>ERZ795047.4406-NODE-4406-length-11938-cov-5.733569_pt1 | contig 11938 bp, 8 predicted proteins | sample MGYA00375131_ERZ795047 | MGnify/ENA primary metagenome ERZ795047 (study PRJEB30176, sample SAMN05720228) | activated sludge metagenome | isolation source: Anaerobic digester | place: Japan | collected 2015-05-20 ... | reverse complement strand
TTGCTTATAATCACAGGATCAGCTTATTCCGGAATGTCATATACCGGAACAGGGGCGGGATTTAACGTCAGTCTGGTGGTTCCTGATGGCCGCCTGCATCCTACTTTCGGATGGGGAGGGCTTATGGATCTGGGTTTTAGTCTGGGAAAGGCCGGGGAGCTTCATTTCTTCCCGAATATGGAATTCTGGATTTCCGGTGATGAGAGGCCGGGAATAGATGAGACCTATTTTGAGATGTCTGTAAACGGTGATGTCCGTTACTATTTCCCTATTTCGCAGCGAATAACGATCAGGCCCTATGGGGGAATGGGGGTGGCGGTGATATATGAGTACCAGAATCTGGAATATCTCAACGGCAGAGATCGTGAGAACACCGATATTGATGTGGCAGTTAATTTCATGGGCGGAATCGACATTCCATTCACATCCTCTGTCAGGGGTTTTACGGAAATGAAGGGAAAGGCAGGGGAGAATATGGTGATAAAATTTACATTTGGTATGAAATTTCTCTTTTGAGAATTGGTTCTCATTGTTTTTGGAACTTCAGCAGACCTGCAAAAAAAGGTTAACGGCTCTTCAGGTCAGGAAAACGGAGAGTCAGAACCAGAATGTGAACGTAAAGGAGACTGCCGAGAGTATAAGCGATGCAAGCGCAGCCCTTTCGAAAGTCTTTGCTCTGTTGAATGTATCTTCAAACCTCTGCGGGTGGTTGAAGAAATCCTCCCTGCCCAGCTCCATGTACTTTGAATAATAGTACCTTTCTGCGGCAAAGCAGGCTGCGGCACTCAAACCGAAAATCGCAGCAGGATACATGAATTTGGAGGTATAGAATTGTCTTTTCCGCATTTCCAGAAGGTAGGTATGAATTCCCGGTTTGCTGAGATCGAGTCTGCGGTGCACCGATTCATAACCATCGAGTTCACCAGTGATCTCCATGCTTCCCACCGGCAGTATCCACTCTAACGGTGTTGATCCCTCCAGCCCAGATTCTCCCTTTATTCTCACTCCTTCGGGTGTGGACTGGATCCTTAGATGGCAGACATATTCGGTCCTGAGATTTTCTATTGTTTTCTTGACCAGAACAGATTTGAAGGTGGAGATTTCGTCCGGCTCATAGACAAGGGAGATCAGCGGGTTTTCAAACACCTCTTTTTGCTGAAACAGCTCTATACTTTGAAGTCCGATCAGCAGGACTGCCACAGAATCGGAATCAGGATAAAAAAGTGAGATATTCATCACAAGGTCATTAAGTTTTGAGCTGTCGGCGAGTATATCCGGGTCAAATACTTTCAGACAGTAGCCGATCTCTCTGAGAGGATTCTTCAACTGCTCCATAAAGTCTGCAGAGAAGTCGGTGCCGATGTCGTTGATTACAGATGCGTCACAGAGATAATGAAGTGCTTTTTTCCCGGGGCCGCAGTCATTGGAAAATGCCTGAAAAGAAAAAGAAACAAGGAGAAGAGTAGCGAGGCAAAGGGTGAATTTTATGCTTTTTACTTGCATTATCGGGATCTCTTATAGCTGTTAACTACCTGCAAGTTAATATACTTATGAATCCGCCTCTTATCAAACTGCTTCCTTTTTATTACCGCAACCGCGCATTCACTTCATCGATTCCGATATATTTAAAAATTTTCCTTCCACATTTAAATCATTTTAATCAATCTAATCAGCTTAATCAGTGGTCATTCTTCCACATTTAAATCAGGTTAATCAGCCTAATCAGTTTAATCAGTGGTAAGGGTCGATTGCATATTCAAGAAAAATCAAAGTATTTTCATATTTAGAGAAATGGAGGGCATTCTGCATTCATTAAAGCGTTTCAGTACACTGCTGGCTCCGCTGGTTCTTCTTTCATTTTTCTGTATAAATCGCGATAATCCCTGGGATCCTGTAAACAGTTGTCCGGAAGTGCTGAAACGTGAAATTCTCAGCAGGCAAGCCCCGGTAATCGATTCCTCACTGAATGCAATCCTCTCCACAGATTCCTTATGGAACAGTCTGGCTTTTATTCTTGACAGTATCAGCCGGATAAACAACTCTATCCTTAAATCCAATCCCGTCACAGCGAAAACTGTGGACTCTCTGCGCAAGCATAACAGAATGATTGATTCCCTTAACCGGATCACTACGGAATGCAGCAATATCGATACTCAGAATTTTCTCGACACTCTGGATTTCCTTGTCGAACTTCAGGATACACAGCTTTTTGAGGAGTGCAGGAAAGTTTTCAGTATCGAGTCTCTTAAAATCGCAGCCCTGATATCATCGGGAAACCAGGAGTGCACTCCCCACGGGGTTTACAGCAAGAAAACGATAGATTCGATTTTCGCGATAATCGCGCCTTTTACCGGCAAATGGGATTCTCTGCAGAAACGATGGCAGGGTTACGGGCAGGAGATGAGAGATTCAAACAGGCTCAGTATCGACATTTTTAATCGTCAAGTACAGATAGACAATCATACTATAATGTCCTATAACAGATCCCGGTTGATGCAGATCGCTTATTGCGGCAAGGAGCTGCATTCCGACCCGGAGTCTTTAAAAACAATAATCCCCTCTCTCCAGCCTGGTGATACTCTTTATCTGGACAGTATAAAGATCACATCACAGTTCTCTTTTCTGAATGTGGGGGACAACGAGGGCCCGCCCATAGTCGTTATCGGTTCCCCTTTTATGAATACAATTATCAGTCCGGCCGGGTTTTTTCTTACCGAAAGCCGGAATATCCGCTTTTACAACCTGGTTTTTGCTGATGGTGCAAACAGCGGTGTAAAACTGGAATTTAACTGTGACCGGATTTTATTTGAAAACTGTGTTTTCCACAATAACAGCCAGCACGGTGTTGAGGCTATTCAGAGCAATGTCGAACTGCGGAACTGTATCATTTATCACAACAGTGGTTCCGGTGTCAGAATTCAGGGAACCCATTCGGTTGAGCATGGGCTGGTGGCAGACAATATTCTTGTCGCCCATAACCGGGCCTATGGAATAAATTCCATTTCTGCCGCTATTCTGCTTTCAAATGCTACAATTTCCGATAACGGTCTTGATGGGATAAGGCTTGAGGTAGCCAACAGGCCGGTTACGATTGCCAGATCCTTGTTGACTTTCAATGAATACTACGGAATACGCAGGGATCCTTCGGAGCCGGGTCTTGGATTCTTTACAACTCCCAACACCGCCTTTTTCGGCAACAAGACTGGAGCGATGATGGCTGACAGTGTGTATCTTAAACTGAATGAGCCGTTTATCAGTGAAGATCCCCACTATCTTAACAGGGGTGAAGATGAGTACATGATTGGACCTCAGAGTAATCTCTCCGGCATGGATATTGGATATTCAAAATAAAGGGATAAAAAAGGAGTTATCATGAAAAGAGTGGGGCCGCATGTTCACACTACCGGCGGGGTTTTCAACGCGCCTCTCAATGCGGCTGCAATAGGAGCAACTGCTTTCGGATTATTTACAAAGAATCAGCGGCGATGGGATGCCAAACCGCTGGACAACCAGACAATCGATGCGTTCCGGAAAAATCTCTCTGACTCCGGATTTCTCCCGAAACATGTTCTGGCTCACAACAGTTACCTCATCAATATCGGTCATCCCGACAAAGATCTCCGTACCCGGTCACTCAACGCTCTGATCGATGAACTCAACAGATGCAATCTGCTGGGACTCCCCCTGCTTAACATTCATCCAGGGAGCCATCTTAACCTGTGCACTGTCGACGAATGTCTTGAGATTATCGCTGCCTCGATCAACATAGCTCTGGATAAGACAGAAGGGGTTACCGTGGTTCTTGAGAATACCTCCGGACAGGGATCCAATGTTGGATTTGTTTTTGAACATATCGCCGAGATAATAAGAATGGTGCATGATAAATCGCGGATCGGGTTTTGTCTGGACACATGCCATACCTTCTCTGCAGGCTATGACCTGCGTACAAAGGACGCTTACGAGAAGACCATGAGTGAAGTTGATAGAATAATCGGTTTCAGGTATCTCCGTGGAGCACATCTTAACGATTCCAAAGCTGCTCTGGGAAGCAGGCTGGACAGACATCATTCGATAGGGAAGGGGGAGCTGGGGACTGATGCTTTCCGTTTTATTATGAATGATCCCCGTTTCGAGGAGCTGCCTCTTGTGCTGGAGACAATAGATGAGTCGCTCTGGGCCGGGGAAATCGCCATGCTTTATGAGATGGTCTCACCATCCTCAGAACCCTGAAAATGCTGACTTTTCTCCGGTTGTACGGAGTAAAATATTGATTGTTTTATTTGTGAATCAATGTTATATTACTAATGATTTAACCTTGATAAATAAGGGCTTTTCGGAACCGGAATATGCTCACAGGCAAAGAGATAATTCTTAAAAAACCCGGGAAATCTTCTGGCCTGTACCTTCTTTTTCCCTCATCGAAATCCTGTCCGCTTTACTTCAGAAAACCAGCTCCTTTTCATATAGAACAAAATGTTTTTAATGCAAAACACGGAGGGGCCCGATAGAGTCTGTATCTGAATAAATTCGGATACAAATAAGAATAAGTAATCTTATTTCATAAAAATCAAGAGGAAAATCAAGTTAGATCCTCGTGATCTGTTATACGCATCTCAACCTAAACAAAAGGGGTTCTCATGAACAAAGGTGATCTGGTTGCTGCAGTTGCAAAGGATCTGGGCGGCTCAAAAGACGCTGCGCAGAAAGCTGTCAATTCCGTTCTGGAAAACATCAAAAAGAACGTGAAGAAGGGCGTAAATATCATCGGTTTCGGTTCTTTCGGTGTTTCTACACGTAAAGCCCGTACCGGCCGCAATCCAAAAACCGGCGAAACCATCAAAATCAAAGCCTCAAAGAACATCAGGTTCAAAGCCGGAAAAGCCTTCAAAGACATTGTCAGATAAAAACAACAAAGAGCCCGGAAATCCGGGCTCTTTGTTTAAAAAACCCCGAAGAAAACACAGTTTATTTCAGGGTAAAGTAAAAGACAGCACCCTTTCCGCGCTCACCATTGGCCCAGATTTTCCCTCCGTGTTTCTGAATGATCCGCTTTACTATTGTAAGCCCGATCCCTGTACCCTGATACTCTTTTCCGGAATGAAGCCTTTTGAAGGGAAGGAATAGATCTCCTGCTCTCTCCATGTCAAACCCTGCCCCGTTATCCCTGACAAAAAAAACATGCTTACCCTCCAGCACAAATTCCCCGAATTCTATAAAGGTCTCCGGATTCTTCTCCGTGAATTTCCAGGCGTTTCTCAGCAGGTTTTCCAGAACTATCATAATAAGCTGAGCATCCGCCATCGTTCTGACATTCTCCGCAACCCTGAATTCCACCTTCCGGCCGGGTTCCTTTCGGATCAGGGAATCGAGTATGGTATTGACAATTTCTGACAGGTTGGTTTCGGTGAGGGAAATCTCACCCGCGCCGGTTCTTGCCAGACGCAACAGATCATCTATCAACTGGAACATCCTTTCCGTCGATGTCAGTATCTTGTGGATGTATTCCCTGCCATCATCCCCCAGTATCTCAGCATACTCATCCTTTAACAGGTTTCCGAACCCGTTAATAACCTGTAAAGGTGTTTTGAGATCATGTGCCACTGAATAGGAAAATGCCTCCAGTTCCTCATTAGCCACCATCAGATCTCCTCTGGCTTCACTGAGCTTTTCATAGGCGCGGGCGTTTGATACGGCAAGAGAGATCACATTGTTTACAGATAACGCAAAATTGAGGTAGTAATTGCTGTACTGAGGAAAGGCGAAATTCTCCATGATAATTACACCCATAGGTTCATTCCTGCGCTTTATCTGAATCGCAAAACCTTTCCCTGAATCGGTCCTGATATACTCTGTCTCCATTCTATCGACTCTGGAGATGAATTCTTCACTGATCCTGACCGACCCCGGACAGAATACTGGTTTACCGGATTTGTGGTCTGCCAAAGGTATGTAAATGAGAGCTTTCGGTGCGCATACTGCATTAAAGAGCTTTAAGATATTCTCTATTACCACTGTCTCTGAGGACATGATGGAAATCTCACCCATCAGATCCAGTGCCATGGCGAAATCAGCGATCTGCCGGTCGCGATACTCCAGATCCTCAGTATTTCTCTTCCTCTCCTTTCTATTCCTCCACTCCAGGACTATCTTCGATAAAAAAAGACGGGTATAGCCAAGACCAACAGTAACCCTGTTAAACGGAATGTCAAGGAAAGCGGAAAATGCCTCCATCTCTTCCCGGGTGTTTTCGCCTGCTCCGGTATCCAGCCATAAGAGTTTTTTGATTGACTGAGAATACATCTCCCGGGCTGTTTCCCGTTTGAGTCCCAGCTGTTCCATATTCTTACGCCAATTGGAAAGCATACCGGATGATATCAGGTAAAAGCCTTTACTGAGGTAATCTGAAATGACTTCAGGAGAAGCATACAGCTCAAAGCAGCTTGATAACCGTACAAGTGTGCACTGCTTTTCCAGTCCGGTTCCAGTCTCTGCATTCAGCGAATAGTCAAAAATACAGATACAATCAGAACTTCCGGCCTGCTCCCTGACAGTCCTGATTACTTCACCGGTTCCGGTTTTCATGGGATAGAGGCATGATACAGGGAGCCGGGCAACTAGCACATCGTCAAGTTGTTCCGCCTTTACCGCAGCCTTGACCTCAGGGAGATGATTTTCACAGACAAAAATAAAAACTTTCTCGCTCATTTTCAGATCCAGTCCAGAGGATACCGTCCCCGTGCATCGATGTCATTTTTCGGGTTTCATAAATCTGCTCTCAACCAGATTCAGCCAGGAATTGTATAACAATATCCATGGCATCGGATGCGTTCCGGCCACCCATATCCGCTCCTACTTTTTTCCATAGCTGTGGATCGAGCCGGAAAGGCGCACCACCTACTGCAATTTTTATCTCTTTTCCGGCTTTTATAAACCCCTGCTTGACGTCCTTGACACGGAGTGCGGATGGAAGCATAAGTACGGAGATCAGGAGCAGCCTTATATCATCTTCCAGAGAACGCTTTATCAGATCAGGAACCACCATAGTCCCGTAATCACGGATTTTGTAACCGATTGAGAGCAGAAATGAATAAACAATCTGTTTCCCGAGCAGATGATAATCCTCAAGCGTAACAATGGCAATCTTCGGCTGAAATGAGATGTTACTGTGGTTTAAGGGGAAAAGCCTGCTGATTATTTCCTCACATATACGCCCGCTCATATAATACTGTGACAGAGCTATTTCACCTTTTTCCCATTTCTTTCCAATCTCTTCCAGAACAGGAACGATAACCTCCTCAATGCTGCTTATCAACCCGCTTCTCTGAGATGCCTCCTCGATTACCTCCCTTGCCATAATCCTGTCTACGGCTAATAGCGCCTTCTGGAACCTTTCTGTAACAGAAATGTCCGTTGCCACATTTTTTCCTTTTTTATGGAACTGAGGGATAAAGCTATTCAAGAAGCTGCGAAAATTGTGCCAGACAGGTTATGATGCCCGGAGGTGGCAGATGTTCCTTACAGGCAACACCTCACCTCCAGGTCATTTCTGCGGAAGCAGGAATCCAGTAAGCTTACTTATACCGGAATCTGCCTCTTACCTCTTTGATCATTGAGCCCTGAGGCCTGTTCATTACATTCAGCAGTCTGTCAGTTACCTCAAGCCACAGGGTAAATGTTTTTATCTTCCTGCTGGCAGGGGTGATAAACAGAGAAACAGAATCTCCCATGCCGACAATGTCCATGAAATCATTCCGGGATACTCCTTCTGTTTCCTCAGGATCGAGCTTGTAATACCAACTGGTCCAGTGGTCCTCCGTCATGAGATTCCCCTCTATTGTTATCTCGGAATCTTTCCGGCTCGTAAATGCAACGACGAAATAGGAGGTGTTGCTTGTATCAATTAATACCTCCTGGATTACATCGCCTGGATCATCGGGCCCGTAGAGTCTCAGAAATTTGTGCTTTTTCTCTGCGGGATCATAATACTGCCGCCCCTTCCCCTCAACCATGTAAATTCCCACAGAATCGATTACAGGGTTTGCGTTTACAAAAACATCAGCTCCGGGAAGGCGCGAAAAGATGCTGTTGTAACGGACAGAATAATCACTCTGTATTGTGTGCCAGTTATCTACCTTTGCAAAAATTCTCAGTTGTACAGTCAGGTATTGAAGCATCTGGGGAAGAAACTCCATTATAGAGTCGTACTGGGAAGAGATCTGCTTCAGAGCCGTTTCATCGGCTTTTTTAATCTGTGATGCCATCATTTCGACCATATTAAGCAGATCATTTTTCTTAAGCCTGGCAAATTCATCAGGAATCATTTTCCGGTACTTTTCGGGTAATAAAGAAAGCAGGTCCTCAGGAACAGACGGACTTTCCCTTATTATGTTCCGGGGTATGACCATATTGAAGGAGATACATGATGTGTTTTCGGAAAAATGACACTCTGAAGTACTGTATTCAAGCGGATGCACATCGAGAGCTGTGTCGAAGCCGTAGTAATTTTTCAGCACCTTGTAGGATATTTTCCAGGAAAGGTCTTCAGGCAGGACTTTCCGTCCGCTGAAAACGGCTCTGACATTGACCGTGTCTCCAGGTGATGCTTCCGGAGGTTCATAAATGAAATCGATAAGACGGACTTTGTCCTCTTCGATCCTCTCGTATTTTGTCGGGAAAGTGGTACATCCCAGGAAAAGAAGCAGAAGAATGCATATAAGTTTCAGCATATTGATTTTTCTCCCTTAAAATTCGGCTTTTACTCCGGCTGACAGCATGGGAAACATACTGAATGTCGTTTTATCCGTATAATCGTAGTTGTAAAACTCCATCTCCGGACTCTTGTATAGAAACCAACTGATATTCTGAAGGTCGATGTAAAAAGAGTACATCCATTTATCAAACACCAGTTTTTTGTCAAGCCTGAGATCAAGCTGGAAGAAAGGATTTACACGTGAGGAGTTTGTCTCTCCATACTCAGGGATAAAATAGTTGCCGTTTTCACTTTCGATAACCCCGATTACAGGTGTTGTTGGATCACCGCTGACAAACCGCAGACGGAAACCGAAATCGAATTCTCTTTTTAAATGCCAGCTCCCAAGCATCTGCAGGTTATGGGTCTGATCTTTTCCATACAGTACCCACTTTTTCTCCAGTTGATTATACCGTTCGCTTCTGGAGAGAGTATAGGCGATCCAGCCGAAAAACCTCTCGTTTTGTAAATGCCTGAGCATCAGTTCCATACCGTACATCCGGCCTCTGCCGTTACTGTACCAGAGCCTGTCAGACTTTGCGATTTCAATTCCTTCCGCCATCCTGGGAATGTCCCACTGATTATTGAAATAAAACTGCAGATCCGAGTTGATAAGATCGTTTATCTTCCACTCATGTCCGGCAACATAGTGTGCAGCCTTGGTTGCCGGCATTGACGGGACACCCCATTTCTGGTGTATTACCTGACCCATGGGCTGGGGGGTCTGGCTGTAATTGCCGATTGCGGCTTTGAAAGTGTGATTTTTTAATGCCTCATACCTGGCATTAATACGCACTGATGGTTCACCGCTGTAACCTCTGCTGTTGTCAAATCCCTGGTATTTCCAGAATTCAGGCACAATCGATCCGTCATATATAAGTTCCGGGAAATAATCATAACGGATTCCCGGAATGATAAGCAGTTCATCGATGGGTTTCCATTCGAGATTAAGGTAGGCGCCGACTACTCCGAAATGCCAGTTTTCATTGGAATCTCTCTGAAACAGACCATCGGCGGAGGGAATGATAAGTTCCATGTCATAGGAGATATTTTGAACGTCTGCTCCAATGTTCAAGGCACAGTGACGGTTGAATTCATATGTCAATTGATCCCTGAAATAGCTGGTCAACATATCCGCATCCTGACGCATGATGCCGAAAACTGAAACTCTCTGAATGCCGTAACTGAGGCTGTACCGGAGAGAGTTTTTCCACTTATTGTCAGGTGTCCAGTCCCATCCCAGGATTCCGGTATGAAAAGAAAGATTCATCCCAAGCCTGTCCCTGGCCTCGGAAACCTCCTCGGAGCCGATCCGCAAATCAGGGTAGATTATTCCCAGACTATCACGGTAGCCGAAAAGAGTGAAAGAGAGTTTGTGGTTTGACGGCAAACCGGCATCGGTTCTTAAAAGGTAATCCCAGTAAAAAGGTGAGAGTGTTGCCGGAAACTGATCCTCTGCCATCTTCGCGGCCAGACCCAGAATCTCGCCAATAAAGCTGCGACGTCCTGAAAGAAGTACTTTTACATTCTCGTTTACCGGACCTTCTACCAGAAATGACCCGTCGACATTACTGACATCCACCTGTGCATGAAATCTGTCTGATTTTGCTTCTCTGCCGTTTATCTCTATTACTCCCCCTATTGCTCCTCCGTACCGTGTCCCGAATCCACCCGGATAAAAATCGATCGATTCAAGAGCCTCGGAATTGTAAATGGATTTGAGACCTCCAAAATGGTAGAGGGAAAGCAACTGTATTCCGTCAAGAAAAAAACGTGAATCCCATGACGGCGCCCCCCGGACTATGACATCACCGGACCCAAAAGAGGGTCTGGCCACCCCGGGCATCGCCTGTACAACCCTGATCGCATCACCGCCAAGACCGGGTATCCTGCGGACCTCCTGAATTGACATCTGACGCCTGCTGATCTCTTTTTCCTCTATCTGCCCATATACCACTATCTCATAGTCGGAATAGGAATGGCGCTCGATGAAATAATTGGCGGAAAGCTCCTCATTTTTTGTTATTGTCTCTTTTGTTCCGGAGGAACTGTATCCTGAGGCAATAACCGAAACTTCTACAGTACCGGCGGGAAGACTAAAAAAGCGGAAAACACCCTGAGAGTCAGATTCAGTTACAAGCTTGCCCTCCTCAAGCCGCTGCCCGGGTATGGATGCGATCTTTTTTATATACTCTCTGAAGGGAAGAGGAAGGGTTTTATCTGAAAGAGTATCATTGAAAGTCAAAACAACCATGGCATCGGCAACAGGGGCACGGGTGCCCTTTTCAAGTATCTTTCCCAGAAAGTTGACTGTTTCAGGAATCGAGTCTACAGCTTCCTGAAGACTGAAGCGGTACTCGTATTGGAGAAGCACAGCGACACTGTCTCCATCGGCGGTTGCAGGAGTGAATTTGAAACGTCTGCATGCGGCTGCAGCACTGCTGTCGAGCAGCGGATCCACCCCTCTTAACACAGTTACACTGTCGACACCACCGGTTTCATTGACCAGCAGTTCGAGCAAGACAGACCCCTCGATACCTTTCTTTACCAGTTCAGCAGGATAATCCGCCTCTACGAATGTCAAAAGTTCAGGCATTTTATCGATCGGGGGAAGAGAATCCTCCTCTGTTGTTTCAGCCACAGGCTCTGCATCGGCATCGGCATCAATTTCCAGTAAAATCTCTTCAGGTTCCTCAGTGATTGTGCCTGAAGGTTTTTCCTGGCCCAGAGGACTCAGGCAGAAGAGAAGAATGATGAGGGGTAAGAATCCAATCATTTTTTTTACCTTTGATTAATCTGGTTTAATTAAAGATGCGTTATCTTATTTTGTCAACCTGATTAAGAAAAGAATTCCTTGATTTAATTGGGGAAGTAATTGTCTGTATCGGAATTACCCGGGCGGAACACGCAGGAAATTCAGGTACAGAACTAAATATACGTTTGAGCAGCAGCGGGAGAAGAGGCAAACATAAGTGATTTCCATTTTGGCTGCTGGAGGGTATCTATAAATGATATAATGGAAAAATCTCTCTGCCCGAAAGTTACACCCACACGTTTACCGGAAATTATTTTAAGGTCTTACAAAAATTTGCGGAGAGGTGTCCGAGTTGGTTTAAGGGGCACGCCTGGAGAGCGTGTGTACGGTTCCCGTACCCAGGGTTCGAATCCCTGCCTCTCCGCCATAAAATA
>ERZ795047.4403-NODE-4403-length-11939-cov-4.367890_pt1 | contig 11939 bp, 11 predicted proteins | sample MGYA00375131_ERZ795047 | MGnify/ENA primary metagenome ERZ795047 (study PRJEB30176, sample SAMN05720228) | activated sludge metagenome | isolation source: Anaerobic digester | place: Japan | collected 2015-05-20 ... | reverse complement strand
CGGATCCGTCGTCCATTCGAAGGCGTCCTGCGGCGGCTCGGCCATGGCATCCTCGAGGATGCCGCACTCGCAGCTCCGTCCCCATATGTTCTCGTCCGTGCTGTACGGGCACTCCTTCTTGACCTTGATGGGGACATCGTTCTGCCTGGCATACTCGATCTCCTCCTCCCTGGTCATGACCCATTCCCTCATCGGGGCGATGATTTTGATCTCAGGCGCAAGGGCGGCGATGCTGACATCGAACCTGACCTGGTCATTGCCCTTGGCGGTGCACCCATGGGCTATGTACTTCGCCCCCTCCTTCTTGGCTATCTCCACCATGGTCTTGGCGATGAGCGGACGGGCAATCGATGTGGCAAGGGGATACGCCCCCATATACAGGGCGTTGGCCTTGAGGGAAGGCGCGATGTACTCGGTCACGAACTCCTCGGTGGCGTCGAAGGCGTACGCCTTCACCGCTCCGATCCTCAAGGCCCGGTCCACCGCCTCCTGAAGGTCCCCAGGCTGACCAACGTTGACGCTTACCGCGATTACATCCAAATCATACTTCTGTTGCAACCAGCGGATGGCCACGGAGGTGTCCAAACCGCCCGAGTATGCCAGGACAACCTTGTCACGAGCGTTCCTAGAGCGAGCTGCCATGTGAATCGGGGGCGATGAGGCGAGCATCTATATTAATCTGAAGCGCCGACGATGCGACATTGGTTCGACCAAGTGTTCGGAATGGGACAGCTCCGGGCGGAGGGAAGGATGGGAATGGATGGTGCGGGATCGAAAAAGGTGTCCATGCAAGGGGCGGGGGGACCTAAAATGTCCCGTTTGAGTCGCAATACTTAATAAAGATACTCTTAATTCGGGACATTCCCATGGGAATTACCCACAGCGGGGGCGCGGGATGATCAAGGCAGCGGTGGTCGGGGGATCCGGGTACATAGGGGGCGAAATAGTGCGCCTTCTGAGCCGCCATCCCAGGATCTCCCTCGAGGCGATCACGTCCCGACAGCTGGCTGGACAGAAGGTGGCGGATGCCCATCCCTTTCTCCGCGGATACGTGGACCTCACCTTCAACGAGTCCGTGGACGGGCAGGGGCTGGACGTGGTCTTCCTGGCCACACCGCATGGGGCGTCCATGAACCTCGTCCCGGGGCTGATGCGCAGCGGCGCCAAAGTAATCGACCTAAGCGGCGACTATCGGCTCAAGGACCCTCAGGAGTACAAGCGGTGGTACGGGCACGAGCACACGGACCCCGAGAACCTCGGCAGGGCGGTCTATGGCATGAACGAACTCTACTGGGACGAGATCAGGGAGGCCGACCTCGTGGCCAATCCCGGCTGCTATCCCACATGTTCCACGCTGGGGCTCGCCCCCCTCTTCGCGAACCACCTAGTGGAGGGCGGGGTCATAATCGATGCCAAGAGCGGAACGTCGGGGGCGGGGGCGGAGCCGACGAAGGCCACTCACCATCCCAACTGCGGGGCCAGCGTCACCCCGTACAAGGTGGGGACCCACCGCCACACCCCGGAGATCGCCCAGAACCTCACCAGGCTCCAGGGCAGGCTGGCCGAGGTGGTGTTCACACCGCATCTCATTCCAGTGGTACGAGGGATGCTCTGCACCATGTACCTCAGGCTCAACGAGGACCTCACCAAGCAAGAACTGCTAGGGGTCTATACCGAATTCTTCCGTAGGAAGCGCTTCGTGCGCCTGACGGAGGTGCCGTGGATGCAGGCCGTGGTCGGCTCCAACCATTGCGATGTGGGATTGGAGGTCGTGGGCCCCAGGAAGGTGGTGGTCATGAGCGCGATCGACAACCTCGTTAAAGGGGGGGCCGGACAGGCGGTGCAGAACTGCAACGCCATGTTCGGAATGCCTGAGGAGATGGGATTGGATTTTCCAGGGTTGGGGGTTTGAAAATGGATGTTCTTGAGGGAGGAATTACCTCGCCGAAGGGGTACAAGGCGGCAGGGGTTCACTGCGGGATAAAGAAGGAAAAGCTTGACCTGGCCGTCATCTATTCCGATGTGCCGGCCAAATGCGCCATTGCATACACCCAGAACAAGGTCAGGGCGGCGCCCATCGAGGTCATGATGAAGAAGGACCCCAGGATGCTGCAGGCCATGGTGGTCAACAGCGGGAACGCCAACGCCATCACCGGCGCGCAGGGGATCCGCGACGCCCAGCAGATGGTGGCCCTTACCGCCCAGGCCCTGGGAGTAAAGGACGACCTAGTGGGCGTGGCCTCCACCGGCGTCATATCCAGGTTTCTCCCGATGGACAGGGTCGCGGAAGGGATACCCAAGGCCGTCAAGGCCCTGGGGAGGGGTCCCGAGGCGGACGACATGGCGGCCAGGGCCATATTGACAACCGACACGGTGAAGAAGGAGGCCGCCTGCAAGGTCACATTGAAGGATGGCACGCCCGTCACCATCGCTGGCATCACCAAGGGGAGCGGGATGATATCGCCCGCAATGAAGGTGCCCCACGCCACCACCCTCAGCTTCATGGTCACCGATGCTCAGCTGAGCGGGGACTTCAACCGTCGCTGGCAGGACATAATGGACGTCAGCTTCAACGTGATAAGCGTGGACGGGGACCAGAGCACCAACGACATGTCGGTCCTCATGGCCAATGGAATGGCCGGCGGCAGGCCGGCGGACAACGACCCTGCCTTCTGGGAGGGAGTTAGGTACGTGGCGCAGCAGCTGGCCAAGAAGATAGTCATAGACGGCGAGGGCGCCACGAAGCTCATCGAGGTAATAGTGCGGAGGGCGAAGAGCCCCGTCCAGGCCAGGTCTGCCGCCCGGGGCATCATCACCTCCTCGCTGGTCAAGACGGCAATCTTCGGGGCAGACCCCAACTTCGGCCGCATCCTGGCGGCCCTGGGCAATTCCGAGGCCGAGTTCAACCTGGACAACGTCAGGCTCGTGCTCCGGTCCAACGGGGACTCGGTCACCCTGTTCGAGGACGGTTCGCCGAAGCTCATCGCGGGGAACGAGGTCGAGGCGGCCGCGCGCAAAGTGCTCTCGCACCGGGAGGTCATCATCGACCTGGACCTCAACAACGGCCATGCCACCGGGGAGGCCTGGGGCTGCGACCTCAGCTACGACTACGTCAGGATCAACGCTATGTACACCACGTGATGAGATGCAACGGCCATCCGATGTTAGGGCACCCCAGGCTGCAGGGAAGGTCGTGGTCAAGTTCGGAGGCTCCTCCATCGGGGGGATGGACCGGATCGATGCGTTCGCCATGCAGGTGGCGGAGCTCAAGGAGCGCGGCCTGGTCCCGGTCGTCCTGCACGGGGGAGGGCCGGAGATCACTGATGAGATGAAGCGCTGTGGCCTCCCGGTGAGGAAGGTGGCGGGACTGCGCATCACCGACGACGCGACGCTCGAGATAGCCAAGTCCGTCCTTTCCCGCATCAACGACCGGGTGGTGGTCTCCCTGCGCAAGGCAGGGCTCAGGAGCATAGGGCTGGCCGGAAGCGAGGTGGACACGCTGGTCGCGAGGAGGATGCCCCCGGTCCTCGTGAACGGCCCCGATGGGCGCGAGGAGGTGGACCTCGGGTACGTAGGGGAGGTGGTGAAGGTCGATCCCCGGGCGGTGACCGCGCTCTGCGCGAAGGGCTTCGTCCCCGTCATCTACTCCATCTGCGCCGATGCATCGGGCATGCTGATGAATGTGAACGCCGATACGGCGGCGGCCGCGCTCGCCGCCGGCATCGGGGCCTCAGACCTCGTATTGGTCACCGAGGTTCCCGGCGTGCTTCGGACGATCGATGACCTTAGCTCTACGGTCCCCGAGATAAGGGAGGCGGACCTAGGGCCGCTCACCTCGTCCGGGGTCCTGAGGGACGGCATGATCCCCAAGGTGGAGGCATGCTTCATCGCCCTGCGCGGAGGGGTCGGCACGGCCCACATAATATGCGGCACGACGCCGAACGCCATAGTGGACCAATTGTTCGGCGGAAGGAACCTGGGCACCAGGTTGACATTGTGAAGTGATCCCATGGACAGCAAGCAGGTTGCGGAACTGAGCTCCTACTATCTATTCCAGAACTACGCCCGCGAGGCTCTGTGCTTCTCGCACGGCAAGGGGGAGTACCTCTGGGACCTCGAAGGCAACAGGTACATCGACTACGTGGCCGGCATCGCGGTCAACTGCCTCGGCCATGCCCATCCCGAGCTCGTAAAGGCCATCTGCGAGCAGGCCTCCCGCCTCATCCACGTCTCCAACCTGTACCAGGTGAAGGAGCAGGCGGACCTGGGGGAGGCCTTGGCCGCTATCGTCCCCGCGCCCCTCGGCCGCTCATTCTTCTGCAACAGCGGGGCGGAGGCCAACGAGGCCGCCCTGAAGCTGGCGGTGAAGCACACCGGCCGCCCCAAGGTGGTCGCCGCCCGCAACTCCTTCCATGGAAGGACCGCGGCCACCCTCTCGGTCACCGGGCAGGGGAAGTATCAGAAGGGCTTCGAGCCCCTGCTCTCCCGGAACGTCGATTTCATCGGCTACAACTCCGTGGAGGAGCTGAAGGCCGCCGTCGACCATGGGACCGCCGCCCTCATCCTGGAACCGGTACAAGGAGAGGGAGGGGTCATCCCCGCCTCCCAGGAGTTCTTCCGCGCCGCCCGCGATCTGTGCACAGACACCGGGGCATTGATGCTCGTGGACGAGGTCCAGACCGGGATGGGACGCACCGGGGAATGGTTCGGCTTCCAGCACTACGGGGTCGTCCCGGACGTCATCTCCCTGGCCAAGGGCCTGGGGGGAGGGGTCCCGATCGGGGCCATCATCACCTCTCCGGACATCGCCAAGGCCTTCACCCCCGGCGTCCACGGCACCACCTTCGGTGGAAATCCGCTGGCCTGCGCGGCCGCGAGCGCCGTCATCCGGGTGCTCAGGCAGGAGAGGCTCGTGGAAAGGGCCGCGGAATTGGGGGCGGAGTGGAAGCGGGAGCTGGTTCGGACCGTGCAAGGGCATGAGGGGGTGACCGAGGTCCGGGGGATGGGGTTGATGCTCGGAGTGGAGCTGGGCGATCTTGCCAAGGGATTCCAGGCATATGCATTGGCACGGAGGCTGCTGGTGAACGTCGCGGGCGGGAGGACCGTGCGCCTCGTCCCGCCGCTGATCATCTCCAAAGGCTCCATCCAGGAGCTCGATGCCGCACTGAGTTCGTATCTCCACGGGAATTGACGTTCCAGTCATCATCGCACGCTCAGGGAGGCGCGTTCCATCCGTAATCTTCACAGGGCGAACGTGAGCGCTTGAGTCGGGATTGGTCAGCACGGCCTACGGCCCAAGGCCAAGGGCGCGCACGGAAATGATGTCTAAAATAGAACATTCAAATATCCCGAGCATGGTATCGGGTCGATGAAAGAGCCGCCTCAGAAGGAGAGCGTGGCCGAGCGTACCCGTGCCTACATAGACGCCCATCCGTCGGTCAAGGACTGCATCGCCAAGGACCTGATCAACTACTCCTCGCTCGCCAGGATGATAATGAAGGACCTGGATATCAAGAACGAGGAGGCGGTCATGATCGCCTGCCGTCGGTATGCCCAGAAGCTCGCCAGGAAGGACCATGAAGGGGAGATACTGTCCATTCTGGCGGACAGCCGCCTGGAGGTCAAGACCAAGATCTGCATCGTCACCGCCAGCAACGACTGGGCTGTGCTGCAGAGGCTGGAAAGGCTCTTTGCCAAGCTTATCAACCAGAAGGCCCTGATGCAGGTCATCCAGGGGGCCCAGGCGATCACCATCATAGCTGACGAGAAGCTGCGGAGCGAGGTCGTGACCGAGGTCGGCGAGGGCAACGTCCTCAAGGTCCGCGAGGACCTGGTGGAGATCACGGTCAAGAGCCCCCAGAGGATCGGGGAGACCAGCGGCGTGTTCTCGTACCTGGCGTCCAACCTCGCCGAGCAGGGCGTGAACATAGTGGAGACGGTGTCCTGCTATACCGACACCATCTTCATCGTTCACGAGAAGGACATGATCCCAGCCTATTCGCTCCTCTCGAACCTGCTGGAGAGTTCCGAGAGGGTCACCGAGGCCAGGCATTAGCGTTCCAAAGCCATTTATGCCTTGGAACCCTATCGAGGACCGATGATGGACCAGGCAAGGGAAAGGGCGCCCCGCGTCCTCACGGACATTCCAGGGCCGCGGGCCAGAGGGATAGTGGAGCTTGATGACCGCTACTTGGCCACAGCGACGAAGTCCGCCCCCCTGGCCGTGGAGCGGGCGGAGGGCGAGAAGGTCTGGGATGTGGACGGCAACCTGTTCCTGGACTTCAGTAGTGGCGTGGCCGTCATGAACATAGGGCATTGCCATCCCTCAGTGGTCAGGGCCGTCCAGGAGCAGGCGGCCAAGGTGATGCACTTCGCAGGGACCGACTACTATTACGATGTCCAGGCCCGGCTGGCCGAACGGTTGGCCAGGATCGCCCCTGGCCGAGGCGAGAAGAAGGTGTTCCTGAGCAACAGCGGAGCGGAGAGCATCGAGGCGGCCATGAAGCTCGCCCGATGGGGCTCCGGACGGAGGCAGTTCCTGGCATTCATGGGGGCGTTCCACGGCAGGACCTTCGGCGCGCTCTCCCTGACCTGCAGCAAGCGCGTGCAGCGGGCCAGGTACTTCCCCATGGTGCCAGGGGTGACGCACATCCCATACGCGTACTGCTACCGCTGCCCCTACCATCAGGAATACCCGTCCTGCGGGCTATGGTGCGCCAAGGTCCTGGACGAGGTCTACCTCGATGCCCTGGTCCCCCCGGACGAGGTGGCCGCCCTGTTCTTCGAACCGGTGCAGGGCGAGGGCGGGTACATCGTGCCCCCTAAGGCCTTTCTGCCCGAGATCGCCCGAATATGTCGCTCGCATGGGATCCTCCTGGTGGACGATGAGGTCCAGGCCGGGATGGGGCGCACGGGCAGGATGTGGGCGGCCGAGCATTTCGGGGTCGAGCCCGATATCACCTGCATGTCCAAGGCGCTGGGGTCGGGGATGCCCATAGCGGCCACGGTGTTCCGCAAGGAGCTGGACTGGGGGGTCCCCGGCGCGCATTCCAATACATTCGGCGGGAACTGCGTGGCCTGTGCCAGCTCCCTTGCCACCCTGGACGTCATCGAGAGGGAGGGGGTCGTCGAGCAGGCCGAGCGCAAGGGGGCGGTCATGGAGAGGCGCCTCCTGGAGATCAAGGACAGGTTCGAGGCCGTGGGGGACGTGCGCGGCCTGGGGATGATGAGGGCACTGGAGCTGGTGGAGGACCGCCGGACGAAGGCCCCGGCGGCCAAGCTCCGCAACGCCATCCTCGCCAACATGCTCAGGAAGGGCGTCATCGCCCTGGGCTGTGGGAGGTCCAGCATCAGGCTGGTCCCCCCGCTCACCATTGCCGAGGATAACCTGGACACCGGGATGCGCCTGCTCGAGGAGAGCATCGCGGAGGCGGTGAGGGAGAGGGCATGAGGCTCTTCCCACGCTCCGGGCATCGGAAGGTGCAAGGCGATGGCTACCTGAAGCTTGTCATGCTGGAGGGTAAGGACATAGGGGTGAGCGGGACGCTGCTCCAGGAGGTCCAGTTCACCGCCGGGCAAAGGGTAAGGATGCACTTCCATCAGGCCACCCGGGAGGTGTTCTACTGTCTGGAGGGCCCGGCGCCGTTCGTCATCAACGGCGAGAAGGTGGTCATGGAGGAGGGGGACTGCCTGGTCTGCGAGCCCGGGGACGTGCACGGCAACCCCGTCATCGGGAACGACTTCCGGATACTGGTGCTCAAGGTCGGCCTGAGGGAGCACGACACGGTTTGGCTGGACTGATCCCCTGTCGCGCAGGGCGCATCGCCCCGCACCGCCGAGCCCCGTGGAGGCAATGGCAGAATGAGGGCTAGGCCCTGGGCCAGCGACCCCCGGGGGTCGGCTGCACAGCGTGCGCAGAGGACCGGGAAGGGTAGGTAATGGATAAGATGGAAGGCACGCCCGACATGGTCCGCACGGGATCCTGCTCCATGGGGGGCAGAAATGCAAGGAGCCACTAGGGAGATTTGAACTCCCGGCCTGCTGATTACAAGTCAGCCGCTCTACCAGCTGAGCTATAGTGGCCTCGCTTCAGGAATGCCGTCCTGGATTTAACCATTTTTATAGGTGGCTCAGCGTTCAATGCCGGAAACAAGGTAATGACAAAACAACGGTTAAATAGGCCTGCAACATCTGAGTGCAGGGTGCGCCCTTGGACGCCGATCTCGACAGCAAACCGGAAATGAGGGTGGTGATGGACAGGACCGGGAACCCCGCACCGCTGGGACTTCTGGGGTTCGGCATGACCACCGTGATGCTCAACCTGCACAACGCCGACCTGATACCGCTGAGTAGTGTCATTCTATCGCTCGGAATATTCTACGGAGGACTGGCGCAGCTGCTGGTCGGGCTGATGGAGTGGAGGAAGGGAAACACCTTCGGCATGGCCGCGTTCACATCCTACGGGCTATTCTGGCTGACCCTGGTGGGCATCTGGACCATACCCTCTCTGGGCCTGGGAGAGCCTACCGACAGTACTGCCATGGGCTGTTTCCTCGCCATGTGGGGCATATACACCCTGTTCTTCTTCATCGGGACGGCAAAGAGCAACCGGGCCACGCAGTTCGTGTTCGGCTCGCTTGCAGTCCTCTTCTTCGCTCTCGCCCTAGGCGATCTCACCCTGATCAAAGAGATCACCGTGACCGCCGGCTACATCGGGCTGGTATGCGGTGCTTCAGCCATCTACACTGGCCTGGCGACGGTGGTCAACGAGGCCAACGGCCGGGCCATCTTCCCACTGGGGGATCGAAGGTAGGTCGAGAAACCCGTTCACCCCTCCTTTTACGACAGCCTTTTGACAGGGAGCGGCGACGCATCTTTATAGAGCAAGCTGCGATGGACGTCGGGCTCGCCGTGATCGGCGTTCAGGTGACATCGATGGACAAGGAATCATGGAAATTCCTGCAGGAGCTGTGCGATATCCCGGGGCCATCCGGCTTCGAGGCTGCGGCGACCAGATTGATGAAGGACTATGCCGGGAACTACTGTGATCGGGTCTTCACCGACAAGCTCGGCAACACCATGTTCGAGAAGGTGGGCCAGAAGGACGGGCCGACAGTATTGCTGGCAGGCCACGTCGATGAATGCGGCTTCATCATCACTGGCGTGAACCCGCAAGGATACCTGGCGTTCAGCCAATTGGGCGGATGGTTCGACCAGGTATTGTTAGGTCAGCGGGTCCTGGTCCACACCAGGAAAGGCGTTCTGAACGGAGTGATCGCCTGCAAGCCCCCTCATCTGATGGAGCCAGAGGAGGCCAAGAAGGTGGTCACCAAGGACAAGATGTTCATTGATGTGGGCGCGTGCAACAAGGAAGAGGCCCAGGCCATGGGAGTTCGCCTGGGGGACGCGGTCACCCCGGATTCCAGGATGTTCACTGTGGAGAAGAAGGCCTACAAGGACGGGAAACCTATCGGCAAGCGCACGATCGTCTTTGGAAGAGCTTTGGACAACAGGCTGGGAGCGTTCGCGGCGGTGGAGCTTCTCAAAGCGATAAAGAAGGGAGGAGTGAAGCACCCCAACAGGCTGGTGGCCGCAGCGACCGTCCAGGAGGAGGTCGGTCTACGGGGCGCCAAAACGGTGGCGGCCTCCACCGATCCCGATGTGGCCATCGTTCTGGACGTGGACATAGCCGGGGACGTCCCAGGCATCGACCCGCTGCAGGCCCCTGCGCGGATGGGCGAGGGCGTTTCAATTACTGTCTACGATGGAACAATGATCCCGAACCAGCCGCTCAAGGAGCTGGTCATCTCAATTTGCGAGAGAAAGAAAATACCATATCAGCTGGCCTACGTCATCCGCGGGGGCACCGACGGAGGTTCAATCCACACCTCCCTGACCGGCGTCCCGACCGTCGTCATCGGCGTTCCCACGAGACACATCCACTCACATGTGGGATTGTTCGACACCGCTGACCTGAAGGCGTGCATGAAGCTCATCGTGGAACTGGCCAAGGCGCTTGACCGGAGGACGGTGGACTCCTTCACCGCCCTCTGAGCAAGCCGTTCCGGAGGCGGTCCACACCGTACTGTGGGGATTGCCTGGAACACCTCAGGCGGCGCTATGGGGAGAGTGTCCGTACATCGGCTGGACGTTCTGCATCTTCCCCAGGCATGGGAACGATGCGATGGGGCTCGTGAGCGATATTCCCTCGCTCCACCCCAGCTCGCTCTCTGGACATCGCCCCCCATCCCCTCGCTCGACGAACCACCGGACCAATCTCCACAACCGACTACGGACCCCACCGCAGGTCACTGGTCTCAGTCCGCTCGCCGGACGCCCCTCGGCGATGCCCCAGCCTCCGGTCCGTGGTCTCCTCGGATCAGTGGGGCGCCAGGAGGCCAAGCCACAGCCGATAGGTTCGATGCGCCCACTCCTCCTGGCGCTAGCGGTCGCGCCCATCGCTCTCCTACAAGTGGCCCCCGGCCCACCTCTCTTCAGCTTGGACGCCCATCGCCGGAGCGGCCATGCGTCCATCTCCGCATCGCAGGACAGATGAATGGGAAGGTCCATGCCGCGGAGGCGATCTCCCCGACCGCGCCCGATCTTACAGTGCCCCAGCCCTTGAGGTACAGGGGATTACGGAAGGGCCGATCCCCCTCACCAGACAGTGATCGCAGCGCCTCATGGGATTCCGGGCGCGACCGGCCTCTCAACATCGAGCATATGCCCTAACGATACCCGCACCGTTCCTCTCGGAAAAATGTCGTTGCCCACCACACCTTGAGAATGTGCACATACTCCTCCCTTGGCCGAGACAACGTTCCTTTTTCCGTGCCCACCTGAACGTCCGAAAGATATAAAAAGAGGGAATCAATCAACCAGTCCGCCAAATCAGGATCACTGGTGAATTTCATGACCGATGGACCAACGACCGCAAAGGTCTCCAAGGGCGACATCGTCCACGTGGACTATGACGCGTACATCGCCGAGAGCGGCATGCTGTTCGATACAACCAACGCGGACAAGGCCAAGGAGGCCGGCATCTTCAATGAGAACCTGACCTACAAGCCCATGCCGGTGTTGGTGGGCGGCGGAAGGGTCTTCCCCGGCCTGGACGAGGCCTTGGCCGAGGCCAAGGTCGGAGAGAGGACGACCGTGGAGATCCCCCCGGAGAAGGCCGCCGGGGCCAGGGACCCCAAGCTGGTGGAGAACATCCCCCTGCGTGAATTCTTCCGCCAGGACATCCGCCCGGAGGTCGGCATGGAGGTCAATATCAAGGACCGCGTGGGCACGGTCGTCGCAGTGACCAACAGGATGGTCCGCGTGGACTTCAACCGCCGCTTCGCCGGCGCCGCGCTCAGGTATGAGTTCACTGTACTGGACAAGGTAGAGGACGCCGTGGCCAAGGCCCTCGCCATCTGCGAGATGGACTACGAGACCTCCGAGGGCTTCCGAGCCGTCGTCTCCCCGGACAAGGTGACCCTGTACCTTCCGGACGTATGTAAGTACGACCCGAAGTGGCTGCTCTCCAAGTACAAGGTCGTGGCCGATCTGCGCGAGGTCTTCGGCCGGGTCGACGTCGAACTGGTGGAGGAATACCTCAAGAAGGAGGAGAAGCCCACCGAGGAGAAGCCTACCGAGGCACAGGCCAAGGCCGCCGAGGAGAAGGCCCCCGAGGAGCTGTAGGCCCCCTTTTTAAAACATTTTAAATATACTATTCCTGATGAACGCACCACACGGGCGGGTGGCCTAGTCTGGATATGGCAGCAGCCTCCTAAGCTGCAGGTCGAGGGTTCGAATCCCTCCCCGCTCGCTTCCTCGTTCTATGTTACCACGAGCGTTCGTCGCTCTGCCGGTTCAAAGACACAATTTTCCGAGGCAGGGCGAACTCAACGCCGTTATCCTTGAAGACCTTCACGAGGTTACTGCGGTACTCGGTA
>ERZ795047.4402-NODE-4402-length-11940-cov-125.568111_pt1 | contig 11940 bp, 8 predicted proteins | sample MGYA00375131_ERZ795047 | MGnify/ENA primary metagenome ERZ795047 (study PRJEB30176, sample SAMN05720228) | activated sludge metagenome | isolation source: Anaerobic digester | place: Japan | collected 2015-05-20 ... | reverse complement strand
GCTTACGCTTCTTGCCATTTCTTTTTGCCCTTGCATTCAGCTTTAGCGGATATACCAATATCGGAATTGTTGTCATTCTTTTACTTAGCTTTTGGTACTTTATCTTGAATTGGCAAATTGTTATCCGAGATCGATGGGCCTTATGTGTGATAGGTTTTTTCCTGGCGATTGCAGCCAAAGATGGTATTATGCTTGCTTTGGGGAAAGGTAGCTTCGAAGCATTTGCTAAGTCAGGATCTCGAGTTGTTGTACTGGCAGGCTGTAGTGCAATGCTATATGCTCATTCAAGAGAGGACATCGAAAGAGCTCTTTCGGTTGGATTTTCGGTTACTTTTTTTTATTTGTTTATCATTTTTATTTTTATGCGATTCAAAATATTACCTATGATTTACAATGCAAATACATTTGGAATGGTAGGGATATGGGCGGCAATTCTTACGGGAACGAATAAATGGCAAAATAAAACAAAAAATAGTAAGCTGCAAGCTCTAGCAATTCTTATCTCGATGTTCATACTGGTCCTTCAAGATGCGTTTTTCTCAGGAAGTTTTGAAGGGTCTAGGACTGCGGTTTTTGCTATGATAGCAGCACTTTGCTTCATACTTTTATCTGAAACAAAATATGCAATCATACTTGCTAGATTGGAACTTGCAGTTGTTCTTGTTTTTATTTTTATCGGTTCGATGGTATTCATTCCTCAATTCAACGATTTATTAGCAAATCGACAATATCTTTGGCAAGCATTCTTAAGGAAAGGCCTCGAGCAACCTTTGCTTGGCTGGGGATTTACTACAGAAGCGGCTAATATCCATCTTGTGAGTTCCTATATGATAGATACACCGTTCTATGATAGCTTTGCCAAGACAGGCCTTGGCCCTCACAATAGCTTTCTAGCCATGTTTTTCGAAAATGGTGTTATCGCTCTTGCAGGATACATAACATTGCTCATTGCTCGGATTCGGGCAATACGAGTGCCTCTCACAATGTTTGATGTCTCTCTTTTAGCCTATTTTATTTTTATGTCTCTTGATGCGATGGCTCCAGGAGGACTAACAGTACTAGGATATTTCCTAGGACTATGTATCCTTGCAGTGCCAGAAAAAGCTCAAAAGAACAAGGATACTTGATGAGAGTTCTGCATATAGTTACCAGATCTGACTCGGGCGGCGCGCAATGCATGATCTCTACCCTTGCAGCTTTGCAGAGTCAATCTGGCCATATCGTTGCAGTTGCTTCTGGCTTGGAAGGAGCAGGAATCGCATGGCATTCTCTTCCGGCCTCGATAGAAAAAATACCAGTTCGGCACCTAAAGCGCAACATAGCACCTTGGGACGATCTATTAGCACTCTCCGAAATTCGTCATATCTGTATGGGCTGGAAACCCGATATCGTCCATATTCATACAAGCAAAGCTGCGGCGCTTACAAGAATAGCCATAAATCCTAATAGATATCCAATAATCTATACGATGCATGGCTACGACCAACTCAAGGTTGCTAACAAAAAGCTTCTTTTCATAGATAAAATGCTTTCTCCAAGAACATCGGCGATTGTTGCTGTCTCTCATTACGATCTTAGGCGCATGCAAACCGATGGGTATCATCCAAAGCTGATAGCTAATGGCGTAAAGGCTCCAAGCGGCCAGAAATCCGATGCTTCTGAATTGACTTTAGCACTACAGCTTCTAGAAGATTTGCGAAAAAAGGAATCGCCGACAGGGCTAATGATAGCTCGACCCTCTTCTCCCAAGCGGCCCGAACTAGTTCGAGAGTCGGCTCGCCAGCTAAAAGGCCTTTGCAGTATCGTTTGGATAGGCGGCAATGCTCGAGCTGATGATCCACCCACCTTTTATGCGCTTGGCCCGATTTCAGATGCCGGCAGACTTATTCCTTTTTGCGATTTTGTCCTCTTGCCATCTGACCACGAAGGTTTGCCGATGACCCTTCTCGAATGTTTGGCTGCAGGTAAGCCTTTTATCGCCTCTAATGTAGGAGGCATCCCCGAGCTTCTTAAGTATGCGGATTTACCAATAGCTCCAGGATTTGCTGTGGAGAATAGCGCAGAGGATTTTGCTTCAGCTATCCATAGCCTTGCGGATGACATCGAACTGCGTAAAGCAATGGGAGCGAGTGGCAAAAAACTCTGGGAGAAATGCTATACTGCTGAAATCATGGCTGCAGAATATGAGTCGCTCTATAAGCACTGTAAGCAGATCAAAAAGGAATAAAAGAATTATGAAATTGCATAAGGAGCGTTTAGAATGCTGACTCATCGTGCTATGAAAATAATACTTTCGATGCTGATTTTGCTATATATAGCGCAAGCTCCTAATGCTCCAAGCATTTATGCGCAGAGCACTGAAACACAAGAAAAACCTAAGCAAACACCTTATATTGAGGGATTCGAGTTTCATTTGAAAGATGTCCGAGAGACAGCAGTTCTTCGATATTTGGATATGCAAATAGGCCAGAAATTTGCAAGCCAATCCGACCTCGACGATTTTATTGCAGAAAAGCAGCGCCTTCTTCAGGAGAATAGAGTCTTCAACGAGGAGGCAGCAATCTGGTATGAACAGCGAAATCCATCCAATCCAGAAGCAATAACTATTATAGTGCGTGGCTATGCTACCTTGACCGCACTTGCTGTGCCAATACCTAAATACACTGAAGACGATGGTTTTTTCCTTGCATTCCGCTATAAGGATTTCAACTTTCTCGGTATGCTGGAGCCACTAGTGTTTTCCTTGGACCATTATTTCTTAGGTGGAAATACGACAATTGGTGCTGAGTTTGGATACTCGCCTCGCTTTATGAATTCTCAATGGGAGTTTTCGCTTACGAGCTCAGTTGATATCGGCCGAAACCTCGATCCAGCCTTCAGCGATACTGCAATCAGCCTTTCGACTGAGTATCCTATATCTGAGGCACCTGAATACTGGGCAATTGTTCCTTCGCTGTCCTATACCTATACAAAGAGCAGCAAAATCCATGTAGGGATTGCTAGCTTGAGCCTAATAAGGCCGATTTTCCTTCTCTTTCCTGGAAACATAGAATTGCAGTCATCATATAAACAAGAAAATGATGCCGGTTCTTGGTCATATCTAGCTATTGCAGAAACAACGCTCTCTCTTCGTATTCCCCTTTTCTCAGTAGCTTCGGCATCTATGCTCGCATTTACACCTTCCGCAGGTCTTTCTTTATCCTATGATCTGGCCAAAGGCATGGTATACGATGCAGGGCTAAGTGCATCTGGTTCAGTGGGATACAATAGCATCAAATGGAAGGGCAACTTCAGAAAAGGCAGCAGTGCTTCTTTATCTGAATCGTATATGTTCCATATTGGATCGAAACATTCTACCCGACCTCTAGACCTTGTTCTTTCCTCTCAGCTTTCAGCCTTTTACTCTTGGTTCAACCTTCTGGGAATTGATTTTCGGGCCATAGGGCGCTGGGATGCGGGGTGGAGCTTATATAACGACCTAAGCTACTTCGATGATGTGGATGCGAGCACCTACCTTCGTGGAATTCGAGGGCCAATATATGGCGATCTCGCTGCAATAGTCAATTTGCAGATACCGGTAAATTTTGCTCAGGGCAAGTTCTTCCAATGGGAAGCAATGGATGCGGAGATCTTCATTATTCCTTTCTTCGATTTAGGATATGTGCGAACGAATCCTGCCAACCCTCTATGGTCTATAGACAACCTTCTGATGGGAGGAGGACTCGATGTGGTGATATTTCCTGAACATGCGCGATCGTTCACCTATCGGCTCTCTTTGGGCTACAATATAGAACACTACCTGGAAACTAAAACTCTAGATTGGGGCGATACCGAAATATGGCTGGGGATAGGGCTCCATCTATAATTGGAGGCTCCATTGTAATGGAAAATGCCATGATTGGCAGTACTCTGAGGGCGGTCGCATATCATGCTGTACCTAAATCTTCAGAGTCCAGCTTTTCGCGCCAGCTCGATTACTTTGCAAAGCACTATATCCCACTCGATGCAGAAGGCTTTGCGCGGTTCTTAGATCAAGGCTCTTGCGAGGTATCTGGAATGCGCAGAAAGTATGGCCATTCTGCTGGAAAAGCGAAAATATCGAACAAGCAAGCCAGCATGCAATGCAAACCAGGCCTTATTATTAGCTTCGACGATGGCCTTATGGAACACTACGAAATTGCTGCGCCTCTTCTCGAAGCCCGTGGTATGCGTGGATGGTTTTTTGTTACAAGTACACTTCCTGGCTTGGCACCAAAATTTCAAGAAGGCTTTTGTGCATCACATGAAATTTCCCTGCATAAAAAAACAGCTCATCTAGGGAAGGCTCAGCATTCATTCGTTTCGAGCCACGTTGCGATGAGCTGGAATGAGATCCTCGACCTTGCGAAGCGCGGTCATGTAATTGGTTGCCATACCGCTCACCATGTTCGCATGCGTCCGACTCTCGATACCGCTATACTCTTTGACGAGATTGTAGAAGCTAAAAAAGAGCTCGAAAAGCACCTTGGCTACCCTGTCAATGCATTTGCGTGGGTAGGGGGAGAATCCGATACCTACCGTGCAGACGCCTTACAGCTACTCTGCGATGCAGGTTTTTCATGGATTTTTACGACCCAATCCTCGCTATTCAGAGTAGGTGAAGATGCGCGAGCAATCCATCGCACAGTACTTGAGCCCGATCTTCCATTTTCGCTCTTTCTTGCAAAAATAAGTGGGCTTTCCGACCTCGCGCATTGCAGGCGCAGAAGAGCGAGCCTCAACGCCATGCGGCTTTGATGAAAAATGATCGGATAAGCACGATCAAAAGGGCAATCTAGCTAAACGCGATTAAAGGAGAATGAAACCATGAAACATCGATGCAAAATGCGCGCGGCAAATTCCAATCTATTCTTTCTATATTTTATTTTCTCTATATTTTTGTTTTCGGGATCAAGGATGCTCTTTGGGAGAAATTTCCTTTTTGCGCAAACTCAATCTAGGCCCACATCGCTCCAATGGCGCATCGTGCTTAGTATAAATATCGAATACAGCCTAAGAAGCGATAATGTCCGCATCGAACCTCCTGTGAGTCAGTACCCATCAGTAGCATATTCCAATGGCATCGATATCCAACGGAATTATTTTGGCCAATTGCCCTTTGCAGTTCTGAGCATTGAAGCTGGGAGCGCCCTCGATGCACAGGGCTTCGATCCATGGTTATGCAATGCCCAGGGCCTTGGTGTCGCGGCAGAAATCGATCTGCGGCATAGCTGGGCAGGAGACTATTTCCCTGTTCATAATCTGCCTCTAAATGGCACAACACCTGATGTAGAGGGCAACATAGTTGCACGATCCGTCCTATATTGGAAATCTCCAATATTCGAGATAGGCTTTGGACGCGACCGCCTCGATTACAACGGCATACTCGAAGGCGGCTTTCTTCCATCGCGCCGGATACCATATTACGATGCGCTACGAGCTCAAGGAAAACTTGGTTGCTTTGCTTTCGACTGGCTCGTGTCCACAATCCAGGCAGTGCAAGCATGGGACAAAAACGATATCTCGCCAGAGCCCGGATATGGCTTTGAGGATCAACCTGGCACGCCAACAATAATTGTCGAGGCAATGAACCGATTTTCCTGTCATCTCGGTTGGGTAACCTTAGGTGTAACAGACCATGCAATGATGTCCCGTCTCAACAACCACTTTGTGCTCACCGATTTTTTCCCCATTGGCTCGCGCCACCAGGCATCGGTTGCACAGACCAACAACTCCATGGTGTTCGATGCGAGCTGGGAGCCAATTAGTGGCCTTACTATCGCTGGTCAGCTGGGCCTAGACGATATCGATTTGAATCTAGTTGGCATCGGCGATACTGGTTCACCTACCATCTCTGCTTATATAGCAGGTGTGCGCTATAGCGGCCAGATAGGTCGAGTAAGAGCCTTACCTTTTGCAATATATATGGAGGCTGGTTCTACTCATTGGCTCTGGGGCAACTACGATGCGAGCCAAGCCTGGCCCAGCATAGGAGATGTCAATTATTTTGCTCGCTTTATATACCGGTTTCCGCGCTACTTAGGAGGATCGATCCTATTGCCGCTCACAAGTCCCTATGGCCCTGGCGTTACTTGGGCGCAGAGCCATGGTGAGCTCATTATCCCAATTGGAAGCAATAATAATAAGAATCCCCTCAGCCTCGGTGTTGGCTATCGCCTTTTGTTTTTAGATATGAATACCGATGCCAACCTTATCACGACTCAAGTCTATAACAACAGCACAACGCCTGCGGCGCCGCATTGGAAAAGCTTTTTAATAAGTCTACCTTTACGTCTGTCTGCAGGTTTGTTCTCTTTCGATATCGCACCGAGCCTTGTCCGAAGCGATAACTCGATGGCCTTCGAGCTTGACATTGCGCTCTCAGGTACCATAGCATTCGGAACTGTTCACTGATACCAGCAGGTATTCATTACCGAATACAAACAAAGCCAAATAGCCACAAGCTTCATAGCGGGTCAGTTGAATTGCTATAGACTTAATAATGGATAGTAGGAATATAGATGAAAAAACTATATTTGCCAGCAATTGCGATTCTTTTATTTCTTATCTTCTCGGGAATTTTTACGCTGTCTGCACAACAGCCCAGCCAAGGCGCAGCAGCACAGCAGCCCAGCCAAAGCGTATTCCAGCAGCCCAGCGAGATTGCCGAGCAAGGCCTTCTCTTCACTCTCGCTACAGAATTGCCTTACCGCGCGGGCACCTATCGCGAAGAAATCGAAGCACGAGGACTAACACCAAATGCCTCAATATCCCTTCAGTATGAGCAACCTCATATTGGGCTTATCGCTGCCATTGATCTCACCAGCGACCAAGTCTATGGCCCTTGGCTCGCCGATAGTCCCACAGGCGCCCTCGGGAATTTCAATTTCATGATCAAGGAAGCTGGTATCCGAATTTTTGGTGACTCATTTAGCTTAAAAGGTGGCAGACTTCGCCATTTCGATGTGGTCGATTCGCCGTACTCGCTCTTTATCAACGCGAATGGCATTGCAGCGCCGATGCTCGACTTTGTGTATAGAGATGATCGATTCTTTTACGAATCGCGATACATCTCGCTTACTCTCGATTCTGCAATGCATACACCGGCTTGGCCCGATGATCCCTCCTATACCGGCTTTCCCGATCGAGGGGCAAACTTCAAGGTCTTTGGCCTTTCTTTTGGAAGGCTTACGATAGGCTTTGAAGACTCTTCGGTTTATTCCGGCCGAGCTTTCGATTGGGAATATTTCCTAAGCCCTATGCCTCAATACTTTACCCAATATGTCAGAGGCACAGGAGGTCGGCCTTGGTATGCCAACTACGATGATAACTACAATGCAGGATTATTCGTCACTTGGAAAGAGCCAGGGGCTTATGACCTCTATGCGCAGGCTTTTGTCGACGACCTTGGGATGTTGGGACTTTTTGGATGGACGAACAATCCCTGGCAGATTGCACTCGCCCTAGGCGGAAGAATAAAAACACCTAAGGGGACTTTTGGCCTCCATCTAGCTGGCGCAACAAAATACACCTTTGAGCCTGGAGATATGCGCACTCCGACTACAGCGAATCAGATCCAAAGTTCCTACGGTTACACCTATTTCCCAGAAACTCGTTTTGAGTACGAATGGAGACCAAGCTATCCTAAAAGCTATAAGGAGATTGCTCCAGAACTGAATCTAATCGGCTACCAATACGGCGAGAACAATCTTGCCATGCGCCTCGACTGGAACGGTTCTGTTAGTAAGTTCGAATGTGAGGCCTTCTTTGAATTTAGGCTTTCTGGCTCGAATAGCCCCGCCAATCCCTGGCACGATCTTTGGGTCGATCCACAAGTTGCTTTCACCTGGCTAGATGACGCTGTGCTCGAAAAAAGATTTACTATTTCAGCTCGAGCAATTACAGGGCATAGCCCCTGGCAGTTCTTTGCAAAAGCCACTGGCAGCCTTGCCCTTGATGCGCTCGAACTACGCGACCCAATTGGCGTATCGTCAAGCCAGACTCTTGTCGACCAAAAAGTACAGATTTATTCTCCTGTTCCAGGCAACACAAAACTTCTCGGCGAACTAACCTTAGGAGTTCTATTGAGGCTTGGAATATGATTAATGAACAGCTACAGGTTTCGATATACCACGATATCGATAGACCTGCAGCTATCTGGGATAGCCTTGTACAAAGTCCATGCATCTACGCTTTTCAAACTCGACCCTGGCTTTCTACTTGGCAGAATACCATTGGGAAAGCCCATGGAGTTGCCCCTTTTATTATCGTTTTCAAAAAAGGCCAGAATACAGCTCTCTTCCCTCTTGGAAAGAAAAAGGTGCGATTTGGTGCTTTATCCAGCACAATGCTAATATGGCTCGGCTATGGCGTATCTGACTACGCTGCACCAATCTTTTCGAATGAGACTAACTTCGATATGGTAGAGCTCTTTGCCCATCTCAAAAACATTGCGAAGAAAGAACACTGCTGTGCCATATATCTTGACCGAATCCCCAAATTCTGGGCTGACGGCACACCTCTTATATTTGCAAAAGCACTACTTGCATTGCCCTTTGGCCATCGCCTCCATTATAGCGCTCACGCAATGCAGCTTTCACAAGACCCACTAATGCGTCTCAACACTAAAGAACGTGCGCACCTCCGCAGAGCCAAACGCCGTCTATCAGAAGCTGGTACTCTCTCCTTTATCATCGCTGGAGACAAATCGCTTCGAGAGCGCCTTACGCATACCATGATTGCTTTTAAGCAGGAGCGCTTTCGCCAGATAAAAGTCCACGACAACTTTGCTGATCCAGCATTTCGCAATTTTTATATCCAAGCCTCGCAAAATGATAATATTCCAGTACATATATGCGCGCTTATGCTGAATAAAAATCCCCTAGCTGTCCATTGGGGACTTAGCTGTCCGCCACGCCTATATTACCTTATGCCTGCTTTCGATACCGAAAATTATTCTTCACTTTCTACAGGCAATCTGCTCCTTGTCAAGCTTCTAGAGTATTGTGCAGAAAATGATTATCAGCTTATCGACTTTGCCAACGGCGATGAACCCTATAAAGAAAAATGGTGCGATATAGAGCTGCCTCTATATGAATTATATATCCCGGCTAACCTAGCTGGATGGTTTATTGCGCTATTTGGCAGTGCCTTAGAAAGCATTAAGCGAAGCGCTCTTGCACCCCATCTAAAACAAATGGCTCAATTCTTAAAATTATCCATGTGATACAATCATGGAATAAACTGATAGAGAAGGGATACAATGCGGTTAATATCAAGAAAGCAGAACTTTAATGCTAGATATTCTGCGCTGATTTTCTGCATCGCGCTGATCTTTAGCGCTGCTAATCGAGAGGCTTATGCACAAGAGACGGCTACATGGAATGTTATCAAAGCAAAATCAGGCTCGCAAGGCAATTTACAAGCTAACAACTCTATCCACGCTGCAGACCTTTTCTTTCCTGGCGATGATGAATATGACGAGGCTTTTTCAATAGCAATACGCCAAGGGCGTGTGCCCAAAACCAATGTCTTTCCTCTTTTTGGTAGTGAGCTTGGGGCTTCCTTGAACAATGATACAAAAGAGTCCGAGCTTCTTTCGGGCATTGTCTTCAGGGCAAGTACGCCGACCCTCTATTACGATTCGCCTGCAAAGCAGAATGATCTCGGCACGAGCCTTCTAGAGGATCCCAGTCTCGATATCAATACCTTTCCAGAAATCCTGGATTTTTGGCAAACCCTGCCGGATGTATTGGCGTTGGGCTTAAACCTGTATCCTTCAGCTTCAATCGCCTTCAATATCGATATTTCGTTCAATTATCGACGCGACAAAATAGTAGGTCAGAGTTCGCCATTCCAATGGGATATAGACGATTTTCGAGAAAACCTCACATCTGCTGCACAATTTCCACTAAGAACATATATAGCTTGGGTTGGTAAAGGCTATGGTGTAGCCCTGGGTAGATTTCCTTCTGGTATGGGCTGGGGAACCCTGTCCGGTTCCATATTAAATCCACGGGCTTCATCTTACGACCAAATACGATTCTATCTCGAATCCGGTCCATTTCGCTTTACAAGCATGACAGCGACAAGTTCTGCACAGCTCTCCAAAGCCGAGCAGGAAATTCAATTCCGAACCTTTTCTGATGGGAGCAATTTTTGGGACTCGCTCAATGACCATGATTATGCAGCGCACCAAATGGCAATAAAGATGGCCAACTGGCACGAGATCGAATGGAAGCCGGCGCCTTGGTTAGAGCTTTCGGTTGCGGAAATGAGCGTGATTGGCGGAAGAACACCCTCGCTCAGTTTTGTTCTTCCTACCACGATCTGGCACAATACCTATGCAGCGGGATACTCCAATGTTGGGGTTTCGCTGAGCGCAGCCATAGTTCCATTTCGAGGCTTAATGCTGTCTGGAGAGCTCTTTATTGACGATATGAAAGGCCCTAGAGAATCAGCAGATGCCAAGCCCCAATCCCTTGCTTGGCTTGGCACTGCTCGTTGGTCGACATTGCTTTTTGACCGTATTTCTCTAGATACAGGCCTAGAGTACCAGCATGTCGATCGCTGGACTTATATGCGCTGGAGTCCTTATCTAGCTATGTATCAAAGACAAACGCTTCCCGATGGAAAGTCGGGTGTGGATCAATCCCTAGGGGCTCCCTGGGGTCCCGATTATGACAGCATAGGCGCATATACAAACATGAAGTTCAAGAATGGCGCTCGTCTTGGCCTCAGCTACGAATTTATCCGAAAAGGACCCATCTACCAGGGAATGGCGAGCAAAGTCAGCGTTACCGCGGACTTCGATGGCGACCCCACCACCAAGGCCACCACTGAAAAAATCTGGGTACCAGTCTACTACGACTACGACAAATATGCAGGCGATGGCGCTCTTGAAGCTATTCTTTCAAGACCCGATGAGTATCGCCATCTTTTATCGATTATCGGCGCAATGCCTCTAACAAAAGCCATAGAACTCCAGTTATCTACTACCCTAGGTTTTTACCGTAATTTCCGACATGTTGAAGGCGCAAGTGAGACAGCCCTTCTTTTATACGCAGGTATTGTTGTACATTTGCCTGCAAAATAGCTGGTCTTTCAATCTTATCTTTCAAAGAGGAATTTGTGTGAAAAAGAACATTATTTTCGTGGTGATCGCTTCATTTATCTGTATTTTTTCGCTTCCTGCATCTGGCCGAAATCTTCAGAAGATCTATCCCATAGATTCCGATGTCTATGAAGCTATAACCGCACTCTATATAAGCCACTCTATATAAGCCACTCTATATAAGCCAAGTGCTTGCCCTTCCTTCCACCACTGGGCCATGGAGTGCCGATGAGCTTTTGAACATGCTCGAAAATATAGATATAGCCAGGTTATCGGGTGGTTTGTTGACCACATATCAATATGCGTCTTCAGAGCTAAACAGTAGTGCAGATACTGTCAAGTTTGGGTTAGGCGCTAGCATCGAAACCTACTGGCATAGCAATACTACTGATTTTGTTGACGAATCCGACTGGGTAGTCGGTTTTGAGGATGGAACATGCTCAAGAACAAGCTAGGATTTGCCCTCACCGAAGGAATAATGTATCAATCGGCTGACAATACCCTTGATTTGCGTATACTGAATCCAGCCGCGATCTACCACGATTACTACATTCGCGGTAATTCGAATTCCATCCTCTCTGGAGAGCTCAATTATTCGCCTATATCCTATGTCAATCTCTATGGGCAGATGGTGGTAGATGAATTTGTGCTTCCTGGAGAACCCCTACTAGGTGAACCGAGGCTCAATCATATTATTGCTATCCCTATGTTTTCAAATGCCTTCGAAATTTCCTATACAGAAGATTTTATGGGCTACCAATACGGATGCGATGCAATTGTCTACAATGGCAATATCGGATACAAGCAGT
>ERZ795047.4396-NODE-4396-length-11948-cov-5.489279_pt1 | contig 11948 bp, 5 predicted proteins | sample MGYA00375131_ERZ795047 | MGnify/ENA primary metagenome ERZ795047 (study PRJEB30176, sample SAMN05720228) | activated sludge metagenome | isolation source: Anaerobic digester | place: Japan | collected 2015-05-20 ... | reverse complement strand
GCGGCGCCCGCGCCGGCGGCCTGCGTGGCATGCCCGCGCTCATCCCGGCCCGCCGGAAGCGGGTATGGCGCCTGCAGCCGCCCGGTTTCGAGCAGGCAGCGCTCATAAACTTGGCACATCGCCGTCGCCGTCGCCTCCCATGTGAATTGTTGCACCCGCTGCCGCCCGCGCGCCACCAGCGCCGTGGCCACCTGCCGCTGCAGAATTTGCAGCATCCCCGCCGCAATACTGGCCGGCGAGACCGGATCGCAGTACAGCGCGGTGTCGCCGGCCACCTCGGGCATGCTGCTGCACGCCGAGGTCAGCACGGGCACTCCGCAGGCAAAAGCATCCAGAATCGGCAGCCCAAACCCCTCGGCCAAACTCGGCATGAGCAGAGCTCGCGCCCCGCCGAGCAAATACGGCAGGTCCGCGTGCGGCACAAAAGCCAGAAAGCGGCAATGCTCGGAAATCCCGAGCGTCTGCGCCATTGCGGCCAGTTCGGCCTGAAACTCAGACGTAGCGCACCCCACCAGGACGAGGTCGCAGACGGCACGAATCTCGGCCGGCAGTTGGGCGAACCCAGCGAGTAACCCGGCTGCATTCTTGCGGCGAGTCGGGCCGGAGAAGTTGAGCATCCACGGGCGGTGAAGCTCGTAGCGACGGCGAACGGCATGGAAAGCGCTCGACGACGTCGCATCGCTCATGCCGGCAATGAGACGGTCCGCCGCCCAGGGAATGACTGTCACTCGATCGGCGCACACACCAAACTCTCCGCACAGTTCGTCGCGCGTCGTGGCCGAGGGCGTGATGATGTGTCGTGCCGTCCGAGCCGCTCGTAAGACCCCGCGCCGAAAGCGCTCGCGCGCGGGGGGCGGCAGTTCGTCCGCAATCTTGAGTGGAACCAAGTCGTGGACCGTGACCACCGTAGGAACCGGACACCACGCCGGGGCCGCATTGGCAGGAAGGTGCAGCAAATCAAGCCGGTCGCGCCAGGCAGCAACCGGTAAACGCAACTGAAACCATAGATTCAGCCGGTCGCCCGGAATATCTATGCGCCTTAACGCAACATTTGCCGGCCAGGCAGATTCTTCAGGTCGATCTGCTTCAGCCGCGCCGCACACCAGCGGGCAGGCCGCCGCCGGCCGCTGATGGTACAGGTGAAACGTCCAGTCGGGGCGCAACGCAGGTATCAAGCGATAAGCGTCGAAGAGGTTGCGACCTGTGCCGCGCGGCTGGGGAGAGAAGATGGTTCGAGCGTCGATACCGATTTTCATTTGGTTCGCCGATGTTGTGGCCGCGGTTGCGCTTCGGGCTCCGATGCTCAGATGCCCGGGCCTCGCTAGCGCTTCGGGTTTTATCAGTGCTCTGCCGGCGCGCGGCTACTAACAAGATTTATCGGTTGCCTGCCGGGCGTGCTGATTGGGCCGGCAGCTCAGAGGCTACGCCCGCCCGTCCGGTAACTGCGTCAAACAGGCCTTGGCTCTGTATTCCTCTCCCCCCGTGAGCACCGTCAAGAACCGTTTGCGAGTTGATAATTAGCGCAATTCCGCGCAGCCCGCCCCCAGCTCCCGCATAAAGAGCCCGGGATTCGGCTTCACGGCTGAGTAGTCGCTGCAGGTTTGAATTTTGCGGCGGCTTCCTTCAGCAAATCCTCGATTTTCTGTAGGTCGCCCGCAGAGAGCTTCTTCGCCCCTTTGCGCAACATCTCCATAAAATGGCTGATCTCGCCGGGCGCGACCGGGCAGCCGATATTGCCGTCCGGACCGTCGGACGTCACAACCACCTTGCCCTCCGCATCCAGCACGGCCAACCAAGGCATGCCGGGCGCATCCTTCTCGCAGAAACGGGCCGCAACTTCCTTGGCGTGCGTCATGCGCTCCATGTCGATTTTCAAATCCACGAAGTCGCGCCCGATCAGCGGTTCGATCTCCGGCCGCGACAGAAACGCCTCCAGCCGGCGGCACCAGACGCACCAGGGAGCCTGGAGGCGGAGCAGGATGGACTTGTGCTCGGCGGTCGCCCGCGCCAGCGCTTGCGTAACCACCGTTTCCGCGTCGCGCGGCTCGGCCTTCCATTTCGTCAGGAACGCCAGCACTTTATCCGGATCGTGGGCCTGGCCCTTCTCGAGGCTGCCGGTCTCTTGTTTGGCGAGCACCTTGCCGTCTGAGTCGAGTACGACCAGGAACGGCACGCCGGTCTTTTTCAGCTCCAGCCCATAGCCGGAGACAATGTCGGTATTCTTGTCAAACCGGCCGACGTCGACCGGCACGAGCTGATATTCGGATTTCAGCAGGCGCGCGACATCCTTGTTTTCCTTGAATAACGTGTGCAGCCGGTGACACCAGGTGCACCAGTTTCCGCCCAAAAGCAACAAAACGCGCTGGTGTTCGCGCTGCGCCGCTTCGAGGGCCGTGGCAATTTGGGCTTTGGCGTCCGCGGCCGAGTCGAAAATGTCGGCGCTCCGATCAGATACCGGCGCCGTTTGAGCCTGCGGTTCCGCGGGCCGGTCACCGGACGGCACGCCGGCTGGGGTCTGCGCCGCAGCCGAGAACTGTGCACCTACCCAAATCGCGAACAACAAACCGATGGCGGCAAACTCATTAATTCCCATCAACCTGCGTTGCATCGCGTTCCTTTCCGGCGCGGCGGTTCTCCGGCCGTTGTAAGCACCCGTACCCGAGGCTCCGCTAGTTCATTCCAGCGCCACGCGCCGCGTGCGCTTCAGCACCACCGCCCGTGAACTTCGCCCGTCGATGCGCGCCTCCATCGGCTGCGGCAGGCGGATGTGCCGCAGGAACGGCGTTTCGCGCTCGGCCGGCTGGCTTTCCAACCAATTCCAATCGATTGACCCTTGCTTCGCATGCGGCTCGACCGTCAAGTAAGCGATCCCGAACGAGACCAGGTTCTGGAAGAAATGGCTGCCCTGCGAAGGTTCGACCAGGAAGTTGTCCAGCGTGGTCTCAACGATGATGCGGGCCGCGGATATGTCGCCCCAGTTCACCGGAATGCCCAACGCCGGCCTCGAGGAGCCCCAACGCCCCGGACCGATCAACATGCAAGACCGGTTCGCGGCCAGCAGCGCCTGGTTCAGCCCGGCCAGTTCGCCGGCGATCTCGGCCGTCCGCCGGGCGTCAAAGGCGTGCGGTTTGACATAAACGATGTCGTGCACCGAGTCGATTACGCCGTTGCCCAGCGCCCGCGGGCTGTGGCAAAGCACTTCGTCGCCCGTATGATCGCCCAGATCAACCTGGTCTATTTCGCCGTCGCTGCCCATGCACGGTCGCAGTTGCAGCACCGCCAGTTCCTTGGGGTTGGCGTCCAGATTCACCGCGAACTCGATCTCCACCGCGCGATTCATGCCCGCCTGCCCGATCCGCAGCAGCCGCCGCAGAATCGCCGCCAACGGGAACACGTCGGACTTGAGGATCTGGGCGAAAGTCACGACCGGGATGCCGGGACTATACAGGCCGTCATAGAAAGCCTGATTCTCGCGGCTCCACACGGACGCCAGCGGGGCCAGTGTGCCGTGAAGTTGAGCCTGGTCGATATCCAGTTTGACCAAACCGCGCAGCCGCTCGCGGTCGACCGCGCCGTCCGGGTGCATCAAGTCGATGGCGTAGAAGGTGCGCTGCGACTGCTTGAGAAATTCCTCGCCCAGCGCGAGCTGCGGCTGGACCTGCGGGTGGGCCGGGGAAAAACGCAGCGCGGCTTCGCCGTCCACCACCGTCTTGCCCAGCCCGAGCGCTACCAGGGCGATGCCCTCTTCGGGCCGCATCTCACCGAACGGGTAATAGTTGTATGAGCGGGCCACCCCCGCAAAGTTGGGATAGAAGTACTCGCCGTGCCGCGCCCCCACCACCGGCTCCAGCACGACCGCCATTTTCTCTTCCTCGATGCGGTGCGGCGTCATGCTCAGATAGCGGCGGGCCGAGGTGGCAAACGTGCTGGCGTAGACCAGCTTGATCGCGTCGCACAGTTGTGCCAGGCGCACGCGGCCATCGGCGCTGTTATTGGGGATCATGTGCGTTTCGTAGATTCCCGCGAACGGGTGGTACTGCGAATCCTCGAGCAAACTGGACGAGCGCACCGCGATCGGCCCTTTGACCGATTCGAGGAAAGCCCGCAAGTCGCGCACCACCTCTTCCGGCAGCTTGGCCGTCAGGAAGGCCCACGTGAGCCATTCGTCGTCATTGGTCCGCAGGGCCATCATGCGCAGCCGATTGGCTTCGAGGAATTCGTCGAAGACGTCCGTGCCGATGACCACGGAACGCGGCACCTGGATGCTGATGCCCGGGAATTCGCGCTTCAGGTCCGTGCCCGTCAACAAAGCATCCACAAACGCCAGCCCGCGCGCCTTGCCGCCCAGCGAGCCGCCGCCGATACGGGCGAAACGGCTGCCGGCGTCGAAACGCTCCCGCGAAAAGTCCTCGATCATGCCGCGCCGGTTGGCACGCAGCGCATCATTGCACTCGCGGATCAGGTACTGCCGCAAAGCCTCGACGTCGCCGAACTCGGAGACCTTTCGCGGCCGCAAACGTTGCGCCAGCTCGTACTCGGTGCGGGCCCGCAGCCAGTTGGAGAAATGGTTGCGCCGCGCGTGAAACTCGATCGCCTCGGCCGGCACGCGCGCCAGCACCTGCGGCAGGGAGCGCAGATCGAACGCCCGACCGACCTCCTCCCCATTGGGCATACGAAAGACGAAATCGCCGAACCCGAAGTTCTCGAGCATGAACTCGCGCACGTCTTCCAGCAGCGTGGCGGAACGCTTGTGCAGGAACTTGGCCCCGATGGATTCGGCCACGGCCCGGTTGGCCAGATCCGAAGATTGCAGCAACGCCGGCATGTCGGGGTAGTCGGCCGTCACTTGGCGGATGAAGTCGATTCCGGCCTGCGGATCGATCTTTCCGCCGCGCGGGAAACTCACGTCGGCGATGACGCCGAACAGGTAGCGATGGTAGCGGGTGTAGTACTCCATGCCCTTTTCGAACGTCTCGGCCACCAGGATTTTGGGCCGGGCCCGCGTGCGCAGCAGCCGGTGCATGCGGTTGATGCCGTCGGCCATGACGGAGCGCGTCTGCTTGACCAGCTCGGTGTACATGATGGGCAGCAGGGACGAGCGAAAGCGGATCGAGTCCTCCACCAGAATGATCGTGCCGACGCGCGCCAGGCGCGTGTCGTGCTCCACGTTCCAGCGGTCTTCGAGGCACTTGATGATGGCCACGAAGATCTTCGTGTCGCCGTGCCAGATGTAAATGTCGTCCACGTCCAGCTTGTCGCGCTGCTGGCTGACGCGCGTCAGCTCCCAGTTGCTGGAGACAAGCAGCACGATGGGCAGGTCGGGCGCGAACTGCCGCACGGCCCGGCTGAAGCTGAACACGTCCATGTCGCCGACGCGCAGCATGGTGATGATGAAGTCGAAATGCTGCTCGCGGATTGCGGCCAACGCGGCCTCGGCGGTCGAGACGCGGGTGATGTTCGGCACATGGGTCAGGCCCAGATCGGTGAAGTCGGCGTGCAGGGCCTCGGTGAGCAGGCCGTCCTCCTGCAGGCTGAATGCGTCATAGGCGCTGGAGACCAGCAGGATGTCCTCGACCCGCCGCCGCATGAGTTGCGGAAAGCGCTGCATGCGCCAGTCCTGCCAGGCGGAGATTGAATCCTGCTTGGGGGGGACTTCCTTGCTTGTACCGCTGCCGTCCATAACTCCCGTCTGCCATATCCGCGGCCGGAAGCGCTCACCCAGGCTCCGGCCCTGCCGCTCAGCCGATTCGCGGCCGATTGTACGCGGATTGCGGCCGAAGCGGGAGACGCCGGCAAGGGAGGCATTTGGGGTAGCGAGGGTGGGCGTTCGAGGGTGCCATGCCCGAGCTGTAAGCGCGGGCATGCCGGTGCCAATCGCTTCCGTATCTGGCGCCGCTGCCGCGGGGGCATGCCCGCGCCGCTACGCGGCTTGGGCATGGACCCAACGCTTGGGCATGGCACGCGTCGCTTGGCATGGCACCCAACCTTTGGCATGACACGCTTTGCTCGGGCACGGTGCCCCGTTGCCGGGCATGCTCTACAGCCAGTCGCGGATTGGGCGTACGAACTGAGCAAACGCGCGCCTCGGCACGCTCACCGTGCCCCATTTCGGCGAACGCAAGCGTGCGTGTTCTTCGTAATTCTCCAGCGGCACGCCGGCGAAGACGTAGCGCTGCGCGCGAAATGTGTGCACCACTTCCGGCGGAGGTTCGCTGCCCGGCTCCAGCCAATATGCGAATACCAGCAATCCGCCGAAGCCCGGCCCGAATACTTCCTGCCATTGCCGCAGGCCTTCCAGGTCCGCCTGCGTCACCCAGTTTTCCCAGGCCGGCCTGCTGCCGGGGCGGCGGCGCACCCAGCGGCGGCCCTTGATATCAACCAGCCAGTTGTGGTCGCCGCGCGAGTACACGATGAAGTCAAAACTCTTGAGCTTCGCATCGCGAAATGTGGCTTTCTTGGCTTCATCCACGGCGACGTAGGGAATCTGCTGTGCCTGCAAATAGTCCTCGAACGCCGCCTCGTAATGAATGTGCCCTTTCAAAGCCGCACCGTAGGCCGGCTCCGCAGACGACCGTACACCAAGTCCGCGGATTCGACATTTCATTGAAGTCCGGGTCGGCAGACCCGCGTTTCACTGCGGCTTTAGTTTACCGGATTCGGCGGCTCGCGCCCGCTCAAGACCGCGATCGCATTCTCGGCCGTCATTTGTGACATCCGCTGCCGTGTAGTAGTGGTCGCACTGCCCAAATGCGGAAGCAGGACAACGTTGGACAGCTCGCTCAATCCGGGCGTCAGCCGCGGCTCATTCTCGTATACATCGAGTCCGGCCGCCGCAATGCGGCCGCTGCGCAGCGCGTCGACCAGCGCCGCCTCATCGATGATCGGCCCGCGAGCCGTGTTCACCAGAACCGCGGTCGGCTTCATTCGCGCCAGTTGCGGCGCACCGATCAGGTGCCGGCTCTCGGCCGACAGGGGAATGTGTACCGATAGTACATCCGCTTCGGCAAGCAGCGTATTAAAGTCGACCCGCCGTGCCTCCAGTTCGCGTTCCAGCTCTGGATTCGCCCTCTGGTCGGTGTAGATCACTTTCATGCCGAACCCGACGGAGCGCCGCGCCACGGCGCTGCCGATCCGCCCGGCGCCCAGAATGCCCAGCGTGGCGCCCGAGAGCTGCAAACCGAGCAACTGCAGCGGAGCCCAGCCTTTCCAATCGCCGTGGCGTACCAGGGCATCGCCGGCCGCCACGTGCCGGGCCGCCGCCAGGATCAGCGCCCAGGCCAGGTCGGCGGTCGCGTCCGTCAGTACGCCGGGCGTGTTTGTCACACGTACGCCGCGGCGCGTGCATTCGGGCACGTCTACGTTGTCATAGCCGACCGCGAAGTTCGCGACTACTTTCAGCGAGCCACCGGCCGCGTCGAGCGCCTCGGCATCGATCCGATCGGTAAGCGTGGCAATCACCCCATTCGCGCCGGCCAGTCGCCGCAAGAGCTCGCTTCGGCTGGCGGAGTCGTCGCTGTCAATCAAGTCCATCGTGAGCCCCGCGCCGCTCAGCATCTCGGCCGCGGGCGGCGGTATTCGCCGCGTGACCAGAACTCGCCCTTGCGCCATCAGCTCCTCCAAATTTTCCCGTCAAATCGTGGAAGTCCTCGCCGTATACCATTTCAAACCCCCCGCCGCAAGCACGCCATGAGTGATAAGGTGATAAAGTGATAGGGTGATAGGGGACGATCCGCGGGTCCCCTTTATCACCCTATCACTTTATCACTTTATCACCCTGGCACGCGCGTCCGATTGCTTGAGTAAAGGCCGCTTGTTTGGCTGCTGTTAGGGTGATATCATAAGGTGGCTCGGCGTCTCCGTGTCGCGGGCGAGCGGCGGTTTTGCGGGCCGCCGGCCAACGTAAATGGCTCGTCAGGTTTCGATAGCCCGGCCTCAGACTTGCGTGAATGCCAACGGCGCATCCCCGGCGGAACCGGCCTACGCAGAGCTGCACTGCCTGTCGAACTTCTCCTTCCTGCGCGGCGCCTCGCATCCCGAGGAATTGGTCGAACAGGCCGCGGCCGCCGGCTATGCCGCGCTCGCCATAACCGATCACGAATCGCTGGCCGGCATCGTGCGGGCCCACACGGCCGCCAAAGAGCGCCAGCTTCACCTGCTCATCGGCGCGGAAATCACGCCCGTGGACGGACCGCCGCTCGTCCTGCTGGCGACCGACCGCCCGGCCTACGGGCGGCTGGCGCGCCTGATCACGCGCGGCCGCCTGCGCATGCCCAAAGGCCAGAGCGAGCTGACCGTCCGCGACGTCCTGGACCTATGCGAGGGCCTGATCGGGATAGCACTCCCGCCCGCGAACCTTCACGATCCCTTGATCCGTCGATCCCTGGATCTCTTCGAAACATACCGCGACGCCTTCGCTGACCGCCTCTACCTGGCGGCCGAGCTGACCTACGACGTGCCCGACTCAGTTCGGCTGGCGTACCTGGCGGACCTGTCGCGACGCCTGCGAATCCCGCTGGTCGCCGCAAACGACGTGCATTACCACACCCCTCAACGCCGCTATTTGCAGGACGTGCTCACCTGCATTCGCCACCAATGCACGCTGGCCGAAGCCGGCAGCCGCCTGTTCGCCAATGCCGAACGCCACTTGCGGCCGCGCGACGAGATGGCGCGGCGTTACGCCGGCTACGAAGACGCGGTGGCGCGCACCATCGAGATCGCCAACCGCTGCACGTTCACCTTGGACGAGTTGCGCTACGAGTACCCGCACGAGTTGTGCCCGCCGGGCGTGCCGGCGATGAAGTATCTGGCCGACCTGACGTGGGCCGGGGCGGCCGCGCGTTACCCCGACGGGCTGCCGGATGGTGTACGCAGCCAGCTCGAGCGCGAACTGGCGTTGATCGCCGAACTGAGGTACGAGCATTACTTCCTGACCGTCTGGGACCTGGTGCGCTTCGCCCGCAGCCGCGGCATTCTTTGCCAGGGCCGGGGATCGGCGGCGAATTCGGCCGTTTGCTATTGTCTGGGCGTGACGGCCGTCGATCCGAACCGTATCGACGTGTTGTTCGAGCGTTTCATGAGCCGCGAGCGCAACGAGCCGCCTGACATAGATATAGACTTCGAGCACGAGCGGCGCGAAGAGGTCTTTCAGTACATCTACAACAAGTACGGCCGCGAGCGGGCCGGCATTACCGCGGAAGTTATTACCTATCGCCCGCGTTCAGCGGCGCGCGACGTGGGCAAGGTATTGGGGCTGTCACTGGATCGCGTGGACGCCCTGGCCAAATCGCTGGACTGGTGGGACATCGACACCATTCCGCCCGACGCTTTGGCCGCGGCCGGGCTGAAACCGGAAGACCGCACGGTTCAGATGTTGATTCGGCTCGTAGTGCAATTGCTGGGTTTCCCGCGTCATCTTTCCCAGCATGTCGGCGGTTTTGTCATCACCGAGACTCCATTGTGCGAAATTGTCCCACTGGAGAATGGGGCGATGCCCGGGCGCACTTTCATCGAATGGGACAAAGATGATATAGACGCGCTCGGCCTATTGAAAGTGGACTGTCTGGCGCTGGGTATGCTTACGGCGATCAATAAGTGCTTTAGGTTGCTTAGTATAATGAGGGATCAAGGGATCGAGGGATCAAGGGATCCAGAAGAAGAGGAACACGGGAACGAGAGGACAGAGGAGCGAAAACATGAACGAGCAATCGGAAACGCGCCCGGAGAGGATGATGTTTCGGGAACTGATCGTCTGGGGGAAGGCGGTCGAGTTGGCGAAAGTGGTTTACCGGCAGACGCAACGCATGCCTGCCGCGGAGCGTTTCGGCCTGACAATGCAGATGCGGCGCGCGGCAGTGTCGGTCGCGAGCAATATCGCCGAGGGCAACGCACGCTGCACGCCCGCCGACTACTTGCGCTTCTTAGGAATCGCGCGCGGTTCGCTGGCCGAACTGGAGACTCAAATTCTCATTGCAGCCGGGCTCGGAATGATGGAAGAGGCACCCATAAGCCCCTTGCTCAACGAAACCAGGCGGATTCTGCAGGCACTGATAAACAGTCTCCAGCGAAAGGAATTTGCCACAGCGCCCGGGCCCTCCAAAAAGCTCGCCAAGGCGCCTGGGCAAGCCAAAGAGTTCGCCGAAACGCCTGGGCCGGCCAAAAAGCTGGCTTCCGGCAAAAAGCTCGGGCGCGCAACCTCTTGACCCCTCGATCCCTCGATCCCTTGATCCCTTCTTCCCTGTCCGAAATCCCAGCCGAGGACCCTGCCGTTTACGACATGATCTGCCAAGCCGACACCGTCGGCGTCTTCCAGATTGAAAGCCGCGCCCAGATGAGCATGTTGCCGCGCCTGAAGCCGCGCCAGTTCTACGATCTGGTTATTGAGGTCGCGATCGTGCGGCCGGGACCCATTCAAGGTGGCATGGTTCACCCCTACTTGCGCCGGCGAGCGGGATTGGAGGCCGTCGAGTATCCCAGCGAGGCCGTTAAAGGCGTTCTGCAGAAAACTCTGGGCGTGCCGCTTTTCCAGGAGCAAGTCATGCGTGTGGCGATGGTGGCCGCGGGCTTTACCGCCGGTGAGGCCGATCAGCTCCGCCGCGCCATGTCCGCCTGGCGCCGCCATAGCGCGCTGGAGCAGTTTAAAATCAAGCTCATCCGCGGCATGCTCGACAACGGCTATGGGCGCGAGTTTGCCGAGCAGATCTATAAACAGATCCACGGCTTCGGCGAGTACGGCTTTCCCGAGAGCCACGCCGCCTCGTTCGCACTGCTGGCCTATGCGTCCGCCTGGCTCAAGCGTTACCATCCGGCCGCATTCTGCGCCGCATTGTTGAATTCACAGCCCATGGGATTCTACAGTCCGGGGCAGTTGATACGGGACGCGATCGCACACGGCGTGCGCGTTCTGCCGGTGGATGTGAATTACAGTGGGTGGGATTGTAGTTTGGAGTTTTTGGAGGGCAGGGAAGAAAAGGAGGGATCTAGGGATCTAGGGATCAAGGGATCAAGAGACGCGGCCGTCTCCTTCTCGATCCCTAGATCCCTAGATCCCTTGATCCCTTCTCTTCGCCTGGGCCTTCGCCTGGTGCGCGGACTGAGTGCCGCGAAGGTGGCCGGCATTGAAGCGGCCCGCCGCGAAGGCCCGATTACCTCCATCCGGCGGCTGGCGCGGCGGCCGGACGTGGCGCGCGACACGCTGGTGCGACTGGCGGCGGCCGACGCTTTCCGTTCACTCGGGCTTCAGCGCCGCGCGGCGCTGTGGCAGATTCTGGCACTGGACGAGGCCGAGCCGCCGCTGTTCGCCGAGTTGGAGCCCGACGAACCCGCGGTGCCCTTGCCCCCCATGCCCCTGGACGAAACCATCTTCAAAGACTATCAGACTACCGGCTTTTCGTTAAACGCCCACCCTCTGGAACTGATCCGCAGCGACCTACAAGGTTTGAGCGTAACGCCCAACGGCCGGCTCAGGGCAATCCCAAACGGCACCCCGGTCCGCGTCGCCGGTTTGGTCACCGTCCGCCAGCGCCCCAGTACGGCCCGCGGCTTAGTCTTCATGACGCTGGAGGACGAAAGCGGCAACGCCAACCTGGTAATCCACCCGCCCATTTGGGAACGCGACCAGCGGGTCGCGCGGGCTTGCACTGCTCTGCTCGCCGAAGGCCATGTCGAACGCCAGGGCGAGGTCGTACACGTAATCGTGCGCCGCTTGCACGATCTATCGCACCGGCTGGCCAGCCTGACGCATCGGTCGCGCGACTTCCAATAGGGCGCGCCCGGAGCGTCGCACTCAAGCGCACGGCGAGGGTGGGAACGTGGGAAAATGGGAACGTGGGAAGGTGGGAAGGTGGGAAAGATGCAGGACGCCGGCGCTAACGACTAAGAACTAAGAACTGTGACTTAGTCGCTACTCCCGCGTCTCTGCCCTGCCGTACGGTCCCAGACGTGCCGCAGCA
>ERZ795047.4394-NODE-4394-length-11953-cov-5.446293_pt1 | contig 11953 bp, 6 predicted proteins | sample MGYA00375131_ERZ795047 | MGnify/ENA primary metagenome ERZ795047 (study PRJEB30176, sample SAMN05720228) | activated sludge metagenome | isolation source: Anaerobic digester | place: Japan | collected 2015-05-20 ... | reverse complement strand
TTATTGTGACCACGCAGTGGCTCACAACGACGGGGGTTCAAGGGTTTCTGGTTTCTGGGTTTCATGGTTTCGGGGTTTCATCTAAATCGGGGTCGGGATCGCTATCGGGATCGGGATCGATTATTGTGACCACGCAGTGGCTCACAACGACGGGGGTTCAAGGGTTTCTGGTTTCTGGGTTTCATGGTTTCATGGTTTCATCTAAATCGGGATCGCTATCGCTATCGGGATCGCTATCGGGCGGGGCAGTAAGTTCGGGGCAACCGCTCATGCGCGCGCGAAAACCTAGGGGACGGCTCACGGCTGTGGCCGCGCCGCAGGGATAGCGGGGCTGGCCGACTCCGTCTTGACTCCGGGCCCCGTGAACTCATAGGCGCCGATGTCCGGCGCGGCACCGACTGGTCGCGGGGTCCCGGTGATGTCAACCGACGGCATCCCGGCGGCGGTGCCCCGGTCGCGCGCCGCGGAATCCGCGCGCAGGCGGAAATCCCCGGCTTCCGGGGCGACAAAGTTGGCCGCGCCGTAGAGGTTATCGCGTTCCCATGGCCGTCCCGCCCCTGCCGGGACGTCGAGCAGGTTGTTTGCGACGCAGAGGGTCGGGTCATCCAGAACCATCCGCGGCTGGTCCCCCCACGAGTTCCGGAAGATGCCGATGTCAAAGTCGGTGCTGCGGCTGCAGAGGTTGTTCCGAATCACGATGCCCGTTGCGTTCCGACTCGATAATTCGATTCCCCGGCGTGTCCGGTACAGCGTGTTGTGGATCACAGTGAGATTCGTCATGACCGGGTGGCCCGGGTCGCCATACCCCGCCAGACGGATTCCGAAATGTGTATTGTAGATCAGGTTGTTGAAAATCCGGATGTTCTCGATGGTGCCCTCCGTTTCAGAGGCGATCACAATGCCGTTGCCCGTGCCCTGTCCGCCGGGCTCTTCGAACGAGGAGAAAATATCGTGAATGATGTTTCCGGAGATCTCAATGTCGCGCGCCGTTCCGCGGGCGTCGACATAAATGCCGAGACTGGTGTGGTGCACATGATTGCCGAATATCCGTCCGTGGGAAGAGCCGTCTTTCGCGTCGATCCCCTCCTTCCGGTAAAGCCAGCCGCCTTTGCCGGTCAGACTGGGCGGCGTGCTGTGCACGTAGTTGCTCCGGACATCGAACGTGTCGGTATACATCAACGAAATGCTCTCCTGGCCGCCTCGGACGCAGACATTCTGAACCCGGTTGCCGTCGATGAGGACCTTCGAGCAACGGTAGGTGAGGATCCCGGATGCGCCGGTGTTGGCGATCCGGTTGTTCTCCAAAATGAGGTCTTCGCACCCGGCGGCGAAGATGCCTGCGGCATTCTGTTCCATCGTGTTGATAACGGTCAGTCCGGAAATCCGGATGTGCTTCTTGTTGCCGATGTCAACCAGACCGAGGATGCCGCCGCGCTTGGCCAGCGCGACGCCGATCCCGTCGATGACCGCCGAATGTCCGGGATATGCGGTGTAGGTGATCGGTTGGCCCGGTAATCCGGAGTGCGCTGGCCTCACGCATTCCCGATAGACGCCTTTCATGATGTGAACCGTGTCTCCGGCGGTCATTGTCGCGGAAGCCTTGGCGATCGTCTGCCACGGACTCGACTCGGTGCCCGGATCCGTATCCCGGCCCTCGGGACTGACGTAGTAATCCGCTGCGCGGGCCCCGCCCAAAACCGCCAGCATGGGGATGATGTGCCGAAGCCCCAATCCCGTTCCGAAAAACCCGTGTAGAATCCGCATGCTTTCCTCCTTTTTTCCCTGTCCTTTCCGGTCCCGGTCGTGACCGGTGTCTTAATCCTGTTCCCCGCACACATCGGACGCCACACGCTTGGGCCCCGCCGCAGGCTCACTGGATCGCCGGCATGGGCACGGGCTTGCCCTCGCGCTGCATCGCAAGTTGCGCCTCGGGCTCGTACACGCCGTAGAAGACGGCGTTCAGATCGATCCACACCGCGATGCGGCGCAACTCCTCCGGAGTCAGCCTGACCTTGCCGTGCCCCTCCTTGAGCATCTGGAAGAGTCCGCTGCCACGCGCACTGTCCTCGCCGCCTTCGGGTGTGACCTGAATCTGATTACGCATAGGATAGCAGGTCACCAGCGGACGGCCACTCTTTTTGGAGAGGCGGCGCACGCGCTTGCCCTCCGAATCCGTGGCGTAACAGAGTGAATCATAGGACGCCGTGTATGCGCCCCGGAGCGTCCGGGTGAGCGCGATGCCTCCTTTGGGATTCCGGTCGCCGTGGCAGGAGACGCATTTGGCGTCGAAGAGCGGTTGCACCTGCTCGACGAAGCCGTACGGGCGTCCCGACTCCGGCGTGGGTGTCAGCTCGGCCGCGGGACGCATCATGGCCGCCACTTTTTTCAGTGCCGCGGGAGAGACGGCCATTTTATTTTCGTGGCAGCCGACGCAGGAGACGCGCTCGCCGGGCATGAGCGAGGTGCTGGAACGCATGACCCGGTACGCGCAACCGTCGGCATCCACGACTTGAAAGAGGATCGGTTTGCAGGCGGGCACAAGGAAACGGGCCGAGCCGTCCGCCTCAACCGGCGTTTCGCCGAGTACCGCGCGCGTGTTCTCCTCGCCCGCCACACCGATGCGCGGCACCATCGAGTCCCGTGTGGTTTTCGGGAAGACCTGCACCACGCGGATCTTTTTGATCGTGCCGCGTTTCGCCTTCGGTATGCCTTCATAGACATCCGAGATGAAAACCTCACCCTGTTCCCGTTGCGCGAGCGCGGGATTCAGGACAGAGGGCAGGACCGGCGGCACGGGGCGCGGCCGAAGCGGCGTCGGGCAGGTCGCACCGATCAGGCCGTCTCGGTAAAGCAGTTCGCGATTGCCGCAGGCGTCGAGCACGTAGAGCCCGAGGGCGTAATCAGGATTGTGGCGCGCGGGCTCGTACATCAGCGGGTCGCGGCTGTAGGCCACGAGAAACAGATCTTCGCCGAGAGGCCAGGGCGCGTTATACCACTCGTTGTTGGAGCCGCGTTCCGCTTCGGGGTAGTGGCCCGGGGTCAGGCGCGTCACCGCGGCTTCGCTGTTGTTGTGCACGGCGGGGTCGATCAGCATGATCGGCCCGCCGGTGATCGCGTGGTGCGCGGAGGCAACGCACACGATCTTGCCGCTGTTGGGGATGGCCTTGGCCTGAAAGGTGCAGTGCGGCTTGGGCACCTCGTTGCCCCATACGGCCATGGGGTTGGTGCCGTCGGGCCTCATGGACCAGAGGTTCTGGTGGGTGACCGCATCGCGGTCGATGTAATCCCAGCGCGCGAAGAGCAGATGGCCGTTGTTGGCGACCGCCGGGAACCAGTCGTTCACGTCGTTCCAGGAGAGTTGCCGGATGTCCGAACCGTCGCGCGCCATGCGGAACATGGTGTAGGAGTGCCAGCGGTCGCTGTAGCTCCACCAGAAACAGCGTGAGGTGGTGCGGCGGCGCGTGGAGACAAAGGCGATGCCGCCGTCCGGCAACCACTCGGGCATCAGGTCGTCGTAGATGTCATCCGTGATCTGGCGCAGGCCTGTGCCGTCCGCACCAATCTCGTAAAGGTGATAGTAGTGGTGGTTCGTGTCGGTCTCGTTGCGCGGCAACGTACGCGGATCGAGTGCGCCATCCGTCGCCACAAAAGAGAAAAGGACGGAGCGGGCGTCGTAGGACAGGCGCGGTTCGAGAAGGTTACCGGGAGGGAGCCTTCCGTTGATCAGATCTCGCCGCATCAGGGAGACGCCGGGTTTCTCCAGCACAAACAGGCTGCCGCCCGGCCGCTGCCGCCAACCGAAATACTGTGCCACCTCGTGGTTCCAAGCCGGATTGCGGCGCGTGCAGAAGAGCAACTCGCCGTACGCGAGTCTGGGATCGGACAACAGGGCCGCGCGCTTCAGGAGCCGCGCCCGCAGGTATCCTCCCCATCCCGTTCCTGCCGACGCGTCGGGTTTCCCTGTGATCTGTTCTATCCGTTCCGCCTGTTCTTTTGCGCACGCGGTGAGCCGTTGCTCATCCGTGCAACCGAAGAGTTGGTCATCCTGCACCCACTCCGAGACCGCCAGCAGGAACAGGTCCGGCTCCGGCGCATGCGGCACGCCGGCCACGGCCTTCGCATAGGCGGCGCGGAACACGGAGCCGAGCTTCGGCAGGACGGCTCCCCCGAAACCGTCGCGGACTCTTTGGGGAGACGTTTCTACCCCGGACAAGGCAGCCAGCAGCGTAAGCCCCTCGATCCATGTGCCGTCGTAACGCACAACCACCGCCGCGCCCGCACCCGCCACCTTTATCCCCCCCGGATCGCGGATCAGGGTCCAGGCGGCATCCGAATCCCGTGCGATCACATAGCCGATAAAGCCATCCTCCTTGTTGCCGTCCGAGACGATCACAAAAGGCAGGGCGTTTACCGTGTCAATCGCGTTGCGGTAGAGTTTCAGATCCCGGCCCACCCCGTATATAGTGGGCAGGGAGGTTTGCGCGGCCGGTCCTCCCGAAAACTCGTAACGCCAGCCGTTCGCCTCCTGTTTGTCCGAAAAGCCTTCGGAGGCCCGGTGTACGCCCCCGCCCTCGTACGCGACGACCGGATCCCAGCCCGTAGTGTCGCACGCATGGGACCCCAGACGATTGACGAGGAAGCGGAGCGTGTCCCCTTTTTTGACTTCGACCGTGAGCGCGTGTTGCTGCCCGACCGCATCCCGCCCTTTCACTTCCGCTGTCCAGAGGGTCCTGTTGTTGTGTTGCACAAAGGCCTTCACGCCGTCGCCGTCGAGGTGTAGTTTCCTGACCGTTCCGGAGACCGAAACGCGCCCGTTGACGGGCGCGATAAAGGTGCGCGCCACATCAACGGCATGGCCGGGATGCATCCAGTCCCTTCCCACGCGGGCCCACCCTTCGGAACCGATCCAGTAATCAGAGCCGTACCATTTTTGCGTCGCGTCTGATTTGGCCATGGCCGCGAAAGCGCTGGTTTTCGTCACCGGGGCGTAGGCCAGCACAATTTCGCCTTCCGCGATCCGCACGCCCGGAAACCCTTTCAGTTCCGCCACGGACACGTCCTCTGCTGTCCGCACGGAGGCCTGCGCGAGTGTGGTCCGCATGCCGGACGCCTTGCGCGGCACGGCTGGCGGCAGCGCATTTAGTGTGACGGCATCGCGCTCCTCCGTCGGCATCGACCAGGAACCCGGGATTTGAATCGTGCCCGCCAGCGAGGCAAGCGGCACAAGAAACAGCATGTGCTTGAAGGTCATCGTTTTTCTCCTCGAATTCGTTTTCTTCCTCACTCGATTCCCTGCGCGTTCGCGCGGAAAGGTCCCGGCCGGATCACGATCGGTGCGGTTTTCAAGCGCGGCCGGATGGCCAGCCAGTCGGAGCCTTGGAACTCCGGATCATCATCGGCGCGGATCTCCACGTCCGTAAGATACGGGCACATTGTGTCCACCCAAAGTATGAGCCGCAGCAAGCTGTAGGGATCGACTTTCACGTTATGGTGCTTGCCGCTCGCGGCGAGCGCAACCAGCCTGCTGGTGTACGAGAGGCGTGTCATGGGTTCAGGCGTCACATAGGCGGCCGGATCGACCGTGCTGTAGGCTTCGACCTGCAGGGTTCCGGCCAGATCATATCCCGGCGGTAACTTTTCTGGAACGGCGTTCGTCCGCCCCCAGCCGGGGCGTCCGACAAGCGTGAGGTAGGGCTCGTAACCGCGCAAGGTGAGATCCAGTTTCTTCCGCGCACTGCCTTCGCCCTGATGGCACTTGCCGCAGTACCGGTCCAGCACGGGCTGCACGTCTTTGAGGTAGCCGACCGAAGTGCCGAACCGCGCCGTGGTAGTCACCTTCGACTTCTCCGCCCGCGCGCCTTTGCTCAAGCCCGCTTCACGCGCCTGCGCGAGTGTCGTGCAGCCTTCCGGCGCACAGGTGAAGCCATCGTCAAAAGCCCACGGCACAGGTGTGATCGTGTCGGGCGTACTGCGGACGGCCGTGGACGGACCCGCACCCATCTGCGGCGCGCGGCTGTGCGATTCGTGACAACCTAGACAGCCGCGGCTCTCCCCCGGCATGACATTGGCGAAACTGCGCATCGTCTGGAGCGCCCGGTGCTGTTCGTCCAGCAGTTGGAAATGCAACGCCACACCGCTCGGCACGGTGAACCAGCAGGAGCCGTCCGGATGAATGGGCAGAATGCCGAGCACACGCTTGACACCGTCCGACTGCACCAGCGAAACCACCGGCCCCGTGGAGAGCGCAGGCCGTCTGTTCCAGTAGGTGTAGGTCTTCTGCTCGATGTGCATGATCCGCATGAACTTCGCCTTGCCCCGAAGCACCTCCGGCGCACCGTGGTAGACGTTCGCGCTGTAGATCGTACCGCCCGCCGGATTGAGGCGTTCGGCTCTTGTCGGCCACTTGACGCGGTCAGGAAGAACGGGCGGCACCGGGCGCGGCCGGATCGGCTGGGCGTGGAAAATATGGTTGGCGCCTTCGTAGACCAGCTCGCGGTTGCCGTCCGTGTCCATCAGGTAAAGGGCGAACTTACCGTTGCGGCGCGCCGAGACCAGGAAGTCCCGCTCGCTCAGCGGATAAGGGTTCTGATACGAGTCGAACTTGCCGTAGGCCAGATAGTCGGGCGACTCAATGGGATCGGTCGGGCCGTTGCCGCACTCGGGCCAGTGCAGTTCGGCGGTCACTTTGGTCAGCCCATGCGGAAAGTTCAAGCCCTTGTCCGGGTCGATGATGCCGATACTGCCCGCGAACCAGTTATGGTGGGCGCTGCCGGTGAACATCACGCGGCGGCTGCCGGGGATCGCCCGCACGTCCTTCAGCAGGTCCGGCCAGACGGATTGGTTGCCCCAGAAGGTGTTGGGCTGCGTGCCGTCGGGGTTGACGGTCCAGAGACTCTGGCAACGCCACAGCGGCTTGTCGGTGTACTCCCAGCGCGTGTAAATGATCCGGCCGTCATGCATCATGGAGGGCAGATAGTCGGGTTCGTTGTTGGCCGAAATAAAGTAAAGGTCGCCGTCAGTGAACGAGCCCCGCATCAGTATGTAGGCGTTGGTGGGCGGCATGCAGCGCACGTAGGTGTGTCCACGCGAAGAAGAGAAGACATAGTGACGGCCGTCGGGCAGGTAGATGGGATCGAAGTCGTCGAAGATCCCGGAAGTGAGCTGGCGCAGACCGGTGCCGTCCAGATTGCATTCGTAGATGTGAAACGCCTTTTCGTTGTGCGGCTTGAAGCAGAAGAGCACACGCTTCCCGTCGAACGACAGATCCGGTCGCCAGAAGCTGCCGTGCAGCGGCGCCTGCGGCATCAGCCGACGGACGGTGCCGGTCAGCGACAACCCGTCGACCACAAGCAACTGACCGCCGGGCACGGCCATATAACCGAGCCGGTGGCGCGTTTCGTGCGGCCACTCGCTCCCCTGCGGATAGGGCATATCCACCAGCAGAAGTTGGGTGAAATTGACGACAGGATTTTCAAGCATCATCTTGCGGCGGATACGGCGCATGGAGAAGTAGATCTCCTTGGTTTTCTCTGCCGAAAGGTTGGGTTGAGCCGTAGCCTTGGCCAGACTCTCCAAACCAGACCCCGGCAGAGAGAACCGCGCCGCCAAAGCGCACGTCCGCGCAATCTCCCGCGCGAGGTCGGGCTTGCCGTTGACTTGAAACAGCCAGTCGTTCTCGATGGCCTGCCGCGCCTCGTCCGCCGTATAGGTACGTACAGGCGGCGTATCGGGTCGCACATAGGGCGCGACCCGTTCGGCCACATGCGGCCGCTCCGGCACCTCCGGCCAGTCGGCCGTCACCGCATCGAGAAGCACCGCGCCGACATCCGGACCCTCAGCCGCCAAACGGGATTTCAACGCATCCGCCCACGTTTTCAACTCCTGCCACCGTTTCCGTTCGGCCTCTGGACAACGCGCCCACTGTCCCTCGGTCAGCGGCATGTATTCGGTCAGGCGTTCAAGCTGGTCGGCCAGCCGCTGTTTAAGCGGAGCGAAGTCGGTGACGGAAAGAAAGCGCACGGCCGTCTCACCGTAGAGCCGGGCATAGCTGGCGCATTCGCCGGGGAAGCGGGCCGACAGGGTCATGGCAAAAAGGTTTTGAACTTCAGGCGGACAGGGACGCGCGTTTCGGGCAAGCACGCGCCGTGCCTCCTTCAGCGTCGCAGCAAAAGTAGGCTGTTCGTGCAGCAGCGGCTTCCATTCGTCCGACAGAGCCGTCAATGCGTTCGCCGTCAGCCGTGCGCTCCCGGCCCGGAAGATCGCCGTCAACGCATCGGGTGACAAGGCTGCGGTATACAGACGCAGGTCATCCAAGCCGCCTTGGAAGAACTCCCCGCTGCCGCTGTGCGAGCCGACGAAACCCGCCGCGCGTGCGACGCGGGCGGTCCCTGCATGCGGCAACTGACCGATCAGCACACCATCGAGAAAGACGCGCATCTCGCGTCCGTCGAATGTCGCGGCCGCAAAATGCCAACCGCCGTCCAGCAGGTTTTCCGGCACGATCCGGGCGTCGCATTCACGGTAGGCGCCGTTGACGTGCAACCCCAAAGACAACACCTTCCCCTTTTCCTGAAACGAAAAGAGGACGCGCCCTTCGTGGGATTCGATGCGGAACAACTCATTGTAGGTGTCGAACGCTTCGGGCCGGACCCAAGCCGTGACCGAAAAAGCGGTCAATTTTTCAGGCAGCACACCGGGCTCAACGTGCAACGCATGCCGTCCCGAAAGCAGCAGGGGCCGGTCAGTCACGGCCCGGAGCCCCGCCGACGCCACGGTCCCGGTTTGCAGTCGGCTGGAATCCCAGACCGGCGTCGGCGCGGCAACCGCCGCAACCCCCGTCCAGACACTCCCCAGCACCAGCGTCATGATCGCCATTCTTGTTCTCATCGTCACCCCTGTTTTGTTCGGCCTTATCAGCCGATAAGTCACTAAAGGCTCCCTCCCCACAAGCAATTGTCGAACGTTGCAGAAGGATGGCACCCTATGAGGGCATAGCCGTCAGGCTCGATTTGCGCGGCACGTTTTCGCAAATCGACGAGATGCCGCTCCACGGGAGTCATCTTGGCTTCGAGCGCGAAGGTGCGCCCGTCACGGGCAAGGACGAAATCGATCTCGCCGCCTCGGTTGGAGAATGTGACGGCGCCATAGGGCTGGAGCTGGTGACAGAGCGTGTTCTCAAACTGCGCACCGCCTGACAAATCAGCATTGATGTTGGCAATGCCAGTATCAACGAAAAACACCTTCTTGGGGATGCGTTCACGGACAGACGGACTTTTCGCATACGTCGGCAAAAGGCGGATCAAGTAGGTCTGCTCAAGAAAAGCGATGTAATTCATGACCGTCGGGCGCGACAGGCCGATGATCTTCGACAGCTCATCGACGTTCAGCCGCGAGCCGACGCGGGCCGCAAGCAAGACAACGAGTTTTTTGAGGTCGGCGATGGACTTGAAGTCTGCGAGCTGCATGACGTCCAAGTTGATGTAAGAGCTGTAAATGACATCGAGCATCCGTCGCTTGCGCTCAACCGTGTCACTCAGGGCCACGGCCGGGAACCCACCATAGGCGATGTACTCCTCGTAAAGCGCCGTGAGCGCTTCGTAGGCGAAGGTGTCGAACTTGATCTCCTCCAGCGCGGCAAAGTCCACCGTTGGAGGGATGAACCGCGCTCCCTTGATCGCAAGGAACTCCCGGAAAGAAAGCGGAAGAAGCTCGAAAACAATCTTGCGGGCCGAAAGAGACTCCGAAAAATGATTTTTAAGATAAAATGCGCTCGATCCCGAAAGAATGAACTTGATGCCATAGCGGTCGTACAGGTATTTGATGACCCGCGGGGACTGCTTGACGTACTGGATTTCGTCGACGGCGACCACAGCGCGGCGGGAAAGATCCAGTCCAAACCCGCGCAGAGCATTCGCGACACCATCGAAATCCTCGGACTCGAAGAGACGCTGGGCGCTGACAAGGGTCAGGTCGAGATAGAGCGTATTGTCCGGAATCTGCCCGATCAGCCATTTCAAGGTGGTGGTCTTCCCCACTTGGCGAGGGCCGGTGATGACAAGAATCTCCCGACTGCCCAGCTCGTTCTTCAAGGCAGGCCAGAGATCCCTTTCAATGATAGGCGTTGAATCCATGACAGAACTTAACCATATTGTCGGGTTTATGTAAAGCGGCAGTTTACATAAACAGCGGAAAACTAGAGCTACACCTTAGGGTTGGTTGGGCTCCCGACGCCCGGAGGCCGCTCAATGCATCCAGATTACGGTACCGGCGTGGCGGTCATAGAGGAACCGTACCTCGGCGAGCCCAACAAAATGGGGATCGCCCCAGTTGCTGTCCACCTCAAACCTGACGTAGCGCACACCTTTGACTGACAGATCTAAGAATTGCGGGGGCTGCGCCGCGAGACCGCTACCCTGATCCAGTTCGACCTTGCAGAATTCGGAGAACGTTTGGTCGCCACCAGCCATTGTTCCGCATGGACGGAGCCCGGCAGCGAGTGCCAGAAGAGCTTGGCCGCATCTTTATAAATATGGGTCGCCTCGCGACCCGCGCCGGTCATGCCCGAGTTGTCGATCATATAATAGGGAAGACAGAACTGACTTGAGGCCATATGCATATGCGTTGTCCGCGTAGCGACGTAGGCCGGCGCAAGAATGGCCGGTCCCTCCTCCGCCTCGCACGTGTAGGCCGCCGCTAACCCGATCACAACACCCCAACACACGGATTTCATGGTCTGCCGCATCCTTCACCTCCTGTTTTCGATACCCGCTCTTCACTACTGACTTCTAACTACTCCCTCCCGTCCAACCCATCGTCGCGGAGATCCGCCGCGCGCACGCCAAGACTTTCGGACCGATCGTTGTCTCCAACTCTCTGAGGGCGTAGTGAATGGTCAGCACGGAACTGCAGATCGCGCCGGCCACCTCGCCCGCGTAATTGAACACCGGCGCGCCGAAGCACATCACGCCCTTGATGTACTCCTCGTTTTCAACGGCAAACTCCTGTTTGCGCACCCGGGTCATGTCGTCCAAGAACGCCTTGCGCGTCGTGCGCGTGTTCGCCGTAAGTTTTTCGAGCCCCTCCTTCAGCAGCCGCTCGCGTAGCGCATCGTCCGCGTAGGCCGCCAGCACTTTGCCTGCACCGTCCGCGTGCAGGGAGTACCGGCCACCCATGCGTCCGCCACCGGAACGGATCTCGCGCCCCCCCTCGTGATGGATCAGGTAGAGGACGCGGTCTTCGTGCAGCACGCCGAGGTAGACGCACTCGTTCAACTCTTCCCACAACGCGCACAGCGGCTCCGTTGCCGCGCGCGTCACCGACATGCGGGCCACGGGCAGCGAGTTGTAGTGGAACGAGAGTAGCGACGGCTCGTACTTGGGCCCCTCTCCCGTCTCCACAAGGATGCCTTCGGAAAGCAGCGTTTGCAGACATCGGTACACCATGTGCTTACTGAGCCCCGACGCCTGACACAACTCGGCCAGACCGAGCGGTTTCGGCGACTCGCACAGCAACCTCGAAATCCGGATGCCGGCACGCAACCCCGGCACATCATAAGCAGGCGCTTTTTTTACCATAAACCAAGGGCACACTAATGAACCCTATCGACGCAACCTCAAAAAACCTTCATGCCTTCGTGGTGAAAAACCCGAACCATGAAACACATGAAACTTCATGAAAATCAGGGACTCACCTTGGCGTTCCAAAAAATCGAGCCATGCCTTTCCGTGTATTCCGTGGTTAAACAATCGATTCCGATAGCGATTCCGATCCCGATTTGGATAAAACCTTGAAACCATGAAACCAAAGAACGTTGAAAGTTCAACTGCTCTTTTTAGGTTAAAACCCCTTGCTTGCGTGTGGTGCGGGCATCTTGCCCGTATTTCATGGGCGGGACGCCCATGCCACGAGGGGGCAAGAGTCTCTCATTTGAAGCATCATTTGAACGTAAACGGAG
>ERZ795047.4392-NODE-4392-length-11955-cov-19.491008_pt1 | contig 11955 bp, 13 predicted proteins | sample MGYA00375131_ERZ795047 | MGnify/ENA primary metagenome ERZ795047 (study PRJEB30176, sample SAMN05720228) | activated sludge metagenome | isolation source: Anaerobic digester | place: Japan | collected 2015-05-20 ... | reverse complement strand
GAAAGAAAGGGAAAGGAAGGAGCAGCCAGATTAGCTCTGTAAACTAGCTGCCCCATGTTAAGCTCCTAGTTAGGTTGCAGTGATGAGGGTCACGGAGGCACTGACATAACGAGAACCTCCAGACAGTGCTGTGGTAGAGCAATAGGTAATACCACCAGCACTAACAAGGGCCCCAAACTTAATAACATCTCCAGCAGCGCATGGAATATCACAAGACAAGGTAGCTCCTGAACTCGTAACTGTGGATGTCACTGTATACTGGAACGGGAACGGGCCATTAGCCCAAGCTACACCATTTTTAAATACAGCGACCCCAGAAACAAACGCATTTCCGGAGGCGCTAAAAGTAATATTCATTGCACAATTGACTGTGCAACGATAAATACCTGCTACTGGAACCGTGATGCGCTCTGCAAAAACGGACGTATTGTGCATCCCATACGGGTCATAGTCCTCAGCGTCCCACGAAATGTCTACATAAGATCCGTTAGTCAGCGCCTGAGAAGCATTCTTATAAAGAATACATGCCGGAATACCCTTTGGCTGAAGAGTACCAGTCCCTTTAGGGGCAAGTACAAGATCAACATTCGACAGCGCACTATTAACACTAAATGTTGCTTTACCTACGCCGGGCGTCAGTGTTCCCCAAGAATCAGTGCTTCCTGGGCAATAAATTTCAAACGCAACATTGCCGTAAGAATTGTAGGTGTAACCAAACTTACCTGTACCCTGCAGATCAAAACCCATGCCCTGATTAGATTCTGCGCCACGAGCAGCTAGTACCGGAATATACCCGAGCCCAGCACCAAACACTTTAAGCATGTTGACGGTGCTGGCATTAGCGCGTGAGCCGCCAAGCCGCACACCGTCAGCTTCTACTTCTAGTCGCTCGCCTAAGTTATCTTCACCGTTGCCAGGGCCGATAGCTACGGTAGGGGCGTTGAGCTTGATGGGACCAAACAGCTCAGCGTGAGTACCGCCATTCCAGATGCGCAGCTCGTTCTTGATGTTGAGGGCCATGCCACCATTAGTTTCCGTACCCCCTGCTACACCTTGTAGACGGAATAGCGTTACATAAGCCCAAGGACCGTAGCAACGGAAAAACTCGCAAGTGGCGCCAGTCAACGTCCCAGGACTGGCAGACAGTGTTAGGACATGAGGGCTGCCTGTGGATTCAGGTCCTTGAGTCACATCATATTTAATGCCATTGACAATACAAAACATATGATCTGACGTCACGCCATATGGCAAGGCATCCCCACTAAAACGAGTTACAGATGTGCCGCTGGTATTGCCAACAAACTTGCTGTATTCATAGTAACAATAAAATGGCCGCTGCGTAGAGCTTGTAACAAATGCAGGTGAGGCTCCAGCAAAAGTAGTAACAGTAATTTGAGCAGCAGAAACAACACTCACAATCTTATATACTGCCCCATTCCAACCTACGTGCATACCAGCACGAAGGAGGGCTGTATCGAATGTTCCATATACAGCATTTAGTTTATTAGGAGATTCGCAACTAGCAGTGATTGCTTGTCCATTCCCCCCAGGATAAAGCTGGAATTGCATAGGTCCTGCATCAGGCTGTAGCACCATCCAGTTATGATGACCAGTCCACTGACGAATGCCATTATACCCTCCATTAGGTGCCCAGAAAATCCCTCCTGCGTAACTAATCTCATGAGTGTTGGTAGAGCCTACGAATAGAGATTTACCTAGGATTTGCTTTCCACGTCCAGTGTCCCCCCATACGTGTCCGATACTAGATCCGTGTACGCTAGCTCTGCTATACGCTAGACGAGTTGCCCAGTTAGCTACATAGAAATTACCGTCTGGGATATAGATAGGTTTATTGGTTGCAATAGCTGCCATGACAGCTGTGTCATTAGCTGTACCACTTCCTAGCCCACCAGCAGCAGGAACAAAATCCCCTACAGCCCCATAGGCACTAATATCAGCAAACGGAGTGCTGCCACCAGATCCGGAGGCATCAATGAGAATCTCATCCGCACTAGGAGTCAGGGTAATGTTGGCTCCAGCCTTAAGAGTCTTGAGGGCAAGATTAACGCCAGTCTTAGACTTAAATACTCCAACCCCAGTACCTACGTTAGAGGCAGTGTTAGCTTCCCCAGATGCACTGCCAGTAGCCTCTACAGTAATCTCATCAGCTGTGCTAGTGATGGCGATATTAGGCCCAGCTTTCAGGCTCTTAAGGACGAGACTAGTGCCGCTAACGCCGCTAGCCACCCCTGCGCCAGTGCCTGCATTAGTCGCACCAGTAATTCCACCCGTGCCGCCTGATGCCGTAGAATTAATAGTGAGAGTGGAGCCGTCGTCAGTAATCGTAACATTAGTGCCGGCCTTAATTGATTTAGCAAATACCGACTGTTGCAAAGGAGCTTCATTAACCAGCACATCCATGCCAGTGCCCACATTAACTACAGAGAGAGTAGCCTCAAGTGTGCTGTTTTTTGCCTTAGTTACCATCACTCAACTCCCAGTCCGATGATAGAGACTCTTTCACCAACGCCAACAGTGAAAGTAGTCGTGACAATATTAGTGGAGGTTTCCTCATAATCTCCAAGGCCAAGATCCTGCACAACCCCATTAACAATTACAATGAGTTGATTGGCCCCAGGAGTATATGTAAATTCATTAAGAGTGAATGCAGATTGAGGGGCCGCTAACAGCCAAGATTGTCGCTTGATCGTGACTCCAGGGGTTACTGAAGTCCCACCACTATCCCAAATAGACGCGCTCATGTTAGTATCCTTGCGCAAGAATGCTGCTGTTTCTCATCTCCATGAGATGCTCACTGGAGAGTTGCTTAAATGCGGCCGCCTGTTCATCGAAACCAATTGTCTTAAAGACCGTTGCAGCTGCTTCGTAGACAATGGCAAACGGAAATTCATCCGCAATCCAAGACTTGTAGTTGTCTGGAGAGGTGAGAGGATGAATGTAACAGCCAAAGAATATGTACTCTAGTGGAGTGCTGGATCGGATGTGTAGTACTTCCCCAGCAAGATAACAGACGTTATCCTTGTCTCGCTTATAACTATCCAGCAGAGTTCCAGCATCAAGGATCTCAATGAACTCAAGATCCGCATTGCTAACATCTGTCTTACGGATGTAGCGCAGGGCGCGAAAGCGAGGAATCAATTGTTTATACTCCAGATCCTGAAGGAGTGCAGGCTCACTAAACCGAATCCCAGTCTCGTAAAGATCCTTAGGATAGTAATCGGAATGGTGAGCCTTGAGAGTTGCCTGCCTAATGGCAAGCTCCGTCTCAGCACTTAGGTCAGGGCGATTGGTCAACGTCATTACGTCGGCCTTAAGTTGAGCGAAGCTTGCCATCAGTAAGTCCTTCCTTAAGCGTTACTTGCTATTAGACTCCGGAGCAGTCTCAGCAACAGAGGCAGAGGTGCTTACGCCAAGCTTAACTGCTTGGATTCCGCCGCTAGCATAGTCTCCCATGTCGCGCTGTTTCATAATCTCAACAACGCGCTTTTGTACTTCTTCTTCGATAGGATCAACAGCATCAGTATCGACAGTCAGCGCGTCCTTATTGACGTAGAAGTGAGGATGCTTGGCAGCAATCTCAGCCTCAAGCTCTTCGATCTCTTTCTCAAGGGAAGTAAGATAACGACCTTCGTTGAAGAAAGCTGCAGTTCCGTCCTTAAAGACGTAAGTGCAAGAGCCGAGGGTGCAGTAGTAAGCATTCATAATTGCCATAATGTTCTCCTTTAGGAGGCCCGTAGGCCCCCAGTTAATTATGCTTAGCCCAGAGCGCCAGCAGTAAGGTTGTAGATGACAGCGTTAGCAGCAGGGTTCTTAACGCAAGTAGTCATTTCAGTGGTAAGAGTACCACCAACTGCGTCAATGCCGTTATCGCTAGGAACGTTGTTCTGGTTGAACTCCTTGTTCTGCGTCTTACGATCGCCAAGATAAGCAACACGGAAAGTGGGCAGATCAACTGCAACAGCCATCTTAGCCCAAGTGGTGTTGGTATTAAAGAGCGGATGCTCAATAACACGGAAGGTACCACGAGCGGTCTTAAAGGTGCTGAACTGCAGGCCATAGGAGGTCTGGCCATCCATCAGCTGATAAGTACCGTTGAGGCGTCCGATAGCGTTAAACACTCGCTTACCTTGGCCACCAGTAAACAGCACACGCTCGTTAGCGCCCTTCGGATCGGTAGTCTGGTCAAAGACCTTATCCAGGAAACCTTCGAGCTGCGTGAAGTTAGTAGTGGCGCCAGCAGTGCTAACGTTACCAGCAGCGTTAACAGTGATCTCGTTAATCAGGCCGTTCATGGTGCGGAACGGTTGACCATTACGAACACCTTGGGACTTTTGACCGAAGAAGATAGCCTTCTCAATGTCAGCCGCGTGGAACGCTGCACAATCCTGACGAGACTCAGCAACGTTAGATTCACCGGCAATAACAAGGGTGGCACGAACAGTGTCAGAGACAGCCCAAGTATTACGGAAAATCTGCGTCAGGTTAGTGACACGAACCGGGTTGATGATGAGGCTGGAAGGACGCAGAGAAGCTTCTTCGTAAGCGTTACCAACTTGATACAGATCAACGCCAGAGCCGATAGCAGCTGCAGCCACAGTACCAACAGCACGAGTAACAGTGACGCTAGTGCCGCTGACAATGGAGTTAACAATGACGTGCTCGTTAGTGCTGTTAACGCGCATAATCATGCCCGGCACGATGTTATTCGTGGAGGTCACAGTCAGCGTAGTGTCACCAACAAGGGCAGAGGCAGACGTAGTCATCTGCGGGAAGATCATGGTCTTAGTGAAAAAACCGTGTTCAGTTTGCACTGCAGTTTCAGTCTGCAGCATGGAGGTCATACCAAACAGCGGGGCAGAGCCGTTAGGCATAAGCCGAGTAATCATGCCAGCGAAAGACTTCTTGGCATGATCAGTGGTCAGATTGCTAGTGACAAAAATACCGGTGCTCATTTGAGTTCCTTAATCAGAGAAAAGTTGACCAATCTGGCTCATTAGCTTTAGCTTGAGTAGTGGCCGGATTGGGTTGATTAGCTGTAGTAGGATTAAGCGCACCGCCCAAAGCCTCTACGTATTTCTGAGCCTGCGTCCGAAGTTCAGAAGTAGTCGCTTGAGGGTATTTGAGCGACAACTGAGCTTCAAGAGCAGCAATGATAGGTTGCACTGCAGGATTGTTAAACACCGGATTGTCTGAGCGAAGGGCATCAGATACAGCATGTTTCTTATAAAGGCCAGGGAGCTCACTAACAAGAGACTCACGTTGTTTAGCCAGCGCAGCTTCCACAATTTTAGTTGTGGCCATTGCAGACTGTGCGTATACACCTTGAGCTACTTGATTAAGAGACTGGGAGAACGCTGCCATTGCAGCATCTCCGCCTTGACCGATAGCTTGCAGGGATTCTTGAGTAATGAGCTTAGTGAAATCAGTTCCCTTTGCGGCTTCCATGATCTTATTAGGATCAATGCCAGAGAAAAGAGAGGCATTGGGAACAGCAGGATTCTCAGTAGGCGCCCAAAGATCCTTAAATTCAGCGAGAGGCTCAGGAGCACTAGGGTTCTCAGGAGTTGCAGCTACAGCTGGGGCAGCAGGGATATTCCCAGGGGCAGCTTGTTCTTGAGCAGGGGCCGCAGGAGCCGGAGTGGGAGCAGGAGCAGGTGCAGGAGTACCGCTACCAAAGATTTGCGAAAAGATAGACATTTTAATTCCCTTCAATCAGTTGTTGTAACAGCAGGAGTTGTCCACGCATCTCTGCCTCACGGGCAATAAAGTCTTGTGGGTTTTTGGGGTCAAAGCTTAACCAGACTTTCTCTTCTGCAATAGCGGCCATCATGTTCTGTAAGCGAGCTTTTTGCAGAGAGTTAAGTTCAGCAGCGGCCACATTCTGCTCTTCAGTGAGTGGCACCCGAGTGAAGAGGGATTGGGTTTCCATGATTATTGTTCCTGGGTTGAGATATTGTTTGTGATATTATTAACTCGGGTAACATCCATCTGACGCTGGTTTTGCGCAAGCGACGGAGTAAGCCCAGTGGGTTTCCAGCCAAACTGTTCAGGAGTGGGCTGCGGCGGGAATTGCTGTCCACCAGCCTTAGCAATCTCAACAGTAGTTTGTTGCCATGCTGCAACTGCTTGTTCATACGCAATTTGTTCTGCTGACTTCTCGAAAGACTTAAGATCGCCCCCTTGAGTTTTAACTAGATACGAGAACAGGGGACCGATGTTATAACTACCTGCAATCTGAGGGCTGGAGCCAATGACTTGGATAGCCATCTTAAAAGAGTCGGCATTAATTAGTTTGTCGATGGGAGTTAGGCCATCAGAGATCTTAAACTCCATAATTGCTGTACGGAGTTTAATGGGATCAATCTTAACTACCTCCTCTCGTTGACGATTAAATAGACTAACGCCTCCTTGGTATTGGAGGATGTTGGTTTTAATAATATGCTTGAGAGGTGCGAAAGTCTGATCCTCTAGCAGAAGAGCACAAAGTTGATCTCGTCCGTTGGCGTTAGCCATAACAGACTGGTACTCATCTCTAGTCTTGTTACCTTTGACAAACTGACCTTGGCGCGCAGGATTCTGCCCAGTAATGTAATCAGCCATCTTAAGGACACTCTGAGTTTCTTGCATCAGAATGCCTGACTGATTATCGTTGAATGGGATGGGATAATACGCCTCACTCAGCGGCTTACCGAAAGCGCTGGGACGAACAGGAATCTTGGCGCTAGGGTTAGGATTGTTAATGTGCTCTGGAGATACGCGAGAGGGATCATACAAGCCTCTATCGCTAATTGCACGGCGGCGGGCCGCAAGTACAGAGTTCCAGAGAGAGCTAGCAATGTCCTGAATCGGGCTAACATTCTGCCCAAGAGACTTTGTTTGGTAACTAAGGCCGTCTTCTTGGGGTTGCGCAAGAAGCACAGGAAGATAACCGTGCGCGTTTGTTTGGCGTTCTGCATAAATAAGAACACTGTTATTTACAACGATGAACTTCCACACCTGCGGCGTGTTAGGACTAGGAACGCGAAGGCCAAAATCACTTGGAAGGATGCGCCCGTATAGAGTGCAGACTTCGTAGCTGTTCTTGTATTCAATGGCCCCTGATCTATTAGCTTCTTCTTGGCCCGCCCAAGCTAGCCAATTAGTAGTGCCAACAGGCTGATTCTGATCTAGCATTGCTGCAGGATTAACGCATGGAATATAATGGGACTGTCCATCTCCACCGCAGCCAGACTCAAAAGCCTCCTTGATGTTTTCAATCATCTTATCAGGGAGCTTAGAGATGAAGTCCTTTAGCGCAATGCGGGACATCTTTTCAGTCCAGCCTGCGAACTCACCTTTCTTATAGACTTCAGTTGCAGGAACTCTGGAGTCAAAGATTAGATTGTAGGGATCAAGCCGTTTGATGGTATTACCTTGCCAGATAGTCTGCTTAGGAATACCTTCAGTGGTACGGCTAAGATCAGTCTCTAGCTCTGCAGTGACTTGTCTTGACCAATCAACTTCAACAGCTGCTAGGTTATACTTAAATCCATCACGAAGGAACATGATAAGTTCACGAATCCAGCCGCCGCGAACCTGCTGATCTTCGATTAGTGACTCCATCTGGCGCGCTGCATCCATAGATTCAGGGCTAGCGACTACGCCAAAGATAGGATTGCCCGTAAGGAATACGCTGGCTTGATAAGTGACAGCTGCCTCAACTGCTGGCATAACTACAGGAACAGTGATATTCTGCAGCTCGATTGGATTACCTGAGATATTGCTAGCTTTTGCGCGAGCCTGCTCTTTAGTGTAATCAACTTCTCGCTGATACTGTCTATCAATCTGCTCCATTCTAGTGCGAAGATTCCAGTGCTGCCGCATCATGGCTAGGCACTCACTCTGGAACTTAAGGATAGCTTCCTGAGATTTCTTGGGTACTGTGATAGGGGTGTTAGGTACGGTCATTTTGCGGCATCCAATTTAATTGCGTTAAGGAAAGAGGCTACGTCTGACTCATACTGCCTTGTATAAGTTATAGCGTCTTTTACTTGGGGAAGAGCAGTTGGGTCATGGATATAGTCTGAAAGAGAGCTTTGCAAAACAAATGAATCGCTGTAAGGCTCAAACGCAGAAGTTTCTTTAAGAGCGGCTTCAACGGCGTTCATACTACTAGACCCCATCTCACCGTCTGTATATTTCTTCTTAACTGACTCAGCCATCATTGTTGCTAGATCTTCATAGCGAGCAGTGAAGTCTTTAGGAGCTAGGTCTTTAGCTAATCCTACAGGAATATCAGGGCCCACTGCTTTCTGTAGCTTTTTCAGATACATGTCTTGATGAAAGCCTTCCATACCTGGGTTAGCTAAGATTGCAGTTACTGTGTCTGGGGAGACTTCAAAGCGCCCTCCCATTTTAAGTTCTGCATAGTTACTTGGAATTGTCTGAACCGCTTTTAGTGCATAAGTAGCAGCTGCTCTTCTCTGAGGATCAGGGTCGCTAGCCGCTACATTAATCATCATTTGAAGGGCTGTCGGAGCATGTCCAAGATTATCAGAGTTAAATAGGTCTTTGTAAATAGTCCTGAAGCTCTTTTCAGCCTGCCTACTGTGATAAGTGACTTCTCCATTTGTAAGGGCTTTAGCTCCTTTATCAGACTTTTCATAAGCCTTAAATGAGCGAAAGCTGGGGCTGGCAGCGATAGCTAAGTCTTGGCTATAACTAGTCAGGTTGCCATAACCTTGACTTGTATCTAACTTGTCAGGATGAATTGCATGTAGTTGCCCAGGATTCTCTCCCTCCAGCATACGATAATCATAAGGATACCTACGATTGACCTGCAGAGTTCTTGGGTCTCTTGCACGGCTAGCGAACATATCTCTATTGATCAGCTGATTGAGGGCATTAGTTGCTGGATCAAACTGATGACTTGCAGGATTAGGCAGTAGGGATACGCTGTTCATGTTCATATCGAACGGCCTAATGTTTCTATCTGCAATACCAATACTGATTGAATCTAGCAGCGGAGATCCAAGCAATTTATTAGTTAGCTGCCCAACTCTGGCTGTGTGGCTCATGTTGAGCGTAGGCTTCCCTCCCTGCCTAATTGCCCCGATAGCCATAGGAATTGCGTGGCCGGCCGCCCCAGGACTAGGTAGAACTGCGGTAAGTAAATTACCTACAGCTTCCATGGCAGTATCTTCTGCTGGCTGCCCAGTAGCTTTACGAATGGATTTACTGCCGCCGACAGGCTCTTTAGCTAGGCCATCAAAGCCTTTCCCTGCCATTAGCCCAAGAAGGAGATTAGATAAGTCTACTGGGGCTCCAACTAAATCAGTTGTGACGCCGCGAGCCGCCCCCTTGGCCATAGCTTCAGCGTTAGCTAATAGCTCTTGTAGTCCAGAATCATTCTTAATCAGGTCTAATAGATTGGGCACTTGGCACCTCTCCAAGAATAGTTTCCAATTTAGTTACTCGCCGATCCAGAGAAGTGAGTCCAGCGCGCAGATCCTTCTCTAAATCCTTAACTGTCTGTTTAAGCTCTTTTATTTCATCATTGATTTCTTTAAGAGTGTAGACTCCGAAGAAGCCAATGATTGCAATTAAGAGCTGAATGAATTGATCTGTATCCATATTGTCAGAATGGAGAGTTGTGCAGGAGAATTGGCACCGAATTGTAGTTTTCACTCTCAATGATTGAGGTATTTACTACATATTCGCCATACAGTTCAATGGTTTTAGGTGCGTAGCAGAGCAAGTCTAGGATGTTATCCGTGTTATCTGTACGGAGGGGATTGAATTGCGTGATTTCTAGGTGCACTGCTGGCCTAACGTCAGGATGCACAAAGATTTCCCCCGCTGCATAAGACTTAAACATGGTTAAAATTCTGGAATTCTTGCTGCTGCCGCCAGGATAGACTTCTACACACTCAATACCACTAATTCCCATCTGCTGACAGATGAAATTAAACCAATAACAGAGAGTTGATTGGTAGGCTACAGACTCAATTGCTACAAGCCTGCAGTTATTTTTTAGGCAGAATTGCAGCGCTTTACGGATTGTATCTCCAGGGGAGAATCTGTCATGTTCTAGCTCTTTAAGGACAGGATAGCCCTCTAATACCTCAAAATAACCGATAGCAATTTCATCGCCGCCTGCTTTTCCTGTAGCTGGATCAATGATTACGAACTTACCTGCTGGCATATCATCCCAAAAGAAGCGAGGGGAGGGTAGTGCAGATAGGTCAATTAGGTTATTACTAGAGGCATTCTCATCGTTGAGGACTTCACTAAAGAAGATTTCCGGGCGCCCCATTGCTAGGTCATTTTCAAACTCTTTAGTTAGCTGAGCGATGGGCTGTAGGTCTTCCCAGAGAGAACTACCGTCAGCTAGGATGCCGCCCGCAATGAACTTAACCCAAGTGTCGTTGTATTTAAGTTTACGGAGGATGGAGAATTTAGTGGGGTACATATTCCCAACAAAAATAAAGGTACAGCCGTGAGGACTCTTAGCCTTCATAGCTGTACCTACCATCCACTTCTCTAGGTTTTCACTGAGGATCTGAGAATCTGCTTGTTCTCGTGTTTGAATGTCCTCAAAGATCATTACGTCGGGCCGCTGGTTTTTAATATTAAGGCCACGAAGAGAAGTTCCTGCACCAAGGCCAGCCAGGATAATGTTGCGGCCGCGGAATCCGAACTTCTTAATTTGCTGTGTATCCTTCTCTAAGCCTAGTCTCCAGTCTCCAAAGACTTTCTGCACATTAGGCTCATTAAGCATATCCACTACGTCAGCCACAATATTCTCTGCAAGAGTTGCTGTGGAGGATATGATTAGGATAAACTTCTTCTGAGTGAAGAGAATGCAGTAGAGGACATAGACCTTAATTAGAGTTGTCTTTCCGAAGCCGCGAGGGAGCCCCAAGGCTAGCTGACTGAAGTCTCTAGTCTTTAGGGTATAAGTAAGGAGCCACTGCCACACTGATTGGAATACAGGTGGAAAGCCGAAAGCGAAGATCGTTGGCATAGCGAGAGCTGCTAGGAAATCTAGGCTCTCGCGCGCCGCAGTTATTACTTCTTGAGTGTGGAATTGAGACTCTGCAACATGGTCTGACATAATCTGTCCTTTCTTGCACTTGCGTTGATTGGGGCAAGCAGTCTATCTGCCCTCGCTTTATTTAGGGCTAGTTGCTTGCGACGGGCATCAGTCTCAGAAATCTGAAGCCTGACTAGGGATAGATTGCACATTTGCGAGCTCCTTTCGCTGCTTAACTGAGGCAAGCAAACTACCTGACTGCATAGTCTCTAGCGATTGCGCACCTGCAGTAATTACTTGACCTTGTGGATTAGTTACGAACTGTTGAAGGATTGTAACAGGAATAGTGAGTTCTACAATAGGTTTTTGCTCGCTGCTGTTGTCAATATGCTGACTGCCGCGACGTTTAGCTGCATTAATGATCTGAATGGATTTAAGGATCTCCATTGGCCGCACCATCATTGGGAGACAATCAGACAGCTTCTTTAGCAGCTTATCTTCCATGTCATCATAGTCTGAGTCTCTTTTATTGTGGCGAGACAGGGCCTCATAGCGACGCTGCGCCACTTGTTTAGCGAACTCTTCTTCTGACAGCAATTGCGAAATACGGCCAGGGCTAACGCCGAGGGCCGCTGCTGTTTGTTCAGGGGATACTCCATTACCTAGGAGATCTAATGCGCGGATTTCGAGAGCGGTGGTCATGGCTATTTGTTTTGTTGCTGGAGTTAGTGGGAGTATGGTTGATTGGGTTAGTTGATTGGGAGGGAGTGATTGTTAAAAAATTTAGGAACTTTAAAAAAGTTTAGGAATATTTTTTTATTGTCTTAGGCAGCCAGCCAGCAGCCACATCAAAAAAAGCCCCTACCCCCCCCCATTTAATTAGAATTGATTAGCTGTTAATTAGATTCTATTAGATTCTA
>ERZ795047.4389-NODE-4389-length-11959-cov-21.521757_pt1 | contig 11959 bp, 10 predicted proteins | sample MGYA00375131_ERZ795047 | MGnify/ENA primary metagenome ERZ795047 (study PRJEB30176, sample SAMN05720228) | activated sludge metagenome | isolation source: Anaerobic digester | place: Japan | collected 2015-05-20 ... | reverse complement strand
GCGATCTATATCTGGGCTGAACTGTTTGACTTTGCAAAGAAAAGTATCAATCAAAGGGATATCGCAGCATACCTCAATAGCTTGGCGAGGGAAAGCGCGATATTAGAAGGAATGTTTTTCTTTCTGGGTTCTGATTCGCTTAAACTATCGATTTGAGTGGTGAAGAGGTGAGTTTGATATTTGGGGAGATCACTGTGATTTTATTATATGTAATAAGAAATCCTTGCGGCAGGAAATTAGGATGATATAATGGTTTGCATGTATATCTAAAATCGGAGACGAATGATGCTCTATAGCAAACTCCTGGCTCAAAATCTGATGATAATGAAGTCGCAGGGGCGTAGGAAAAATGAATAACCCCGAATTAATTGCACATGTAAGAAAAAATAAGGATGGGACATGGGCAAATCCACAACCACTCATAGATCATCTAGAAGGAAGTGCAAAGCTAGCTTCCAGATTTGCTGAAGCATTCAACTCTGATTCTTGGGCATATGCGGCTGGTTTTACACATGATATAGGCAAAGCAGCATCTATTTGGCAGCATTATTTAAGAGTTAAAAGCGGCTACGATGATGAAGCTCACCTAGAGATTAAAGCAGGCAAACAAGATCATTCTTCGCCAAGTGCAAAATTCGTTGAGGAACAATTTGGCAAAGCTACAGGCCGAATATTATCATATTGCATAGCTGGCCATCATTCAGGGTTACCTGACTGGATAGGTTCTCCGAGCTCATTGTCATTTAGATTACAGAATATAAAAACTTGCAGCATTCCTGAGGAATATAGGAAGGATCCTAGGTTTTCTGGATCTTTTGTCCCCCCATGGAAATTTGACAATAGAAGCCTCGACATGTCGCTTTGGATAAGGATGATATTCTCGTGTATTGTGGATGCAGATTTTCTTGATACTGAATCCTATATGGAACCAGATAATAAAAAAACGAGAGGGGACTATTTGTCTTTAGCTGAATTATTGATCCAGTTCAATTCATATATGGATAAAATGATAAAAAAGACTATTGAAGAAGAAAATACAATTGTAAATCAAGCACGACAGAAAATACTTGTTGAATGCCGTTCAGCAGCAAAATCGAAGGCAGGATTCTTTTCCTTAACAGTTCCAACAGGCGGAGGTAAGACCCTTTCGAGCATGGCTTTTGCGCTTGAACATGCTGTGAAATTTGGGAAAGAGCGTATTATTTATGTGATCCCATATACAAGCATTATTGAGCAGAATGCTGATGTATTTCGAAAGGTGCTTGGTGAGGAACAGGTCATTGAGCACCATTCCAATTTAGATGAAAATGATTCAAATCCAAAATCACGTTTGGCAGCAGAAAATTGGGATGCTCCGATTATTGTAACTACTTCAGTTCAGTTTTTTGAATCGCTTTTTGCAGCCAAACCAAGTCGGTGCCGCAAATTGCACAATATCGTAAACAGCGTAGTTGTGCTCGATGAGGCGCAACTCATCCCGACGGGATATCTTGAGCCAATTCTCGCGACCATGAAGCTTCTCTGTGAACATTACAAGGTAACTTTCGTTTTATGTACGGCCACGCAGCCAGCCTTCGAGGCTCAAGATGATTATCCTCAGTTTCCCGGTCTCCCCAGAGGAAGTGTCAGAGAGATTATACAAGATGTCCCTAGGCTCTATCGCGAGCTAAGGCGGGTTGAAGTAGATCCTGTTGATACAAACACAACCAGAAGATGGGAAGAAATCGCGGAAGAACTAAAGTCCTTTGAGAGGGTCCTCTGTGTTGTTTCAGACAGAAGAAGCTGCAGGGAACTTCATGCCCTTATGCCAAAGGGTACCTATCATCTCTCCGCATTGATGTGCGCCCAACACCGAAGCGACTGTATCGCCGAGATCAAGGAAAGGCTGAAAACAACAGAGCCTGTTCGAGTGATAAGCACACAATTAGTGGAGGCTGGAGTAGATATAGATTTCCCAGTCGTTTATAGGGCTATGGCAGGCCTCGATTCCATCGCACAATCGGCAGGCAGATGCAACAGAGAGGGGAAGTTAAAAACAAATGGTGGACTAGGGAAAGTCGTTGTCTTCACTCCCCAACGAAAACCGCCAGCAGGGATTTTGCGTAAGGCAAGCGAGACGACTGCAAGGCTTCTGGATTCAGGACTTAAGGATCCCATAGATCATGCTGCCTTTAGTCAGTACTTTTCCGAATTGTACTGGAAAGTAAATTCTCTCGATGAAAAGGGGATTATGAAAATGCTCTCGCCTGATATGCAAGATTGTGGCATACAGTTCCGTTCCGCCGCAGAAGCATTTCATATCATAGATGATGCCATGCAAAAGACAGTTCTTGTCCCTTATGGGGAAGGAGAAAAGTTCATTGCAGAATTGAAAGCCAAAGGGCCGGAGCGCTGGCTTCTCCGCAAACTCCAAAGGTATTCCGTAACCATCTATAATGACCAGTTTTATGCTCTGCTAAATCGAGGTTCTATCGAGGAAGTAAGCCCCGGTCTCTTTGCTCTTACCTGCAAAATAGAATACGACGACGTTGTTGGACTTCTCATTGATGAGATGCCAAATGACCCCAAATCATTTATCGCTATATAAAAAGGAGGCGACATGAAAGACTGGTGTCTTGAAGTATGGGGAGAATATGCCTGCTTCACACGGCCTGAAATGAAAGTTGAGCGGGTAAGCTACGATGTCATGACTCCTTCAGCTGCGCGTGCGATATTTGAAGCTATTCTCTGGAAGCCTGCCATTAAGTGGCACATAAGGCAGATCGAGGTATTAAGGCCGATCAGATGGATATCTGTGCGGCGAAATGAGGTGGGAAAAATTGAGAATAGCCCCACGCAGGCGCATATGGAAGGAAGAAGCAGCGATCCTATGGGCCTTTATATCGAGGATTGCCGACAACAGAGAGCCGGACTTTTTTTGCGTGATGTGCGTTATCGCATCCATGCGTGGTTCGAGTTCATTCCTCCGGATAAGCGCATGTACAACCATCCGTCAGCAGAGGAAGTTTGGGCTGATGAAGAAGAACGCGAACAGGTATCAAGAGCAGATGAAAATGAAGCGAAGTATGCCGCTATGTTTGAGCGGCGGGCTCGAAAAGGCCAATGTTTCCATCGCCCGTACCTTGGTTGCAGAGAATTCGCCTGCGACTTCCGCCTTATTGAGGGCGGAACTGAAAAACAGCCACCGATCGATAAGACCGATGAACTCGGGTGGATGCTCTACGACATGGATTACAGGGATCCTAGTGATCCGAAGCCGACCTTTTTCCGTGCGAAGATTGAAAATGGCATTATGAACACGGATCAACGCATAGTGGAGGTACGGGGATGATACTCCAGGCTCTAAAAGCTTACTATGATCGTATGGCACTTGATCCCGAAAGCGCAATAGCGCCGGAGGGATGGGAATGGAAGGAAATCCCATTCATTGTTGTCCTCGGCAACAATGGAGATCTTCTGCAGATTGAGGATACGAGAGAAGGTGAAGGGAAGAAAAAGCGTGGAAAGTTGTTCCTGGTTCCACAGAGCGTAAAAAAGACTTCTGGTATTGCGGCAAATCTTCTATGGGACACAGCAAATTACGTGTTTGGTATTGTGAACACTGAAGGCATGGATAATGAACAAACTTCTAAAGCCTTAATTCGGGCATCTGAGCAGAAACAAGCTTTTGTCAAACGTATAACAGAAGAACTTCCACAGACTCCTAATCTAAAAGCCATCATCACATTTCTTACAACGGTTGCAAAAGATAGACTTGAAAGCGAAAATGCATGGCAAGATATTTATGCCTCTAATTCTGTTGTAAGTTTCCGCTTTGATGAAGAAAAAGAACTGTTTTGCCAATCAAAAGAGGTACAGGAGGTCTTGGAGCAAAAGCTGTCTGTAAAAGAAAAAAAAGATATCTGCCTTGTATCTGGGGAGAAAGATAAAATTGCGGAATTGCATATCCCCATCAAAGGAGTATATGGTGCACAGAGTTCAGGAGCGAATATTGTCTCATTTAATTTGGAGCCTTTTCGATCTTTCAATAAAAAACAAGGGGAAAATTCTCCGGTTGGAGAAAGTTCAATGTTCGCCTATACTACTGCACTTAATACACTACTAAACAGACAATCATCACAGCATCTTCTGATTGGCGATGCCTCTACTGTTTTCTGGTCAGAAAAAAGGACCCACTTCGAATCAGATTTTGCCTCTTTTTTCAAAGAACCCGATAAAGACAATCCCGAGGCAGGAATCCAGAAAATTAGAAATCTCTTTGAAGCACCGCTGACAGGAGGTTACCTTGACGACGACAGCGATACAAAGTTCTACGTTCTCGGCCTTGCGCCTAATGCGGCGCGAATTGCGGTAAGGTTTTGGGAGGTAGGTACCATTTCTGATTTTGCGGAGAAGATCCGCCAACATTTTGAAGACCTGAACATCGTAAAACCATCTTCTGAACCTCCATACTATTCTATATGGCGAATTCTTGTGAACATCGCCATTCAGGACAAAAGCGAGAATATTCCTCCCAATATCGCAGGGGACTTTATGCGCTCAATCTTGGACGGCACGCCTTATCCTGCAACACTTTTTCAGGCCGTTTTGCGCCGCATTCATAGCGATACTGAGAACAGAGTAAAACCAGTACGAGCAGCCTTAATAAAGGCTTATCTTAATAGATATCTGCGTGCTCATCCGAACCAAAAAGAAAAGGAGGTAGAAATGGGACTCGACACAGAACAGCCCTCAATTGGCTATCAACTCGGACGGCTTTTTGCGGTTCTTGAAAAAATTCAAGAGGAAGCCAATCCAGGCCTGAACGCAACAATCAGAGAACGCTATTATGGTGCGGCCAGCAGCTCGCCTGTGACGGTTTTTGGAACGCTTATGCGTCTCAAAAACCATCATCTTGCAAAAATAGACAATAAAGGCCGCGTCGTAAATCTCGAACGATTAATCGGTGAGATCGTCGGTCATATCGGTGATTTCCCATCACACCTCGATCTTCATGAGCAAGGAAAATTTGCCCTCGGATATTATCATCAGCGGCAAGATCTTTTCACCAAGAAAGAGAACGATAATCAATAACCAACACAAGGAAAGGAGATTATTATGGACTTGGACAAACGCTACGATTTTGTACTTTTCTTCGATGTCAAAGATGGCAACCCTAATGGTGATCCCGATGCTGGTAACCTTCCACGCGTGGATGCAGAAACAGGCAATGGACTTGTTACTGATGTTTGCCTCAAACGAAAAGTAAGGAATTACATTGGCCTTCTCAAAAATGAGCAACCGCCTTACGAAATCTATGTAAAAGAAAAGGCTATTTTAAACAACCAAAACGCCCGTGCCTATCAGGCTCTTAATATCGATCTCAGCAAGGATGAAGGGAAAAGGAAAGGTGGCGATAAAATAGACGAAGCACGTGCTTGGATGTGCAAGAATTTCTATGATGTGAGGACTTTCGGCGCAGTCATGTCCACAGGTATAAATTGCGGACAAGTCAGAGGGCCCGTGCAATTGACATTCGCTCGCTCTGTCGATCAGATTGTTTCATCAGAACATAGTATAACGCGTATGGCCGTGGCGACTGAAGCAGAGGCGGTGAAGCAGGGTGGCGACAATCGCACCATGGGTCGTAAGTTCACAGTTCCATATGGGCTCTATCGCGCCTATGGCTTTGTCTCAGCACCTCTGGCGAAGCAAACAGGTTTTTCTCAAGAAGACCTCGATCTTTTCTGGGAAGCACTCCAGAATATGTTCGAGAACGACCGTTCTGCCGCGCGGGGGCTTATGGGAGCACGCAGACTCATTATCTTCGGACACTCCTCGCTCATGGGCAACGCGAGCGCCCAGGAACTCTTCGATCGTGTGAAGGTGGAGCGCGCGACTGACCCGACAAAGCCGGCCAGGGATTTCTCAGACTACAGGGTGACTCTGGACGGGCAAGAACTGGAGGAGTTTAAGACTGTAGTGTCAGTGCAATGATAGGAGGAGATATCAATCGCTGGTACAGTTAGTGTTTCGGTTGCGGTGGGGTTGATGCAGTGCGGGAGAAAGCTTTCTATGCAATCATAAGCAGCAACCCATAAGCGCCAATTCTGTTGTCGTTTATCATAATAATCGCCAATCATATTGGCGATTATTATGACTTTGGAGAGTGATGGATGTGTAGCGATTATCGCCACAGGGGCTTGGATATAGGCCCTGCTCTTGCACAGAGGTCGGTCTTCCTCTTTGGCCCGCGGCAGACGAGGGAATTCTTACGTCTTTGCTTCCATATTCTCATCGATACAATGCTTGGTTATGAACTTCCGTCCTATACCTCTACAGTGGAGAGAAAGGCAAGGGAATCCCGTCCCCGGAAGGTCGACGGAATCGATATTCTGCCATGGCGCGAATTCCTTGGCCGGCTCTGGGCGGGCGACATTGTAGCAGGAGGTTGATCTCTTGTACTCTGAGGATGATCTTGTTCCGATCTCTGCGCTCCAGCACATACTCTTCTGCGAGCGTCAGTATGCCCTCATTTACATCGAGCAGGTCTGGGAGGAGAACCGTTTCACCGCCGAAGGAAAGGTCCTCCACGAACGAGTTGATGTGGAGCGTCACGAATCGCGAAGGCTTTTCCGTCAGGAATATGGTATGGCTGTGCGTTCGTTAGAGCGTGGCTTAATAGGAAAGTGCGATCTTGTTGAGATTTACCTTGCTCCAGGAGAAATAGTTGCTCAGGCAGTGCCAATCGAGTTCAAAAGAGGGCGAAACAAAGAGGAGGATGTGGACCGCGTTCAGCTCTGCGCGCAAGCTTTTTGCCTAGAAGAAATGTTTGGGATCACGGTAGCAGATGGTCAGCTGTATTATTTGCAGGAGCATCGTAGAACAACCGTGAATCTCGGTGGCGAATTGAGAGCAAAGACTATGGAGCTCATAGCGAGAATACAGCAATTGCAATCTTCTGGGATAACCCCTCCAGCTATATATCAAAAGCGGAAATGCGATCGATGCTCACTTTTGGAAGTATGTATGCCCAAGAGCGCTGGATCAGGAGGGAAGGAGGTCGATCGCTTTGTACGCTCACAGGTGCGCGCAGCAAGGGGAGAGCCCAGTCAATCATAATATCAAAAAAAGGAGGCAAGAGTGAGAAAACTGCTCAACACATTATATGTCACTTCCCAGGGTTCATATATTCACAAAGAAGGTGAAACCATCATAGTAGAGCGAGAACAGCAAAAGGTCCTTCAGTTGCCTGTCCACACACTGGGCGGAATCGTATGCTTTGGTAATGTACTTTGTTCTCCTTTTCTACTTGGATTCTGTGCAGAACATGACATAAGTATATCGTTTCTTACAGAGTATGGTAGTTTTCTTGCTTCGGTACGAGGGCCAGTGTCTGGCAATGTCCTTCTTCGTCGAGAGCAATATCGCATAGCAGATAACTCAGAGAAGTCAGCGAAAATTGCTGCAAATATTGTAACAGGCAAGCTTATGAATTCGCGACTGGTCATGAATCGCGCTATTCGCGATCATGGTGATAAGATCGATATTGCTACGATAAGGAGAGCTTCTTCTTCCATATATAGGCTTATCGAAGAGTTAGCTCTTGCTGTCGATTTAGATGAAATACGCGGGATTGAAGGTATGGCTGCTTCCGAGTATTTTGCAGTTTTCAATCAGCTAATTGTTGATCAGAAGGAGGATTTTGTTTTCAATGAGAGGAATAGAAGGCCTCCTCTCGATCCTGTGAATGCTCTTTTATCTTTTATATATACGCTGCTTGTTCATGATGTGCGATCAGCACTAGAAACCGTTGGGCTTGATCCCACAGTTGGATTTCTTCATCGAGATCGCCCCGGAAGGCCTGGTCTTGCTCTTGACCTCATGGAAGAATTTCGTCCAGTTATTGCCGATCGTCTTGTGCTCTCTTTAATAAATAGAAGACAAGTTGCTCCAAATGGTTTCAAAAAAGCAGAGAGCGGTGCGGTCGTAATGGATGATTCGACAAGAAAAACCGTGCTTGTTGAATACCAAAATAGAAAACAAGATGAGATTTTTCACCCATACATTGAAGAGAAAATTCCGCTTGGGCTCTTGTTTTTTGTACAAGCAAACCTTATGGCACGATTCATCCGCGGAGATATAGACGGCTATCCACCATTCTTCTGGAGGTGATAGATGTTTGTCCTAGTGAGTTATGATGTATCGATTACAACTCCTGGAGGAAAAAGGAGATTGCGCCGAGTAGCTAAAACTTGCCTCAATTTTGGTCAAAGAGTACAATGTAGTGTTTTCGAATGTGTTGTAGAGCCCGCGCAATGGGTGGCTCTAAAAAGCCAACTTGAGGCTATAATCGATAAAAATCATGATAGTTTGCGATATTATTATCTCGGATCGAATTGGAAGCACCGGGTGGAGCATATTGGAGCAAAACCGAGTCTGGATCTTGATGATCCTTTGGTCGTTTAGAACGAGTATATAGTATGTTTTTAATGCTGTGCTACCTTCTGCCCTTGTGCCAGCGAGAGTGCAAATCCACGCGAAACGTAAAGACACAGAAAAATATGGCTTTTTCGCGTTATATCTAATTCTTTATTATATCGATCTTTGAAAATCAAGGGAAGGAGTTTTTAAGAGTTTTCCGTCTATATTTTGAATTTTCGCAATTCTATTGAATTATTTTTATGTAGTGCATATAATTGAAATGCATATAGTCGCGCCCCACGCGGGCGCGTGGATTGAAACTCTTCCAAACATCTTTTTCTTTCAAATCAATAATGTCGCGCCCCACGCGGGCGCGTGGATTGAAACCTACCCGCGTGGCGGGCAAATGATTGAAGGGCCGTCGCGCCCCACGCGGGCGCGTGGATTGAAACTGCACAAGAAAGATCATTAAACCATGTTTTATCCCATGTCGCGCCCCACGCGGGCGCGTGGATTGAAACATATTGTGTTGGATCATACGGATCAGTAGGTGGGGTCGCGCCCCACGCGGGCGCGTGGATTGAAACTTGAGGAATTAGCGACTACGTATGGCGGGGCTGCTGGTCGCGCCCCACGCGGGCGCGTGGATTGAAACACTCAAAAATAGGAATTATTTCGCACGATACGGAGGTCGCGCCCCACGCGGGCGCGTGGATTGAAACTCGTTATAAGAAACGCACGCATATGACTGAAGCGGTCGCGCCCCACGCGGGCGCGTGGATTGAAACAAACGATCAGTTCGCCGATTAAAAAAGAAGGCTAAGTCGCGCCCCACGCGGGCGCGTGGATTGAAACACATTTTGTCGTGGGGGATGGGCGCGGCGGTGTTGCGTCGCGCCCCACGCGGGCGCGTGGATTGAAACATAGCACTCATCATTGTTATAAAGATGAGTGCCCTGTCGCGCCCCACGCGGGCGCGTGGATTGAAACTAGCAGGAACACTACCATATATTGTATATGGTGTTTGTCGCGCCCCACGCGGGCGCGTGGATTGAAACTCGCCAAAAGGCGACAGTATCAGCATAATAAATAAGTCGCGCCCCACGCGGGCGCGTGGATTGAAACATATCTATGCTGAAAATGGTGCTAGTATTGAGTCGTCGCGCCCCACGCGGGCGCGTGGATTGAAACAAATAAAATAGCCATAGTAGCTATTGTGCTACTATGTCGCGCCCCACGCGGGCGCGTGGATTGAAACTGCTGAGGATAGGAAGCGTTGACTCAATGGCCTCTGTCGCGCCCCACGCGGGCGCGTGGATTGAAACAGATGAGGGGGTTTATTATGGAATTATCAGAAAGGTCGCGCCCCACGCGGGCGCGTGGATTGAAACGCAAGGAAAATGCAAAGTACAAGAATCTTATCAAGTCGCGCCCCACGCGGGCGCGTGGATTGAAACTTATAAAGGAGTAAGATAATGAATATATTTACTGGGTCGCGCCCCACGCGGGCGCGTGGATTGAAACAAGTTATTAAGTATATTTGTTTGTATGAGCAGCTTGTCGCGCCCCACGCGGGCGCGTGGATTGAAACTTGTCTTGTGTCGTAAGAAACAAATTTATGAGAGGTCGCGCCCCACGCGGGCGCGTGGATTGAAACTTTTGGGGAATATGCCCACTCAGTAAAATCAGCCTCGTCGCGCCCCACGCGGGCGCGTGGATTGAAACTAATGTTAATAAGGCAACAGTTTCGGAATGGGTTAAGTCGCGCCCCACGCGGGCGCGTGGATTGAAACTAAATGAGGAGGATTGAGATGGACAAGCAAGAGATTGGTCGCGCCCCACGCGGGCGCGTGGATTGAAACAAAAACAAGGAGGGGAAGAAAGGAGTTTATACGTTGTCGCGCCCCACGCGGGCGCGTGGATTGAAACTTGTTTGATGTTGAGAATGCAGAAGAGGCAAAAAAGTCGCGCCCCACGCGGGCGCGTGGATTGAAACCTTTATTGCCAAATGGTGTAGAACCTATCTCAAGGTCGCGCCCCACGCGGGCGCGTGGATTGAAACTCTGCCTCAGCTCTCAGCACGAGTGCCTGGCTTTCGTCGCGCCCCACGCGGGCGCGTGGATTGAAACAAATATCTTTGTCTATAGCTGGCGGCGCTCATCCACGTCGCGCCCCACGCGGGCGCGTGGATTGAAACAAAAACAAGGAGGGGAAGAAAGGAGTTTATACGTTGTCGCGCCCCACGCGGGCGCGTGGATTGAAACTTGTTTGATGTTGAGAATGCAGAAGAGGCAAAAAAGTCGCGCCCCACGCGGGCGCGTGGATTGAAACCTTTATTGCCAAATGGTGTAGAACCTATCTCAAGGTCGCGCCCCACGCGGGCGCGTGGATTGAAACTCTGCCTCAGCTCTCAGCACGAGTGCCTGGCTTTCGTCGCGCCCCACGCGGGCGCGTGGATTGAAACAAATATCTTTGTCTATAGCTGGCGGCGCTCATCCACGTCGCGCCCCACGCGGGCGCGTGGATTGAAACAAGAACGGCAACGGAACATGCGCATTAACCCCAGTCGCGCCCCACGCGGGCGCGTGGATTGAAACGCTAAATCCCATCGTCTGCAATTCTTGAGCTTTCGGTCGCGCCCCACGCGGGCGCGTGGATTGAAACCAGGAATATTCACGGAACGTTCACAGAATGATTCAGGTCGCGCCCCACGCGGGCGCGTGGATTGAAACCAGTCGCGATCTCTCAGCCTTGTCTCCAGATTCTGTCGCGCCCCACGCGGGCGCGTGGATTGAAACCTTTGATAAGTATCGACATTCGCAAGAATTGCCACGTCGCGCCCCACGCGGGCGCGTGGATTGAAACTTTTTTAAGGATGGAGAAATTACGCTCGTCAAAGAGTCGCGCCCCACGCGGGCGCGTGGATTGAAACGTCGCCATCATCGAATAAATCAAAGTGAACAATCTTGTCGCGCCCCACGCGGGCGCGTGGATTGAAACATTTTATTAAGCTTAAGCCCATTCAGTCTTCCACGTCGCGCCCCACGCGGGCGCGTGGATTGAAACGCATAAGGATCGTCGATGCGCTCGTCCATAAGCGGTCGCGCCCCACGCGGGCGCGTGGATTGAAACAGTTCCACCTGAAATATCGCCAGTCCCGTCGATTGGTCGCGCCCCACGCGGGCGCGTGGATTGAAACACTGCCACTGCTTGTGTTCGTAGGCTTTTGAATTCAGTCGCGCCCCACGCGGGCGCGTGGATTGAAACTGCCCTGTTACCATGTCATAGAGCCCGCCAATGGGTCGCGCCCCACGCGGGCGCGTGGATTGAAACAAAAAAGGATGCTTTAGATTCGCAAGTGGATAATTGTCGCGCCCCACGCGGGCGCGTGGATTGAAACACGAGGTTATGGATTGATATCATTCAGCAATCTAGGTCGCGCCCCACGCGGGCGCGTGGATTGAAACTCGTCAGCATCTCGCTCATATTGTATTTAGCCGCGTCGCGCCCCACGCGGGCGCGTGGATTGAAACAAAAACGTTCGCTAACTGTTCAC
>ERZ795047.4385-NODE-4385-length-11969-cov-4.484052_pt1 | contig 11969 bp, 6 predicted proteins | sample MGYA00375131_ERZ795047 | MGnify/ENA primary metagenome ERZ795047 (study PRJEB30176, sample SAMN05720228) | activated sludge metagenome | isolation source: Anaerobic digester | place: Japan | collected 2015-05-20 ... | reverse complement strand
TTATATCAATGGCGAAATGAAAGGCGCATGGCTCAACCCCGAGAATGCCGAGTACAAGGAAATCCAAAACCGTTTTTTACGGCTCCGGAAAAAGTGTTACTGTCCTACTACATATAAGAATGTTTGGACTGAAAGGCAGGCAAGGTGCAATCTCTATTGGCAGAGAGGTGTTAAGAGGAGACTGCGAATGCAATGTGAATCTTTTATACATAATTATTACCCTGAGTGCATCTATATACTGATACCAGAAGCAATGGGCGTTAATGTGTTTAGAACAGCCTACAAGCATGGAATAATTCTGAGAAGAAACCCAGACATTGTTTACAAAATAGCATTAATTGGTAGCGGGCGGTGATATACAATGCTGCAAGAATTAATGGCAATCATTCCAGATCTGAAACCAGAAGAAATGCCTGGCAAGCTGCGTGATGTAGCTATTAAATGTGGAATAGAGGATGCATTAAGCTTGCTGCAGCACGTCCCTGGGCTGGAAATTTACGTTCCTACTTCTGGCCGGGACATCTATAACTATAATTACATAAAGGATAATTACAAGGGTTTTAACGCGCTTTCAATAGGTGTTAAACTGGGAATAGATAGCTCAAAAGTAAAATCACTTGCAAAGAAAAGCAAATCCTTTTCAGACCCTCTTACTTCAGTCCAACTGCGAATTGTAGAAACGGAATGCGGTAAAGATATAGCGAATCGTTTATTGATGAACTTCCCTGGTGAACGTATCCAGGTTCCCACAAATGACAATTTCTTAAAACGTAAATACATTAAGAAGTTTTTCAATGGAACAAACGGCCAGGAGATCGCGATTAAGCTGTGTGTCACAGACCGCTTTGTCCGCAAGGTAGTAGTAGAAAACTACAATGAAAAAAGAAGCCTGCAATTAAGCCTGTTTTAACTAACTTCTGTAAATATTTCATTGGCTAATGGCCACCAACACCAGTGCACTCTACCCAAATCACCATTCTTTTTAACTGTTTTAATATCAATTACTTACGCTTTATTAGCCAATAATTTTCTTTTTGGCTAATAATTTTGGCTAATGGAATGGTTCATTAGCTAATAAAATCTGGCAGCTCGAGGGGATCGCGTGTTTGATATGATTCAATATTTCTGGGGATATTTATTAATTTCAATTTATGGAAGCAATGTCTATTTTTAGTATCATTTTAGACGTTCAAACGGTAAGAAACCGGTAGTTTTGGTAATTTATTCTCAAACTGGTCAGATCTGCATAACTTATTTAAATTTAATGAGATGCGAGCATTTTAAGGCATTTAAAAGCATCTCAAATTACCTGAAAAACAATACTCAGCTATCTTCCATCCTCAAGTCGGGAAATCAGAAACTCCGGCATTCTGGCTTTTTTCATCTTTGCCTGGGCTTTTTCAATATTATAAGTAACACGGCGGTATGAAAACACACCCTTTTCACTGTCAAATATCCCGTAGCATGATCCGGGGTTTCTATCACGCGGCTGACCGACACTTCCCACATTTATCAGCAGACGAGCCCCCTCCACATCATGGAGGCACACCGATGTATCCTGGTGAACATAGAGTTCATTATTCTTGTCGAGCACAATAATCAGAGGAATATGGGTATGTCCGATAAAACAGAGTTGAGAATCAAAGAACTGGAAGTTAAAAGCTGCCTCTTCAAGTGATGTTATGTAATACCACATATTCGGTTCATACGGAGTTGCATGAACCAGTGTCATCTGAGGTTTCTGGTGTTTGTAAGGTAGTGATCTGAGAAATTGCCGGGATTCTTTTTTAAGATTTCTCGATGTCCACTCTATAGCAATCTTGGCGTGAATGTTGAAATGCTGAGTCGAGAGTAAATCAACCGCTGCTGCATCGTGATTCCCAAGCAGAGTAATTGGACATCTTTTATTTACTATTTCCACGCACTCATTGGGGTTAGCCCCATAGCCCACAATATCACCCAGACAGATTACCTCATCGATACTCTGCCCGTCTATATCTTTCAGCACTGCTTCCAGAGCTTCAAGATTGGCATGAATGTCGGATATGAACGCAAATCTCATCTGGATTATCCATTCTCCATGAAGCGGAAAGTGCTGGAACCGATCTCGATGCGGTCTTTATGCTGGAGGAGATGATTTCGGATCGATTTGCCGTTCACCTTTATTTTACCCATGAGTTTATTAGCATGTATGTAGAAACCTTCAGTCTGTTTTTCTATGGAAACCTGGCCCTCACCTATCATGAACCCTGAAACAAAAATATCATCATCTTCGCCGTTTCCTACGGAAAGAAAGGGTTTATCCAGCTTATAAACCACGTGCTTATTTGTTTCAATTAATACTGCTGTGCTCTCTTCTTTTTCGGTTTTTACATCCTTCTCATCAACGATCTGTTCAGACTGTACAATCGGCTGGTTGTAGACAGAAGATGCAGGGTGCATATCCTGGAATCCGCTGTGAGATTCCTGATCCAGGTTGATTTGTTCAAAGAGTATAGTGTACTTGCCGATTGTGATTTTGTCACCACTGTTGAGAGTGATTCTCTTCACCCGTTTTCCATTTACATAGGTGCCATTCAGAGAGTTGAGATCAGAGAGAACATACTTGTGGTCAGCATCTTCTTCGATCTTTGTATGCCGGCGGGAGATGCCCATATTTGCAATTGAAATAGTGTTTTCAGGAAGCCGCCCGATACTGACAACCGGCTCATCCAGTTCATAGGTCTTGAGCGGTTCTCCATTGTAAAAGACTACAAATTTGAGCATAGAATCAACATCTCTGTTTCACAGGAAAAAAAAATATACAACTTACAATTATTTCAGGCAATAAATCAGCAAACAGTCGCCGTTTTTTTTCAGAAAATCTCAAAACAGGTCAGCCTGACCTGAATAAAGAATATAATTCGTACTGTCAACAGATAAACAAGATATAAATTGCAGTAGCAAAGGTTCAAGATATATCTTAATTTTCTATAATTATTCAGGTTTTCGCCTTCGGCCTGGCTCATAGCAGGCTCCGAAGGTTACCAGAGATATGAAATTGGTAAATAGTCCTGAAATCAAAACCTGAACAGGTTTTCAGTGGTATAAATTTGTATTTCCTCTTTTCCCGATCCATTTTGAATATGGCTTTATTTTTCCTGATTTTCCTTCTGATCCCCCTGACAGAAATACCGGCGCAAAACCTGGCGCAGGAAGATCCTGCAGGTCACTTTAGAGCCATCTCCCAGACTCTTGATTCACTGGACCTGGAAAAGCAGGCCAGAAAACGCAGCGGCAGATCCATCCAGGAGTTAGAATCGAAACAGGCTATCCTGGCCGATTCTCTCCAAATTTTAAAAAAGAAGCTCCAATCCACATCACCAGTCTCTGTACCGGCACGCAAGATCGCCTCTCTTCCTTTTCCACCCCAGAACATTTTTGACTGGATCATCACGATTGTCGGAGCCGCGGCAGCAATTTCAGGAGTTATGCTGGTAATCGGGGTACTCAGAAATATCGCAGGAAGGAAAAAAAGCCCTCCAGTGAGACCTGCAGGCAAGGCAACCTATTCCCTTAAAGAGATCATGCGTACTACCCCCTCCCCCTTAGAGGAAGAAAGCCCTGAGTCTGAAGTTTCAGTGCAGGAAAACAATCCGGCAGACGATCTGCGGCAAAGAGTTGCATCCCCTCAGTATGAGTCCCGGTTACAGGGTAAATCCGGAGATATCGACAAGGTACTTGACCCTGATCCGGAACCTCAGCAGTTAAATGAACTTGAATTCAACGTGCTTCAGGCGGCCAAAGATGGTGTTTCGGTCCAGGAGATCTCCCGCAGGTTCCATATCAGCGCTGATCATGTTTCTCTGATTCTGAGGATCTCCGGATTCAAGCAGAAGTAACAATGACTTATACACACAAGTTCCATTCAGAATTTAAAAAATACAGAGTTGCTTTCCGCACAGTTTTCAATGCATAATATGTGTAGATTTGCTTAAATTATAATTCCGCTCATACTGGATTCCCGAAACAGAAGCAATACTGTTCTGCTGACATTCCGGGAGAGAGACGGGCGGTTTCCATTTACAACTTTCCGGGTACAGCCTGCTATGATCCCTGATTCTATTATAGTTGCCGCCTGCACTATCCCGGAGTCACTTAACTCAAAAAAAACTGCCAGAGGAACTGTTGAAAAAAGGGTTGATCCTGAAACGATTATCATCAAAGTCGGGCAGGATAAGATAGAAGCGAAAGTACCTGAGGGCAAACTGCAGGCTGGTGATGCAGTTATCGTGAAAGTCCGGAAAGACTATGTTCTTCTGGAAAAAATGCAGGCACAATCAGAGCAAACCTCCAGGCAGTCAGATACCTTTTCCTCCGCCTCCCCCCATTACAGCAGTAAGCAGATAAGCAGTGTTTTGAATTCAGCCATTGAACAGTTGAAAGCAGATCCGAATAACCATCATCTGCCACAGAGAATCATCTCTGTTATTAATGCGATGAAATCCGGCATCTCAGATGATCAGCGTGAAGCTCTCCGGAAGGTTGTTGCAGCCGCTGCTGATCCCGGCAATTCACCGGCAGAACTGCAAAGCCGCAGACAGGAACTCATCAACCTGCTGGAATCCATTGAAAAGGAGATTGTAAAAAACCCGCCGGTAAAGGGTTCGGAAAAACTGATAATTCTGGAGATACCCGACCGGAACATACCTGAAGGTCTGTATAAGTTTTCGGGTAAAGAGGATCTGCAAGTATTCCTGCAAAGCAAAGGGATCCAGATTCCGGATCCGGGAAATACACATACCGGAAGTACAGAAAGCAGAAATGATCTTTACCTCAGGACATTTCCCTCAGATTCAGGTACCACGGCAATATTGCTTGATAAGAAGGGTCTTATGGGAGAATTGGAGTCCTGGACGCGGGGGTTCTCAAGCAGTGTCATGCAATCTATACCAGTCAGGGTCTTTGAGCAGATTCTCAGCAGTACGGGAAAGATCGATATTTCGGCCCTGAATCAGATTGATGCGATTCTTCAGTCAGCGCAATACACCCTGCCACAATCGCGCGCAGGCTCCGAAGCCGCCCAGACAGCATCTGTTGCCCAATGGCTGCAGACAGCACTTGAGAACAGTTCGATACTGACTGAGATTACAATGCGGCCTCCTGTCAGCGCCTCGACAGTCGCAATACAGCTCGAAGAGATAAACAGATCGCTGAGTGCAGATTCGATTCATCACCTGACTGCTCCGGAACAGATCGCTGTTACAGATAAGATTCTTGAAAATACAGATAAGAGGGCAGATTTTCTGATAAAACTGATGCAGAAAATCGGGTATAATTTTGAGAATAAAATCGCTTCATCAGAAAATGTAGAGATTGAAAGCGAACCGGATCTGAAATCCTCTCTCCTTTCATTTATCGGTTCCATAAAAGAGACAACCCCGGTTAAAAACGGTCCTCAGGTTGACGAAGTCAAAGAAACCCTGGGAAAGATTGAATCTCTTCGTAAAAGTATAGAAGCTCGTATACAAGCTCCAGAAATGGAAACTCCGGAAGCACAAACTGAGAAAAATGCAAATATCGTGGCGAAAGCTGTTTCACTGGCCCAATGGATCCACTCTGCACCTCAAAGCACTCAGACAGCCACGGTCTATAAAGGAAAAAGCGGCAGGGACAACAATTTTGTCTCCACGCTCTCATTTCTGCTGAAAGAGATCAGCACATCGGTTGACAAGAAGGTTCTTCCGGAGTTCACAGATCCGGTTTTGGCAGAAAAAGCGGCAGAATTTGTGGACACAAAGAGCAAAACCGATTTCTTTACAAAGCTTCTGCGCATGTTCACAATCGATCCCGAAAGGGAAAACAGTGAATCTAACCCGGCACAAAAGAGTGTTTTTCATGATCTGTCAAAAACAATTCTTTCCCTGTTTGGAGCTGAAACCGGCACAGATTCATTAGAGGGCAATTTTATACAGAAAAGTACTGACAGAACATTTTTTGAGAATTCCCGGTTTATTCCAGAGCAGGGCGGCCCTGAAAAAATCTCACCAGAGAAAAAAATTCCTCCTGAGGACATAAAAGAGCTTCTGACAAAAGTGGAATCTCTTCGCAGAAGTATCGAGGCACAGCAGCAGGCTGTCAAGACAGGCAATTCCGAAGCACAGGTCGATGCGAGGGCTCAGGTTATAGCCAAAGCAGTCTCTATCGCCAACTGGTTCAGTTCCGCAGAAGATAAGATTTCTGCCGCCCTCAATGCCATTCTGAAAGAAATCAGCTCGCAAGACAGCAAATCATTCTCATTTATCACAAATCCGCAGTATGTAAAAGATATCGCGGAAAGCCCTGATGTCAAGAGCAGAGCTGATTTGTGGGCAAAGCTGTCTGGTACTTCAGTAGTATCTGAGAACCGTACCGACACCACTTCTGCCCTGACACAGAAACACTCCCCTTCTGATCTTGTAAACACTATCATTTCGTTCCTTACTGCAGGGGAGAAAATCAAACCTTCGGACGACATTTCTAACTTTGCTACTGATAAGGCATATTCCAGTACCCCATCTCAGAACCACCCTGAGCAGGTTAGGGCTGAAAATGTACCCCCCTCAGGTAAAAACAATCTCTCTCCTGAGGAGATCAGGGAATTTCAGGCCAGAATTGAATCCTTGAAGAAAACTATCGAGTCACATTTAGGTGCTGCCAGCATCGGGGCTGACGAAGAGAAGTGGAAAGAGAAAACTCTGATTGTGGAAAAGACCATTTCCCTTGCAAGATGGCTTAATTCCTCTTCGGAAACAGATCAGACTGAGGCGGTAAAGGCAGAAAAGGGAAACACAGTAACAGCGATAAACGCACTGCTTAAAGAGATAATCACCGCAATTGACAAAAAGTCCCTGCCTGAATTTACTAACCCAGCTTTTGTCAGAGATGCAGTGAAATCTGTTGAAAGCACCGGCAGAAACGGTTTACTCGAGCAAATACTGAGAATTTCCGGAACAGAAATCGCACATGGAGAAACCCATTTAAAATCAGTGTTCAGACAGGCATTCATAGAATTGACGAGTTCCATCGCTTCATTTCTGGCTGAAGAGAGCAGTTCTTCCTCCGGAACAATTCAGGAAGTCTCCAGCAGGGATGCCGGCGGCAAGCCATTGACCTATACCTCAGTTATAAAGCCAGAGTATGTAAACGCAGAAAAGACAGTTCCATCTCAGGGAAGCAGGATTCCTCCTGAAGATATAAAAGAGCTTCTGAAAGAATTCGAATCTCTTCGTAAAAGCCTGCAAACACAACTGCAGAGTAATGGAACAAAATTCACAGGTAATCAGACTGTCTCAAATGGTGAGATTGAGCAGAAAGCAACAGTGCTTGCCAGATGGTTCAGTTCAGGTTCTGAGATCTCTTACTCAGTCCGGGAAAGCTCTTCCGGAAGCGAAAACACGGTAACAAAACTGACCACACTACTGAATGCGATCCATACAGCTCTTGATAAAAGAGTGCTGCCTGAGTTTACAGATCCTGAGTATGTAAAATCAGCCACAGAATCACCTGATGTCAAGGGCAGAGCAGATCTGTGGACAAAGCTGTTCAGTATTTCCGGAGTTTCTGAAAGCCACTCAGATATCACTTCATCCCCCTCCAGGAAGTACACCCCTTCTGATCTGGCAGACACTGTCATTTCGCTCCTTACTGCCGGAGGAAGAATTAAACCTTCAGATGATATACACTTTATTTCAGAGCTTGCTTCTGCTGAAAAATCCTGTTCCGACATCCCATCTAAGGGCCAGCCTGAACAGATTCAGACTGAAAAAACACCTCCCCCGGAGAAAAGCAATCTCTCTCCTGAGGAGATAAAGGAATTTCAGGCCAGAGTTGAGTCTTTGAAGAAAGCCGTAGAGGCACATTTAAGTGCCCCCGATGCCAGGCCTGACAAAGAGATTTTGAAAGATAAAGCTCTGATTGTGGAAAAAGCCATTTCCCTTGCCAGATGGCTTAATTCCTATTCGGAAGCAGATCTGCCGGAGGCATTGAGGGCGGAAAAAGCCCCAAACACAGTATCATCTTTAAATACGCTGCTTAAAGAGATAATCACAGCAATTGACAGAAAGTCTTTGCCAGAATTTACAAACCCTGCTTTTGCCAAAGCTGCGGCAGAATCTGCAGAAAGCAGCGGCAGAAGCGGCTTACTCGAGCAAATTCTCAGGATTTCGGGGGCAGATACCACACAGGCAGAAGCACAAACAAAACCGGTATTCAGACAGGCATTCAACGAATTGACCAATACCATTGCTTCATTTCTGGTTGAAAAAAACAGCTCCTCCTCAGAGGTAACTCAGGAAATTTCCAGCCGGGATACCGGCGGCAAGCCATTGACATACACTTCAGTTGTAAAGACAGAGCATGTCAACGCTGAAAAAGCAATTCCGCCTCAGGAAAACAGAATTCCTCCTGAAGATTTAAAAGAGCTCCTGCAAAGAATCGAATCTCTGCGCAAGAGTTTGCAGGCACGGCTACAGCTCAGTGGAGCGGAATTCACAAACAACCAGTCAGTCTCGAAAGGTGAGATTGAAGAGAGAGCAGCAGCGCTGGTAAGATGGTTCAGTTCAGGTGCAGAGGTCAGTCAATCAGGCCAGGAAATAACTTCTGGAAACGAGAAAAACACTTCGATACTGAATTCACTGCTTAAAGCTATCCACACAGCTCTCGATAAAAGATCTTTGCCTGAGTTTACAAATCCGGAGTTTGTGAAATCAACTGCGGAATCACCGAATGTAAAAAGCCGAACAGATCTATTGTCGAAACTGCTGGAGAAATCAGGTATCAGACCAGACTATCCGGAAATCAGTCGCGATATTCCGGAAAAGACTGCCCCGGTGGTAGCACAGACGGGAAATCATTCTCCTAAACAGACGGCTGAAGCAGGCACAAGATCACGGTTCCGGACAGAGAATATCGAGGAACTGAAGGTGCAGTTGGAATCGCTTAAAAAAGAGCTGATGTCTCAGTTGCAGACAGTGGAAACAGAAACCGGGAGAAAGCAGATAAAAGAGGGATTGGTTAATCTTGCAAAAGCTCTTTCAGAAATACCCGCCAGGCTGGAAAAGCTTATCGGTGAAAAGCTTATAAGTTCAGAAAAATCTGATATATCCGACAGCATAAGCCGTTCACTCATTAAAGAGTTTCTTTCTGACAAAGCTGTCACAGATGCCTTTCTTTTGAAATTCCACCCCATTCCCATTTCCGATGACAGCACGCTTTTTGATAAAATCAAAGTTCTTACAGAAATGATTGCTGATCCATCTTCAGGGAAAGGTGAACAACTGATACAGACACTCAAAGAATTTATCTCAGGTAAATTGCCGGCACAACTGTCGCTGCTTTCCGGTCTGCTTAATGGAATTGCCTCTGTATCACCGGAAAAAGAGCAGAACGGATCTCAACTGTTCTCTTTTATCAGAAACGAAACAGCAGAAATAATCAAAAATTTCATTCCTGAAACATTTGACTGGTTTTCCGGAAAATTAACAGAAGCAAAACTGCCTGAAACTGGTAACCAGGGCACAGCACAAAAATCAGATGCTCCGCAGGTCTTAAAACCAGAATACCTGCCATCATTTCCTGCTCTCAGAGCTGATCTTGTCAATACCGCAACAGAAATATTGAATATTTTACATGGTTTTGAGAAAGCACTGAATACTCAACTATCAGGTTTAATTCCTGCGGCAAAAGACTCTGCCGGACAGGCGGAATCTATGTCCCTGACTGTCCTTTCCGGGAACAGGCAACTTGAAGCCGCTAAACAGATGATAAACCTTCCTGAGGTAATCGGTACGAGAGTGACCAGGGCCCTCAGGGAAATAGAAGAACTGGCGGGAAGGATTATCACTGAAGGCAAAACAGAAGAGGAAGTTTTGGCAAATGCAGCCCCGGAAAGGAGTGGAGTTGAAACGAGGCAATCTGTACGCGAGACTGTCAATGAATCAATCACCCGAAGGGAGTTCTTAAACCGGACAGAACAGGTCATAAGCAAAGCTGTCTCTGATCTGAAAGATACGTTAGCCAGAGTCAATACCGGATCCCATGAATCTCTCTCAGGTGGTACCAGTCACAGCAGGCTTCAGGGGTACACAGTTCAAACCTCTGTTATTCTGGAAAAAGCTGTTGAGGAGGTAATAAAGCATCTGCGCGATTTGCAGGATTCAATAAAGGATAGTTCTTCGTCTCAGATATCAAAGCAGGCAGACAGAAATGAATCAACGCGAGCTTCGGAACCCGGAAGTTCTGAAAGGTTATCAGAGAAAAGTCTTCAGAATGAAGCAGATGTTTTTACCGGCAAGGCACAGATACGCCAGTCTGTCGAATCGCTCCTTAACCGTCTGGAATCACTTCAACTGCTCGCAAGACAAACCCCTGCCCCATCGGGGGATCAACAGATAGTGGCTTTGCCGATGAAAATCGGTGGTGAATGGACAGAAGTCAATATAAGGTTTATAAAGAAGAAAGAGGGCAGGGACAAAAAAACAAAGCAGAATCATTTTTCTGTGTATCTCAATGTCTCTCCTTCTCAGCTTGGTGCAATTTCTGTCAAATTGGAATATGAGCTGAAGAAAAGCATGAGTCTTGATATTGAGTTTGAGAAAAAAGAGACCAGAACATGGTTTTCACGCAACAGTGAGAGCCTCAGGGAGGCTCTCAGTAAACTTGACCTCCCTCAGGTGCGGATGGTAATTCATCAGGTAAGGAATAAGGAGCAGAGGAGAGAGCAGGTTAAAGAAACTGATGGGGCAATCGACTTGAAGATATGAGAAGATCATGAAAAAAGCGGATAACAGAGAGAAAGCGGTTGCGCTCAGATACCAGGAGAAGAAGGACGATGCTCCAAGGGTAGTAGCAACAGGAAAGGGCCTGGTTGCCCGGAAGATCAAAGAGATTGCTCTTGCAAATGGTGTCCCGATATATCAAGATAATGATCTTGTGGAGCTTCTGGCCCAGATCGATATAGACAGGGAGATTCCGCCTGAGCTGTATGCGGCTGTAGCCGAGATACTGAGCTGGATCTACAAGGCAAATAAAGAGTTGAAAAAAGAGATTATACCGGGGATATAACAAACGATTTAGCCTTACTGTTAGCTGAAAATCAGTAGTGGACAGAAAAAGGAGAATTGATGAAAATAACGGAAAAGGCAGCATGTTTTCTATCAGTGCTTGTATGGATGTGCTCAGCCGGATATGAAGTGGTTTTTATAGGTTTGCAGGGAGAAGGTGCACCTGCAGTAGAAAAGACCTATGATCGTCTGCTCAGAGAGCATCTGTCTGTTATGCCCGAAATTAATGCGGCTGATTATCTTCAGTCTCAGAAATACGCAAAAATGATCAGTTTCCTGGATTATCCTGTTGTTTCAAAGTCTCTGGTTGAAGCGATGGAGCCGATAGCGAATGATACCGCACTTTTTGTATGGGGAACTGTGAAAGAGTTTAAAATAACCCCTCAGCGCAAGATGCTTTTCTGGGTAAAACTGAAGGGGGAACTCACCATTGTTTTGAATATGTATACCCTGTCAAATCGCGATTACGCATATTCAGGAGACGTGAAAGCAGTGACATACAAATCCAGAGGAATGGCAGGGATTGGTTCCCTGGAAAAGCTGGTGCATATTTCAGCGCTTGATCGGGCTGAATTACTGGAAAAACTGGAATATGAGGCTGTCAGGATTTCAGGCCAGATGATTTCCGAACTTTGCCGGAAAGCGCTTCCCGGGAAAAAAGGGAAAAAAGACGAAGGCACCGCCAAAGCAGACACAAGCAGTGGCGGTGCAAATGCATCATTGATTTCTGACCTTTTTGATGTTTCCGATGTTGAGGTAAAGAAGATAGATATCGACAGTTCGGGGACAAAGACAGAGTCTGACAGTGCGGTTACAGAGCAGTCGAAGCCCGACAGTCTGTTGAGCTCTGAGATTTCACAGCCGGACAGTACAGGTTCTCCGGCAGAT
>ERZ795047.4374-NODE-4374-length-11987-cov-4.448793_pt1 | contig 11987 bp, 18 predicted proteins | sample MGYA00375131_ERZ795047 | MGnify/ENA primary metagenome ERZ795047 (study PRJEB30176, sample SAMN05720228) | activated sludge metagenome | isolation source: Anaerobic digester | place: Japan | collected 2015-05-20 ... | reverse complement strand
TAACAGCAGTCAGGGTAGGAGTTACACCAACCGCTCTCCATTGCCCAACAGGCCCCGTACCATTAGTACTCGCCGGGGTCGTCCCGGCGGAGTCCTCGAACAGGTATTGCGGGTCGGCTTTCCAGTAGCCCACCAAGCCGGGAATGCGTTGGATCGCTTGCAAGTCAAGCAGCGCCTGCTGGCAGCTAGTGCGCAGATTTGTATCTGCACGAAGCACCGGAACTGCTAGCCCATGACCAGGTGCAGCCCCTAGAATCTCGCTACCAGTAGGACGACGACTGAGCATTATGCATCCGCCTCAAACTTCATAAACCAACCAGAAAGAGTAACTGTTTTGGCCGAAGTGACCGCAACCAAAGACTTCGCTTGGAGCTTACCACCCGCACCCACTTCTATAACTCGAATGCCATCTGGAGCAAGGGTTCCAATCGTTTGCAGGCAGTCCACCCGAGCTGTGGCGCCATCAGTGCCGGCAAGCGTAACAGCTCGTACTGTTCCTACCACATAATTGGTAGAGCCGTCGTAACGAGAGAACTGGATATTAACAGTTGAAGTATCGTCAGAGCATAGGTTAAGCGCTTCCACCCGCACTGCTTTAGTGCCAGCAGTATTATCGACAACATCAACCCAAGCTGTGGTATCAGCAGGAAGAATCTGTTTGCGAATCGGTTTCGCATCATTACGGTATGTTGGAGTTGCGGCCATTAACGGGCTCCCATAGATAAGGCAGTGATATAAGGAATAGCTGATGCGATGATTTTGGCATCGAGAGCAGTAATGGCTGTTTGCACATTGGTACTACTTAGTGTACCAGTAGGAGTCACCGCGATGTTGGTCGCAGAATCTCCAGGCTGCACTGATGTCGTTGCCAGCGTGAGCGCAGCATCTACTGCTGCGCCGTTGGGAAATGTCGAGGTGTAGGGAGTGGTCATTAGGCAGCTACTCCAAAATAAATCCCGTCAGCAGTACGGAATAGGATTCCATCCGCTGTATGGAATTCCAAAGGCGGTCCCCATAACGGGTTTTCTGTTGGATGCGCCTTTGTTAGCCAGGTCAGCTTGAGAAGTCGAGTAAGAAGCGCCATGGCTTAAGGTGTCCAGTCGTTGAGTACCGCGACAACGGAAGCTGGGGAAATGGTTCTAGCAAACACATGACCCGTTCCGATAAGCGCACGGTTAATGCTGTCGCGGCCTGAGTCACGCACATAAACAAGGCGATGACCTACATTAACCGTCGGGTCGTCTCCTGTGTCGGTGGTAGCTACCTCAATTTCAGCACCTGGGACGGGAAGCGTTAGCAAGAAATCCTTGGTGTCATCACATACATCCGTCCATTCGGATGTTACTGTTAGGTTCGTGGTTGCCATATCAGAAACTCGTTATGTCGGTGGCAGGTATCCCCGGCCATGAATGTGAATAGCCACCCATCCCCACATCGCTCCACCCTGGGTCTTCCAGCTTGAACTCAAGAAGGCTTGCACTTCTGGCGGGTCCAAAGACATCCTCAAACTGTTTCAGGAAGTACAAGGCTCTCGCGTCGTCACGAATGTGGTGGTCAGGAAGCAGGAAGTAGCGGTAAGCACCCCAGAAGGCGAGTGCTTGATGGTGAACGGAGGGGATTTCTGGCTCTTCATCCAGTATTCCAGGCTCCATAGGTTCGCGCCATACGGAGAGCGCTAGCACTAATCCGTTCTCTGAGGAGGAGGGAGCGCGGTCAAGATAGAGCCGATGGCGATGCAGGTAAAAACTGGATGGCATTCCGGCTTCGTAATTGCGCCATCCCGTCACGTCGCGGTCAAGCGCCGCTTCTGTGGTATGCTCAAGGATGGTTGAGTCAAGCGTTGCGGACGAGATACGCAGGATGCTACGGTCAATGTCGTACCAACGAACCCCAGTCACCAGAACATGAGACATATTCTCATCGTCACGAATGAGGTTATAGGTGCGGCGACAGGCTTCACGCTCCGCTTCCTGAATCCAACGCAATAACCGGGTGTCTGATACAGCCTCAACCGTCAAATCCGTACCCGCTTGAGCATCGGAAATATCATCCAGGAAGTCCTCACGGACAACCTGGATTATTTCAGAGCGAAGCATCAGCCGGCGTACTGCGTCACGCCATAAGCGGCGGCGCCAGTGCTGGCATCAGCAATGACGTTGACAATAACAGCCTTGTTGTTGAGCGCAGAGGTCATGTCCACCGTGCCGCGCACGTCCCCCGTAGTGGCAGTAGCAGTGGTATCGACCGCGGCAACAAAAGCCGCAATAGCCTCGACAGCGCCGTCGAATGCGGCGGACAGAATGCGGTCAGCAGATGCGATACGGATGGGAAGGCCAAGAACATCCCCGGTGCCGGCGGTAACAGCGTCAGCAGTTGCCGCACTTACCGCAATGCGCGTGACGGTCTTGAATGCCTTCTTACCTGCCGCTACACCAGCATTTGCGCCAGTAATGGCCTCGATAACCGATACACCATAATGGTCGGTGCCATAGACCGTGAAGGTCTTGGTATGGTCATCCCCGGCGCTAGTGATAGTCACGTTGCGAGCAACATCGGCCTCTCCAGCCAATGCGCCATTGAGCGTCAGGTTGCCAGCGCCAAGTGGCGTTTGTGACTGAGCATAGCCATCCGCATCCAGCACGTTCGGGGTGCCGAGGTCGATGCGAGTGACAAAATTGACGGGGATGCCTTTGCGGCCATTGGCGGCATAGGCAGCTTCGTGATAGGCGGGGCCGATATAGATTTCATCGGCGTTCGTGATATTCATCTTAGACATGGTTTACCCCAGCCCGTAGGCCATTAGTGAAAACAGGGATAGCCAATTCCCTGTTACGGGAATGATAGCCCGCCGAAGCGGGCTAAGAAACGTGAACTAAATAAGAGTTTTACTCTCAGGCCCCACTTGAACCATAGATGGCGCGCGGGTCAGTCCATCCAAACGAGTCGCGGCGGTCAACCTTGTAGCGCATGTTGCCGGTGTTGAACTCGTCTTCCATCTTGGTGCGGGTGTTACGACGCACGAAGCACTTGAGGCCGTCCGGGCAGTCGGTCTTGACAAACCACATGTCCGGGTCGCTCATGCGGGTAATGATGGCCGGATCATTACGGAAGATGCTCTTGCTGTTGATGGCGTTGACATCATTGTCACCCGTGCCAGGACGCAGGCTAGAGCGCAGAATACGCTCGAAGGCATACTCCTGATAGGGAGAGGTGATGATGCGCAACGGCTTCAGAGCAATAGGCAGGCCGCGGTCGTCCTTGGCGGTGCGAATCATGATAAGCAAGTCTTCCAGTGCGGCCTCGGAGGGGTCAGCAGCAATGGCCAGCTTGTTGCTCCAGGTACCACCACCCATGAGGGGATGGTCGGTGGCAAGCAAGGATTTACCGTCACCACCCAGATAGGAACCGGACTCGCAGTTATTGAGGACCGAAGCGGCACGCAGTTCGGTGGTGTGCTTCATAGAGCGAGCCAGGCCCTTCCCAAAGCGCGGCACCAGTTGACCGTAACGGTTGTCCTCGATGGCTTCCTCAGTGATGGCCACGGCAAGAGCAGTGGTCACATGGGTGTAGCGGCTCGTCCAACCTTCAGAGGCATTGTCATAGGTGACACTACCACCCTCTGGCTTTTCGACAGCGGCGCCAAAGCCGGTCATCAGTTGCTCTTCTTCCCATGCGCGGGAGGAAGTGACACGCTCGAACACATCCGGCCATTCCTCTGGCAGGTTGCGGTAGTTCTCACCAAAGACGGCATTCAGACCGTCTTCAAGTTGTTTGGCGATACTGGCACGGGTAATAGCCATGATTAGATACCTCCCACACCAGAGACAACGCCCATCAGGACATGCTCGGCAAACTGAACTTCAAGATCCACGTGCGCGCCCCAGTCGTTACCGGGACTGTTGATCTTACCCAAGATGCGCATCGACTTCCCGGTTGTCGCTCCACCTGAAGCGGCAAGCTCACGTCCCGACAGACCCGTGGATGTGGACCCGGTGCCATCATCCCAGTCAGCCATGAGATGAATGTCAGTCGCCGCAGCGGTATCTGCCTGCACCCCAAAGATAATTCCAGGGTCGGTGTAGACCGTGGCCACGATGTTGGTGGCAGCAGTCCCGGTAGGCCAATAGCGCGAAAAGACCTGTTCCCCCTTGGAGTTTACATAGCGACACCCCCAGAACACGCCAAGGTTGTCCACGTTGGCGCCTTCTGCGATTTCGATGGTACCGTCCGCGATACCCTCTACTACATCGCCTCGGAAAATGTTAGCGGCATAGCCGGTGGCAATCGCATATTCAGCGGCCTGCGGTTCGGCTCCCGATTGGTGCCGGATGGGCCAGAGCCCACGGGCATTGTCTGCATTAGCCATTAAGAGTTACCTCAAATGAAAGATTAAGGGTCTACTGGCGCGGGTCGCTCACCGACCGTCACGCGGCTTGTGACGTTCATCTCCAGTTCGGGGATGTCATTGTCGCGCGCCAATGCTTGACGTGCGGCGGTATCCCGGAATGAATCAGACCTAACGGCCTGCTCCTGGAGTGCGGTCTGGCTTTGTATCTTTGCCTTAATGCGCTGATGCAAGCGCGGAGGCATGTACATCAGGACCATACCGCGAGTTTCGATGATTTGACCAAAGGTGCGATCATCGACAACCGGAAGATAACGACCCTCTGGACAAGTGGAGGCGGGTCTTGGTCTCCAGCCTTCCTCCAAATGCCGATGGACGTTATCGGTATCTTGTTCACCCGCAAGACGTGTGCGGACCCACTTCTGAGGCCACGGCAATCCCGTCTCGGAATCAATGAATGGTGCAACCGCATTCTGGGTCAACGGTCCCTTGGGACCGTATCCTCCTGGCTGGTGCAAGTCATGCACAGGCTCTGAGGCTCGCTGCTCCCAGATGCGCGCCAGGCGCTCGTCATCACCAAAAATGGATGACCCGTTAGAAGTTATGCTCGATGGCGCATCGCTCGTTGCAGAAAGGGTCGGCTTACGACCCCTGATAGGTGTACGTGTGTCCATGCTTACTCCAGGGGATCGTTACGCTTTAGCCAGTTCTCACGATGCTTGGCATTGTTGGGGTCATAGCCGAACATGCGCATCGTATCCTTATCGGCTTCCGTCACGCGTCTGGTGGTTGCGCCCCCATCGCGTCCGCCACCGCGATGCACGGGAGCGGCATTGGGAGCCTTCTTAGGCTTGAGCGCAGATAGCCGCCTATCCAATTCCTGATAGAGAGCCGGGTCGTTGCGGTTGTAGCCTGACTGCTCCAGTTCTAACGAGATAGAGATGGCTTGTTTGGATAACTCCCCGCCATCCGTCGCCTTGAACCACTTGTTCCTGGCTATCCAATCGCTTGCTGCTGGCGCCAGTTCCGATGCCTGTGGCTCTGGTGCAGGAGTGGTCGCTTGCGGCCTTTGTTTCAGCAAGGTGCGTTGAGTCACCAACTCCGTCAGACGCTCTTGCGCCGCAGCAACCTGCTCTCCGTCACCCTCATCGAAAACCTTACGATAGTGCGCACGCGCGGCCTCGACATCTTTGTCAATGCTGGAGAGGTCGGATTCCGCACGCTTAGCTTCCAGTTCCTGTATGCGTGCCTCGGCTGCCTGTCTCCGCTTGCGCTCGTCGTGTATATCTCTTTTGAGATAGTCCACCATCTCAGCCTTGCGCTTTACTTCCTCAGCGTAGTCAATGGCGGTATCGCCGCCACCATCCGCCTCGGTTGTATCGGCTTCATCGTCAAAGACTTCAACGTCATCAACGATCTCATCATCTGTGCGTTCATCTGCCATGGCGCTACCCCTAAATCGTTACCAGCAACGCGTTAGGATCAGGCGCCAACGCCATTACCTCGTCGTCGTTGATGAAGCGTAGAGTACGCGGTCTCCCCGTGGCATCATGAACACGAATATCAAATCCGCTATAGGTCTGGTATACCACCCAGTCACCGATTTGCAGGTTAATCTCAATGCCGGTGAATTTGGGATGCTGATAGGCACCGTCCCCAATGGCCAGCACCTTGCCGACATACCTGAGATATTCCTTGGCCTTCTGCGTCTCGGGAGCCAGGACGATACCACCAGAGGTGGTTTCCTCAACCCGGATAGGCTCAATCAACAGTCGCCATAGAACGGGTACAGGAAGGTCAACGCCATCCCAGTTTGCGCTTTCGATGGTATACATGGATCACCCATAGTGGTTAAAACAAAGCCCGCAATCACTGCGGACGGTCAGGAATCTTTGGCGAGTTCAGCCTGATAAAAATCGTTCAGCGCCTTAGCGGCGTCCTCAAGGCCAGAGGCCCTGCCGACGCGATACTGATATTCAGCCCAATCCTTGCAGCCTCCGCGGCCTGTAATGGCGCGGTAGTTCATGGCATGGTCATTCAGTGCAGCAATGGCATGAGAGACGAATTGACTGATGTCACTCATCCCAGAGGACCACGCATGTACTGATTAGCCTGGTTCTGCACCGGAGCTTGACGACCTGATAGCCTGTCCGTTGCCTGGCTCATGCGCGCGCCTTCCATCAGATCCTTGGCGATTTCTGTTGCCATCTCCCGCTGGATGTCTGCCTGTGCCTTACGGTCAGCACGTTGAATCTCAGCCTGTCCCATCTGGTCCTTCAGGCGTATCTCATGCGCAACCTTGGCATCTTCCGCTTGTCCCTGCATCTGCGCAGGGTCTGGCTGTCCTGGCGGCATACCAATAGGCCCCTGCTGAATGGCAAGCGCTGCTTGTTGGCTAATCTGCGCGTCTTGCATGGGGTCTACAGACCCTTGTGGCAACGGCAAGCCCATCGCTTGCTGCATCTGTAGCTTATAAAGCTCCGCGCGATGCTCCCCGTCATGCGCCATATAGGCGGATGCCAGGAGCTTCTGACGCTCAGGAGGAACTGTCCCCCACCAGGCAGAATGAACCGCGATGTGTGCGGCATGGTCTTGGTCAGGAAATGCCATCACCGGCTCACCACGCATCATGGCCGCGCCTTCCGATACCGGATCGCGCCTCGGCGTCTCGCCTTGCTCGGGTAGAATCTGGTCTATCTCTTCGATGCGCAACGCTTCCAGCAACACCTTAAGCGCTTGGCGACGATTGATGAGGTCCGGGGCCGAAGAGGACAGTTCCCAAACCCCTTGAGCACGCGCAATCCGCTGAGAGTTCGTGACCGTATTGGGGTCCGAGATGGGGATAACATCCACCCGCTTATCAAAATCCGTGGCCATGACCATGCGGCTTTCACCGGGGAGGTCATAGGGGTACTCGGGAGGCAGGTAGTCCGCATTCAGCGATGCCAGGATGCCGAACTCCTGCTTCTGTGCAGCATGACAACGGCGATGAATTCCTGAGAATACCTTCAGACCCTGTTCAATTCTGGCAAGGGTGGTTCCAACAGGAACACTCTGGTTCTCCTCTCCAACCATGCTTTCAGTGGTCGATACCAGGTTGCCAAGGGTTTTGTCCATCCACCCCAGTAACTTGAACAGGGTTTTGCTTGGCTCATCGTAGGGTGGCGTGTAGAAACCCTTGGACACCTCTTCGGCGCTAGCTTCAACGGGTATCCATTCCCCCATGCGGATACGCTCTTCACCCTTCTTGATGCGCAGATCAGCGCTTCGCCATCCCCCTTTAAGATTAGCAAGTGCAGCGGCATCGAGTAGAGAACGCAATGCACCTGTCTGAGCGGATGATAGTCCACCCGCTAGGTGCAGGAATCCAAACCCATAGAACCCGAGTCCTGGCAGGAACTTGTAATGCGTAAAGAACAGCCGGCGCCGTTTCTTCTCATCATCCTCCTGCCAGTTGCGACGAATGGATAGGAGTGCGCGGTCGTCCTTGTGAATAGTCACGACATACGGGTCGCCGTAGCCATCGCTGGATAGCGGGTCCTCGTAATCATAGTCGCGCAAATCCAGATAGCAGTAGCACTCCAGCAGCACGTCGCGCTGATCGTACTCCGCCTCATGCTCGGCCCTGGACTCCTCGGGGGTGCGGCCCTCGGCGTCGTCGATGGTGTCGTCGATGCGTTCGTGGTCGATGCCTTCTGCTAGAGGAGCATTGTCCACCGCGTCCAGGTAGTAGCCCTCAGCAATGAGCTTGCGCAGATCGTTACGCACCACCCGCAACTTGTGGGTAAAGCGCGGGGCACTGCGCAGGTCGGAAGCCGCGTAGGGCACGTAAAAATCGGACGACTCGACAAAACGGGAGACGTTGGTCTCCTCTAGCGGATCGTAGTAAACCTTTTTGAAACAGCTACCAGACAACGGCAATCTAAAGAGCATGGAGTCATGCTCCTCAAATGCGCCTGGCATCTGATATTCGTACTGATAATTGAGGAAGCTAGCCACACGCTCGGCTTGTTGCTCCCTCTCTTGACTTGATGCTCCCATCACGATGGCCTTACAGGGGCCGCCCGATGGCCACAACTCAGCCATGGCTCGCGCCTGGAACTGGACGCATGCCTGAGCCAATCCAGGGTGGACTGCCTTGCTGGCACCCTCGAATTCTGCACCACCCAGCGTTGACTTAGTGACACCCAGTAGCTGGATACCGGAAGCTTCACGCTCTTCCCAGTCCATCCTGCTGCGTTGGTCAACAGCGACCCACTCGGCAATGTTGTCAGCCAGACGATTGGCCTTTGCCTCGCTCAGGAATTGCGCCAGATTGACATCGAATATCTCGGGGTCACTCGCGCCAAAGTCCTGCTCGGTCTCATCCTCCATCAGGTCTGCTTCCTCCTCGGTAAGAAGGTCGGCAGGCATCATGGCGAGGATGGCCATGTCTTGATCGCTCAGACCCACCTCGGGCATCTCGCTATCCATAGACGCCAAAACGGGTGGGGGTGATTGCTTCATCGTCTTCGTCGTCTTCAATCGGTATCAGCGGGGTAGGCTCTTCATCATCATCGTCTGGTCTAGTAATCCACCACCTCTTTGTAAGGTAACGCACAGCTTGAGTTACGGTATCGCCAACGTCACCTGACGGCGGTGCACCGAGCGGTATCTCTCCTGTATACCGTATCACTTGGTCAGCCCAAGCGGTGGATGGGGCCCATATCAGTCCGGCCTCGAATGAGGAGGATGCCAAAGCTGCACGTCCTACTTTATCGCCATCAGGACGCGGGTCATACCCACGCACGCCTACTTTTCCGCGTCGCAGGTCCTGGATGAGGGATTGTCCAGACGCCTTGGCCTCTATCAGATGGCAATCCGGTTTGCGCTTGCTCTCCTCTTCCTTGGCCTTGGCGCGCAGATCAGGATAGGAGACTCGTCCCCACCAGGCAGCCAGCAGCAGCAGGCAATGCCGGTCCTTCTCCTCGCTCCAGAATATCCCCCATGCCGTCATGGCGCTGTACGAGCCAGAAGCGGTGTCCTTTTCAGTATACGCTGTATCCCAGCTACAGAAGACGTGCTGGACCTTGGGCAGCTCCTTCCCTTGTGGCCAGCGTTGCCACCATTTGGCCTTGATGATGCCACCACCCATGGGCACGGGATCTTGCTGCATCTGTCCGGCCCAGCCGTACTCCCCCAGATTCTCCCGCGCTTCCTTGAGCCAGGCCCTGTCGAAGCGAGCCGGCATTAGGGTCTCCCCAATCTTTCGGCGCGGATCAGACAGCTTGGCGGCTTCAGGCCCTATATCAATGAGGGGGTCATATCCAGGTGAACCCGTATACGTCATCGGAATCTTGACGTGGACCCAATCCTGATCCTTCTTATCAAGCAGATGACCCGTCAGGTCATTGTTTCTGAGCCGCTGCATGATGAGAATGATGGTCCCATGCCGCGGGTCTTTGAGGCGACTACTAACAGCCTGGTCATAAGATTGGCATACCGACTGAACCTCAGTATCCCCCAAAGCTCGCTTGGCGTCATGGGGGTCATCAATAATGAGGTTGCTTACCCGCTTTCCAGTGACGCTGGCATTGATACCCTGGCCAATGCGAAACCCATGCTTTGTATTGGCAAAATGGGTCTTCTCACGCTGGTCAGGACTGAGCGAGACGCGCGATCGCCAATAACGTTGATACCATTCAGACTGCACCAGGGACCGCATCCGCATCGTATCGCGGGTTGCCAGATCACCGGCATTAGTGAGGTTCAGGAACGATTCGCTCGCGCCACTATCCGGCTGGACCCAGATCCAGGCAGGGTAGAATACCGAGACGACTAGGCTCTTGGCGGTGCCAGGAGGGATATTGATAACCAGCCTTCGGGAGCGCAACCGTCCATCATAGAGTGCCTGGAGGTAGCCGCAGAGTACGTCTAGGTGCCAGTTCCACAGCAGTGGCGTGGACGGCTCTAGGACGTGCCATGCTGATCTGACAAACTGAGCTAGGGATTCCTCACAAGATAAGCGCTCGACTTCGTGAAGCGTCGCCAAATACTTATTAGCATCCGCCAGACTCAGCTTAGAAAGATCAACCGCCACCATTGAGAACAGCGATGCGTGCAGTTAGGTCAGCGAGTGCGCGTTTAGCTTCCTCGCTTGTCTCATACTGCACCTGCAAGGGACCGTCGTTAGGACCGGTAACGACTGTCTGAGTGCGGTCGCCAAACTTCTTGGGGAGGATCTTGGCAGCGCACCATTTCACGTTGTCGCACATCAGACGGGCGCGCTGGGGATCGTCTTGATCCTGGGCAATATCCATCAACCGATCCACGAGAATGTCGGCGTAATTTTCGCGCGCGCGCGCGTACGCTTCACCCAAGGAATTGCTGCGTATTATCCGCATCCTTACCGCAGATTCCGCTAGTTTCAGTGACTTACATGAATCTCGTATAGATTCACCGATCGACATACGCTCGATAGCCGCCAGTACCAATTCGTCAGTAAGCGGCTGTCTACTAGATGCTGTTATGGGCAGGTTGTCTTCCATGCAGGCACAAAAAACCCGCCAAGCGGGCATAGATTTCGATACTAGAGACTAGATAGCACATTTTTCACATAAGGTCAATACCAATATTTAGATACTTCGTATATCTCTTTGTGGATATGCATCATATCTCTTTGTGGGTGTTACACAGAAGCGCTACTAGGCTACAATACTAATCAAGGGAGAAGGAAATAGGGAGCCAGGAGCCGAAGAGAGGGCGGGGCACCGGGGCGAATCACCGGGAGACCACTCAAGAGGCGGAGCAAAGATCCAGATCCCGACAGACTACAAACTGATAACGAGGCAACCAGGAGAGCAACAATGATCAACTACACCGACATCGACGACGACGATTTGACCGCCTACAGCCCATTTGATGCCGATCTTAGCGACGCCGAGATCGACGGCTGGATTGATGACAACAACCCCAACCGGAGGTGGGGATACACCGACCTGGTGGCGTATTGGGAGGAGACTGGACGCGCGGCACACGTCATCAACGCCGACCCGATCTGGTACGACGCGACCAGCATTAAGGACGCGACCACGAAGGCGCAAGACCAGGATTACGAGTAACACCCAACCAGCCCCAGGGACGGGGCAAACCAGGAGAAGAAGATGAAAACGAAGATTACAACCGACGAAATTGGCCGAGTCACGATTTCCTACGACAGTAGATCCTGGTACTCCGACGGAGAGCGTATCGAGCGCACGTTCTCATGCCCTCCTGACGGTGGATATGTCCGAGAGTGGCGCAGCAACGACTGGCAGCAGGTCTGCGACCGGCTTTCCGGCATGGGCAGCACATTGAGCTGCCGTAATCGCGACTTCCTCCCGGATCTCATCCGGCGCGAGTACAAGGCCATGAGGCGCGAAGAGAAGCGCGAGGCCAGCAAGAACGATAGTTGGAGGTAGCTATGACCACTCCAGGCGCCCAGCTCCAGGCCATGCGCACCTCCCGCGCCGTGACCTGCGCCCACTGCGGCGCAGTGTTCACGGCCAAGGATACCAGGGCCACCTATTGCAGTAACCGCTGCCGACAGGCGGCGAAGTATCAACGCAAAAAAACCAAGTAACCCATCCCCGGAGCCATGCGCTCCGGGGTCTTTTTTTGTGCC
>ERZ795047.4373-NODE-4373-length-11990-cov-5.628236_pt1 | contig 11990 bp, 10 predicted proteins | sample MGYA00375131_ERZ795047 | MGnify/ENA primary metagenome ERZ795047 (study PRJEB30176, sample SAMN05720228) | activated sludge metagenome | isolation source: Anaerobic digester | place: Japan | collected 2015-05-20 ... | reverse complement strand
ATGCCCCCGGACATGTTTTAAAACTGTAACGAAGAGATAAAACGCAACAAAGAACTAACAATCAGGAGCATGAACACGCTAGTTAGCAAGATCTGTAGCAGGGCCAGGTACAAGGGCAGGGCTTGTTCTTTGGTGCTACAATCCAAATGCCCTCTTTGAGGAGATTTTATGTTTAAGCGTGTTACTGGCCTTACCTTGGTGCTCATGGTTTTTGTGTTGGGATGCAAACTGCCTGGCAAAGAAATAACTCCGGAAGAAGAAGAAAAGGCTAAACAGGCCTTGTTGGCGGATTTTGAGCAAATGTTAAAATCTCACGAAACCTGTGATCTTGTTGCCTTTCGTGAGTATCACACCCAGAAGGCAAACGGTGCATTTGAGGCGTTAACCAAGATCTTGGACCCATCAATGCTGGACCCAAAATTGAAGGATATCCCTCTAAATGATCGTGGCGCCCTTTGGATGTGTACTCTTGCTAAGCTTGCAAAGTTCAACACTACCGAAGTTGAGCCCCTTGCTGTAGCGGTTAACGTTCAAAACGGGACGGCCAAAGTCTTTTTCAAATGGGGTGGAACCGAGTATGGCTTTCCTATGGCTAGGCAAAATGACAAGTGGCGCTCACCGTTTCCTGGACACGTATTTTTTGTACACGAGTATAAAAAATGGCTTGATACTGTAAAGGAAAATCTGCCTGACGACCAAGCTCGCAACGACTTTCCAGACCAGCTTGCGCACGTGATTAAATTGTTGACACCGTTTCAGCCGAATTGGGCTGAGTTTCCAGAAATGAAATCAGACGACAGTGACTGAATTGGCCACTATAATTCGTGAAACTACTTGCCATATCAACAACTTGGCCGTAACCTTAACTAGGTGAGTAACTGGTTGCTCCACTATACCGGCGGGAACTGATGGCTAGTCCGATTCAGATAGAAGTTGATTTGTCTGATATGTCAAGACTTTATGAGGTGCGGCGGGACTACCTCAACTTGTCAGTTTGCCCAGTGTTTGGGCATCCCAGCCCAGGACTGCTGGTAAATGTCACCGTTATCCTGAAACTTCCAGGCGATGCCAAGGTTGCTTCTCCAGGAAAGGTTATACAGGAGCTGTCTGCAGATTCGTTTTTGGTTCAGTTAGATACAATGCCAGATATCGAGGGTGTGCTGCGCATGATCCAGGAGCCATCTCCCTCGGTCAGGGCTGATGTTCCCTATTTTCACACTGAACCCCAGCATCAGACCTACCATGAGAAGCCTGCAACGGTTCAGGCCACTGGTAGAAGGATGACTGGCGGTATTGAGGCTGAGCTGGTTGGTACCGTTGAGCCGGATCGAACCGCTAGTTCTCCGCTTACTGCATTTAAGGATATCCCTGAAGTCCAAGTCATTGGAGTCACTGAGGTTGAAGCTGTAATTGCTGATCCACTTCCGCCAGATATCGATATCGAGGTGGTCGCTGAGCCCACAAAACAATCGGTGGCGCCTGCCATTGAAGAAGCGGCTCCGCTGCCAATTTTGTCGGCTGCAGAAGTTTTGGGTGTGGCGGTTGCGCAAGCTGAGCCGCCAGTTTTGCCAACTAAGCAGACCGGCCGCACTCCCAACCTGTCTGCAAGTGGCGAGGGCCGCTTGGTTGAGTTAGTGGACACACTGATAGACCCTTCTTTGGATTTTGGGATGGTAGGAAAGCCGTTTCCTGCTAAGGTTGCAACTAAACAGGACACAGCTGTAAAAGAGCCTGTACATTCAGAAGCTGTTAAACAAGAAGTTTCATCTGAGCAGGTGGAGCCAAGTCCCTCGGATGACGCAGAAGTGACTGGTAAGGAAACTGAATCATCTGATGTTTATGCCAGGATTAAAAACTTGTCGCTTCCCGAAAAGCAAAAACTTGCCAGGTACGGCAAGAGGACTGTCCGCCAGCTTTTGATTCGTGACCCCAATAAAAACCTGCATCGTTTGGTAGTTGGAAATCCAGATGTGGGGCTGGACGAGATTACAGAATACTCGGCTTATCCTGGGCTTTCAAAGGAAGCTATTGAATTTATAGCCCAAAATCGCACTTGGTTGGCTTCAAGGCAGCTCGTATTTAATCTGGTCAGAAATCCTTCCACACCGGTTGAGCTGGCAGTAAGACTTGTACCACGCCTAGGCCCTAACGAGTGGCGCTGGCTGGCAAGGCCAGGTGCTGTCAGGGAGCCCATAGCCGCGGCGGCAAGGCGCCAGATAATAGAAGGCAGCTTGTCGTAATCAGAAGCTGGTCATGTGTCAAGTCAGTGATTTTATGTAAAGATCTGGGGCGCGTTGTTGTCAGCTAGAGGCTAGGGCTATGAATTAGAGGCAATCCAGGCTGCCACTAGAATGCTCATCAACTTGCTTTTAGCGTCGTCAGCGCGGCTAGGCAGTAGCACCGGAATTTTAGCTCCAGCAACTACGCCAGCATTCCAGCAACCTGGGACAAAGCGTTGAATTGTTTTGTAAAAGACGTTGCCTGCGTCTAGTGCAGGGAAAACCAGGATATCGGCGTCCCCGCAAACTTCTCCCTGCACACCCTTGATTTCTGCGGCCTCTTTAGAGGTCGCAATGTAGAGATCATAGGGGCCTTCAACTGCAGCTTGTGGGAATGCCCCTTGTTTTGCGGCCTCAACCACTGCCGCGGCGTCAGTGGTGCTTACAATTTTAGGGTTTACCTTTTCTACAGCCGCGACCAAGGCAACCTTTGGTCGCTCGATTCCAAGCTTTGTTGCGACTTCAATGGCGTTTTTGACTATTTGAATCTTGGTTTCAACATCTGGGGCTATGTTGATTGCAACATCTGTAAACAGCAAAGGTTTTGGATAAGTTGGGATCGAAGTCACAGTCACATGTGAAAGAATGCGGCCTGCTTCAACTATGCCGGCTGATTTGTTTAGCACTGCTTTAAGGTACTTTTTGGTGTCCAGTTGTCCTTTAAGTAAAAAATCGCCATGGCCGCCAACCACATGAGAAACAGCCAAGGTGGCAGCGTCATCATCGTCGTAACACTCGATTATTTCACACAGGCCAAGGTCCAGATTGATTGCCTTGGCTTTTGCAGCAATTGCAGTTGGATCTCCAATCAACGTGGCCTTCTTCAGCGCTCCATTTGTAAAAGCCATTGATATTGCTTCTAAGGCTTCCTGATTGGCTGCTGATGGCACCACAATTCGTTTTGGGGACTTGCGGGCACCTTCCAAAAAATCCTGGTCTGTCATGTTTCGAGCTGTCATTCATTCCTCCTGGAACTTCGCTGGTTTTGCATTTAGCATGCTTAGTTCAAGCTGTAAAACAACACTAAATCAATAATCGACCTTTCTTTATTTTTGAATGGCCTTATTTTTAGCCTTCGGGCGCTACAGCGTACCTGAGTGGAGATGGAATGGAAAATATTTTAGGGGTCATTACCCTAATTTCGTTGATGTCTGCCCTTCGAATGCTAAGGGGTGGCTTTCCAGGTGATAGGCCCCTGATAGTTTTGGCCCTTGTCATCATGGGGCTAGCTGGTCATTCATGGTACACAGGCGAGCCAATCACAGGAGTTGTTGCCATTATTGTTGCACTTGTGGTTGGCATCATTCCGCCCTATCTGTCGATGGCGTCACAGTTAGCCAGAGTAAGAGGGCAAACGCGCTTGTCACTTTGGCTTGAAACTGGGGCTGTAATACTACGACCAGGTGCCGTTCGGCGACTACACTTTCACGTTACATATACCGTTTATCTGGTTCAGCGAGGTAGGCTCAGTATTTCCGAGGGAATAGAACGTTTGGCCAAGGCTGAACCGTTGTTGGGAGATAAGGGCGCCTCGACGGCTGTTGAAGGGATTTTTTGGTTGCACGCTGCAAAGGAAGACTGGGGTGGCCTTTTAGATAGATTTGAGGGCGTGGCTGCCAAGGATTCGACGGCTGTAACGGGGCTTTCTTTTGGGGCTTTGTCTTTAATAGTCGAGGCTTATGCAAAGACTAAAAGAGAGGCTCCCTATGGAATTGGTCCAGTCCAGATTGTGGAGCACATGCATCTTGCTGCAGATGGCAAGGTGGCTCATACCAGATCGATTGGTGAATCTGGTGAGCTTCCGGATGCTTACATCGGGCGAGCCAGCGTTTTTTGCCTTGCTTATCTGGGGGGTGACCCGTCTGGGTTTTTAGGACGACGTTCTGCCTTGCGCCCCTTGTTTACCAAGGCTGAGCTGGCACAGTTTTCGGATGCCAAGGGCAGGAGCTACAACGAAGAGGACATTGAAAGGCTGCAGGCTGAGCTAGCGGTTCAAAAGGATCTGCCTTCGTTTTTGACCAGTTTCAGGGCTCCAACTCCGGCTTCAGCGAGCTTAGCCTTTATTTCTGGCGTGATTTTGCTTGCCGTCATGGCAACTGGCAGCTCAATTGACCCTTCCTATCTATTACGTTGTGGTGGCTGTCTGGCAGACCGTGTGGTCAACGCAGGTGAGTGGTGGCGCCTGTTTACATCAATGTTTTTGCATGCTGGTCCAGTTCACTTCTTGGTCAATGCCCTGTTTTTAATCCAGGTGGGAAATCTGGCAGAGCGACTGATGGGGCCTTGGCGGTTTTTGGCTGTTTATCTGTTTTCTGGGGTGATTGGCTCTGTAACGGCGGTTGCCTTGGGGCAGCCTGCAGTTATGGTTGGAGCGTCTGGAGCGATAAGCGGGATTTTTGGCGCTGGTGCTGTGATGGTGTTTGCAAGCAGGCGCAGGATGCCTTTGCGCTGGGTGCGCCGGAACATGAGTGCGTTTACCTTTACCTTTCTTGCGAATTTATTCCTAGGCTTGGCTATTCCAATGGTTAGCTTGTCGGCTCATGGCGGCGGGTTTGTGGCTGGTATTCTGCTGACCGCTATTTTGGTGCCGTTGACTAGGATTCCTAAGGTGCTGCGCGATATTGGTAAGGTGGCCGTCGTTGTATTGTGGATTGCCGCTTTTGCGCTTGGAATTTCAGGGGTTAGACATTCATTTAATATGGATCTTTCCAAGCTGATTCCAGTTCGACAAGCTCATGCCACTTTGACTTTAGAGCGTGGCCAGACCGCCAGTGTTACAATCGCACATCCCGGGACTTGGGCAAAGATTTCCAGAAAGGAGTTGCCAAATTCACCACCTGCTTGGGTTGGAAGTCAGGGGCAGCTCTTTTACATTGATGCCGCATGCGGGCCAATGCAAGTTGATATCGGCGATGGACAGATTCTGCATGTTGAGCCTGGAGATAGTGAAACCTTGATGGAACTTTTGAAAGCTGCCAATGCTGGAGCTGATGGAATTGAGTTTTTGGGCGGTCCCAACGGTTGGGTCCTTGCTAATAGGCCAGAGCCAGATGGCGCGGTGATGGTGCAAGCTAGAAAGGTATTTGAAGCCGGGATGTTACAATTGGGCTTTAGATTTGAGGCTGGTACAAATGAACTTCAGCTTCTGGACACGCTACTTGAGCAGTCTGCTTTGGATGAGTGTGTTGCACGCTGATGAATATTTGTGTGGTATTTTTGGGTTCACCAACGGTCAATTTCGAGGTACCATCACACGTTGGTGACTTTGTGGGAGGAGAGCACGATGAGAAGAGTATTTGCTATGTCGCTTATGGTTCTTTTTACTGTGGCAGCCTGTGCTACAAGCAAAGGACCTTCTGAAGCAAAGCCAGTGGAATCACAGGAGAAAAAAGTGGCAGTCGAACCTGGTGTTGTTAAAATGACCCTTACAACGAACCTGGGGGACATTGAAATGGAGCTTTATTCGGATAAGGCTCCTAAAACTGTGGAAAATATAACGAAATTAGCCTCAGAAGGATTTTATGAGGGTATCCTGTTTCATCGAGTCGTACCCGGGTTCGTGATTCAGGTTGGGGACCCGTTGACCAAGGACCCAAGCCAAAAGGCTAGGTGGGGTTCTGGTGGTCCAGGTTTTCGCTTTGACGATGAGCCGGTTAAGGGCGAATATGAGCGTGGCGCTTTAGCGATGGCTAATGCCGGGCCAAACACTAATGGAAGCCAGTTTTTTATCTGCTTGGCCAACTTGTCTGGCCGCTTGCCAAAGCAGTACAACCTGTTCGGTAAGGTTGTAAATGGCATGGATGTTGTTGATAAGATTGCGGCTTTGCCTCGTGATGCTCGTGATTGTCCTACAACCGATGTAAAGATTGAAAAGGTCACCGTTGTTAAGTAATTTCACGCTTCAGGTAAAACTCGTGGCCATCTAAACGGCACAAGCTTTTGGGATGTTTCATTAAATAGACCTCAAGAATAGGAAATCAAATCTATGGAAAAGGATTTAGAGGGTTTTCGCCCTGAAGAGAACATGGAGACAGAGGATTTTGCAACCTTGCTTGACTCTGGTTTTTCGGGCCCATTCAGATACCTTTCAGTTGGTGACCGCATCCAGGCCACTATCGTGGGAATCGGTAATGATTCTTTGCTGATGGACGTTGGTCAACGCAGCGAAGGTTCGATTCCCACCGACGAGTTTACTGAAGATGAGCTGATGGACTTGAGGGTGGGCGATGTGCTGGAGGTGTATGTAGCCCAAGTCACAAGGGGAATCCGGCTGTCTCGTGGGATGCGTGGGCGATCACTGGACCTGGAGGCTTTAAAGGATGCTGCCAAGGCTGGGATCCCAGTTGAAGGGAAGGTAAGTGGCGAAAACAAAGGCGGTTATGAGGTCGACCTGCCTGGGGCAAGGGGGTTTGTTCCTCACTCGCAGATCGATATTGGGGTGCGTCAACAGCCTTCGGAATACATTGGAAAAACCTTTAAATTCCGGATATTAGAGATCAAGGGCAAGGATGTGGTGTTGTCACGTGCTGCCTTGCTGAAGGAAGAACAAGCTGCTCAGCGGGACCAGTTGATGGCCGAGCTTAAGGATGGCCAGATTCGTAGTGCCACCGTCATAAAGCATGAAGATTTCGGGGCCTTTGTCGACCTTGGTGGTGGTGTAAATGCCTTGATCCCAAGGTCCGAGATCTCTTGGACTCGTGGTGATGATCCAACCCAATTGCTGCCAGTTGGACAGACCGTTTCAGTGATGATCACTCGCGTGGAAACCCGTGATGGCAGGCCTAGAGTTTCTGCAAGTTTGCGCCAGTTAGCGGAAGATCCCTGGAATTCAGTGACGGATGAATTCGCGGTTGGCCGGACTGTGAAGGGCAAGGTGGTGAGGATGATGCCTTTTGGGGCCTTTTTGGAATTGGCCCCTGGGGTTGAGGGGCTGCTTCACATATCAGAGATGAGCGCTGAAAAGCGGCTGCGTTCGCCTGGTGAGTTGCTGAAACTTGGCGACGAAGTTGATGTTTCAGTTACTGTTTTTGACCCTGCACAAAGAAAGATAAGCCTTTCTATGAAGGCGTTGGCGGTAAAGGAAGATGACATTGATGTGGCGACTAGAGCACGTTATATGCCTTCATCAAAGCAGCCAGCAGGGGAAACAGCCTTGGCGATGGCGCTAAGATTGGCTCAGGAAAAGGCCAAGAAATAGTTTTTATCCCAAAAGCGGGTTCAATCACAAAGTTTACCCCAGATTCCAAGGCCTTTGGCTTTGGCTATCTGTGTGGCTAGTTTGTATTCAGCTTCAAAATCGCGGTTGTCACCCATGAATAACGGGCGGGCTAGGCCGGCTTGAATCAAAGCCAAGCCAAGCGATTGGTCGTCCGCATAAACGTGCGCCAACAGTCGACCGTAGCGATCTCTGCAGTCGGCCTCGTAAGTAAGATGAACGGTTTTACGAAGGCTCAAGTCTTCTAGCAAGGCCAAGGCTTCTTGGGCTCCACATTCATAGGGCCTGCCAAGTTCAGGTGCATTAATTCCAATGATTCTGACGCGTTCACCGTCTTCAAGCTCAAGGGTGTCTCCATCGATTACATAGGAAACCCAGGCGACTGGAGGGCCACAATCGTTCGTGCAGGAGATGCTTAATGGGCTAAATACAATGAAAAGTAGGGGCGTGAGCTTGTAGTTAGTTAGCGTAGTGGGGTTGTTTTTCCTGGTGTTATTTTTCCAAATCTTGTTTTCCAACGATTTGTTTCTAAACGCGAAAATCTCGCTTTGCAAGGTTAAGATTTTGCGTTTCATTGGCCACCACCAGTGCATCGATCATTTGTTTGTCCCGGGGTTCCAATTCCATCAAAAATACCGATACTTCTTTGATTACACCAAGTTTCCGAATCCCAGTCATACCCTATGGAAATTCCAGATTTTGGGGCTGGATGTTCAGCTTGGGCGACAATCTCGCCATCTTTGTTCATAAAAGTCAACGTTCCAGAACTGTTGTACAAAGTCAGGCCCTTTGGCGAAAACGCGGGCACTGCTTCTTTGATTCCTTGGTTTTCATACATGTTGTCGCTGCCTGATAGTACATAGAATCTGCCAGCTTTCAGTGGCAAGCATTTGGTGTCAGGGATTTTGAACTGCCTAGTTCTGTCGTTACTAAGATGCTCAAGCACCATCCCAGCCAGGTCAAAATCTGCAAAGGCATATATTTCTATCCATTCTCCCATTGGATCGTCAGCTCCAGGTGTATCTGGATAAAGCTCAGTAATAATCAGGTCCCACAGTCTTGCCTGTGTTATCGGCCGCTGGCCGCCTTCCTCATCCAGACAGTGATCAGGCATTGGGCAGGCATTGTTTTGTTGGCCAGGAGTGCCTAGATTTTCGCCATCATAAGTATCTGTTTTTGCGTCAACGTCGCACCAAGTGGGGCTTTGGTCTGGTTTTTCCAAATCAAGGACGCAGCGCTGCCAGGAGCGTCCTTGTGATGGTTCAGCCAAGTTTCCATAGCTGACCGCGTCTATCAATTCATCTGCACACCAAATTTCGATGTAGCCACCTGCATTTGGAAGCACCATTTCTGGCCATGAGTAGTCGGCTGTCTGGGCGCCCATAACGGCGTTGCCAACAGCAATGTACTCGTTTGGTTGAATCGTGAAGGCCAGCTCCGACAGTACCCTGTGCGTTTTTGGCCGGCCCGTGCCTGCGGCAATAAAATCAAGGCCATCAAGGTTAATGGGGTGGCCAGATGCATTGTAGATTTCAAACCATTCTTTTTCGTTGTCCGCGCCCACAGGATTTGCCATCAACTCGGTTATCAGCAGTTCCTGGAAGGCAACGTTGCATACTGTGGTCTTTGGTGCTTGGAAATCCTGGTGGTCGCAGCAAGTAAAAAGCAGCGCTAGCACGACTAGCACAGGCAGTTTGTGCATTAATGGCCCAGCCAATTACCCCTCCTAAAAACTGGTTGAAATGGCCGCCCTCAAGGAAAAGCTGTTTCTCGATGGAGGCGGCCCACAGTTGGTTGTCTTTGTAAACAGTAAACGGTCGTCCAGCCACCTGATCCAGTTGCCAGTAAGTTGCAGGTCCAGGTCTCCAGACGACCAAGTCAGCAGCCTTTGGCTTCCTTTTAGGTAGACACTGATGGATGTTTCACCCCTGCATTGACCTGGTAGCCACTCTGGTAAAGGCCCATCTGTGTCCCAGCTACCGCAGATTTGATTTGCATGCCGAATTGGCAAGGTGGTGGTTGAATCATCGCGATATCCAAGGCGAATCCACAGTTTTGGCCCTGGACTTGCATCAATACGCACATTCAGATTTGTTGACCAAGAGTGATCAAACTTGTCTTTTAACGCGTAGATATCTTCAAAGATCTGGCGAAATGACAGGGCTAGCCTGGTCCTGGGGATCCTTTTGGTGGCAAATCTTACAGACCAGTAAATTTTTGCACCGCCAGACCAGTCTCCTTGGGAGTTAATGTGTGGGCTGTAAGAAAGATTTCGACCGGATTTCGCAAGGTTTTCATCGTGATACACCAATCTGAGTCTGGCTGTTTCATGCTGGCTAAAACTAATCAAGGTCTTAAAAATCAGCTCCAAATCCGTTGATTGCTTTATTGGGCCAGCATTAAAGAAGCCAAGTGGTCTCGCGCACCAGCCAGTATCGCCAGGTTGCGCGGTTTCATCGCATTTGTCATGGCGGTGATGCCATACATCTAATCGACTGCCAATCGCGATGAGTTGCGATGCTTTCCAATCGAGCTCAAGACGGCCACCAATCTCGTCACGTCCTCTAATGCCTTGGAATTCATCTGGATCTGCCGTGCCTCGTGAATAAGGGTTGTCGTAGTTTGGCGAGTAGTATCTAAACGATGGGGTGATTTCAAGCTTTGAAAGCGGCTTGATGTTAACCAGAATCAAGCCAGCCAAGGCCCCTCTGTCGGTGGAAGTAATTTCAAAACCTCCATCGACGATTCCTTTGCTAAACGCACCGTTCAGTCCCACAGCCCCAAAGAAGCCGCGATCCCAGGGATACTTCGAAGAGCGGGTGTGTTGTATATGCTCGCCACGCACCCTAAATTGACGCCAAGCACCATATCCAGTGATTCCAAGGAAAACGTGATTTTGGAAGTGATAACCAATGCTTGCGCCCCCAAGTGCCTCATGGACTGCCCATGGCAGAGTAGGGGATTCACAAGAAAAACCGTCGCCCGTCTCTTTGTTTTGCACCTTTGGCATCTTTTGCGACGCCTTGCACTGCGGCTTTGAAGCAGGACATCGATCATAATCAAAGTGATTAACGTGAATATTATCAAGGTTATACGAGACGAAGGCCGTGGCATCCCATTGCCTCCTGTACCTGACTGCGGCACCAAGCAGAGTTTTTGTGTATGACATCGAGCCCGAAATGATCGAACCCGACACACGGGTTCCGGGGACAAATCCATCTGGCCATCTATACCCAGTCGTATCAAAGGTTAATCGCTGGCCAAATCCGATTCTATAGGAGCCAACAATCCATGAAAGCCTGTCATCAACTTGAGTTACATAGGCCTCGACGGGGTCAAACCTGATCTTGCGACCAGGAAGCAAGATGGGCTGTCCAAAACCAGCTGACTGAGCCAGCCCATATTTAGGCCTAGCAGCAATTGTAAAACCGACAGTGATGCGTTTGGGCGCATTAAATCTGCCTGTAAGCCAGGTTGAAGCCTCGCCACTACCAATTTTCCAAAGTGAACTAAGAGCCAAAGCACCAATCCGCTTACCAGCTTGAGGTGGCCCATAAACATCAAGCTGCTCAATCAGGTAGTCCCTGGTTTCCTCATCAATTTCACCATCCATGAAGTTAAATTCAAGCTCATCAATACTTTCAATCTCCTCAGGCATAGCATCACAAAAGCCATGACGACAACACAGCACCAACAGATGCCCAACACAGATTTGCAACCATGCACAACGAGACCGCATCATCCAAGATCCAGAAACCCACCGATGATAGTTATCGAGTCAAAGGCGGGTTTTGATTCAGGCGGGGGGTGTGGAGGCGGGGCTGGGGGCGGGGACAGGCACTATACTTTGCTTCTTGTTACCCGATTGGTGGTGTATCTCTGCATTCACAAGCTCTAGGCTTATTAAGGGCTTTGGATCCATGAGCCTAGAGCTACAACTACTAAAAAGTGTGCCGACGCCCGTGGTTCTTGTTCGGTGTAGGGTTTGATTAAACTAGCATTCACTTTAAACATGTGCTACCAATTGTCATCTGACGTGGAATAGACCAATGATTTCAGAGGGGCAGTCAATGCATGTCTTGAAATACTTAGCAACCTTGTCATTAACTCTCGTCACCATTGCAATCACTGGATGCGATGATTCAGCCCACCGAGCTTGGGTTATAGCTGGATCTCCCCCCCCCCGCTTGATAATGGTTATGATATCTATGCCATAGAAGATAAAGGCTCGGGCACCGACCAATCTTGTGTTCCGGACTGCGGCAATCGCATCTGCGGTCCTGATCCTGTATGTGGCGAGTCTTGTGGCTCATGTAAATCTGGTCAACGGTGTGATGCTGACGGTCAGTGTAAGGAAGATAGCTGCGTACCAAACTGTACTGATCGTGTTTGTGGTCCCGATCCTGTTTGCGGGCAGTCTTGTGGCAGCTGCAGTAGTCCCAAAACTTGCAACTCCGAGGGTCAATGCGAGTGTGTTAAGAACTGCAGCGGTCGCG
>ERZ795047.4365-NODE-4365-length-12012-cov-4.690558_pt1 | contig 12012 bp, 10 predicted proteins | sample MGYA00375131_ERZ795047 | MGnify/ENA primary metagenome ERZ795047 (study PRJEB30176, sample SAMN05720228) | activated sludge metagenome | isolation source: Anaerobic digester | place: Japan | collected 2015-05-20 ... | reverse complement strand
GTGCGTTGGCGCGGGAGGCGAGATCGTTGACACTGTGACGAGACACTTGGATAGAGCCGAGAGGAATATGCAGTGAGTCAAAGGCCCTCGGGCAGACATAAAGCGTCGACACTGGTATTACTTGCGTCAGGCCTTGCCCTTCTTCTTTGGAAAGCGCCCGGTCCGCATCGCAGCCTCTGGGCGCCGGCCGGGCAGAGCTCGGATCAAGGGGCCGGCAGGCTGCAACCTGGGACGCCGTCCAAGTCACCTTCCAGCAATGGATTGCGGGCCGGCCTGACAGTCGGCGCCCCAGTCGACGCCCTCAAACGAAAGCCAGGCGACGTCGATTCCCGCAGGCTCGTGGTCGAAGTGGTCGAGGCCGAGACCGACCTTCCAGCGTCGGGAGTTCAGGTCGATTTAGTGACGACAGAGGGGGCGACCGTGGGTGAATGCCAAACGGGGCCTTCTGGACGTTGCGATTTCGAGCCGGGCCTCGACGCCTATCGGCTCCAAGCAAGCAAGGCCGGCTACCTTGCGGTCGCCAGAGAACTGCAGCTTCTTTCAGGGTACGGGACTGTTCGCATCAGCATGAGTCGATCCGCCAGAGTGTCGGGGACGGTCCGTGACGAACGGTCAATGCGCCTGGCCGGCGCCGGCGTGCTGTTTGAACCGCACAGTGAAGTCCCCTATTTCAACACGTTTTCCACAACTTCCACAGGCAACGGCGCGTTTTCGTTGAACCTGGCGCCGGGCGCTTACTCCGTGTCTGCCGCCTTGTCCGGTTACAAGAGTGAAAGGCGAGACATCGTGGTCCTGGAGGACGTGGACGGGCTGGAGGTGATGCTCAAGACGGAAGGCAGCATTTGGTTCTCCGGGCAGGTGCTGTCCATGTCCGGCGGCCGGCCCATCCCCAACGTGGCCATCAGCACCCCGGGGGGTGCGGGCAAAACCGACCCGGCCGGCCGCTTCCGTTTTCGCATGACGCACTCCCCAGGCCCCGTGACTGTTGAGCTGACACCGCTGCAGGGCCAGGGGAGCTTTGAGAGCGCCAGGGAGAGCATGCAGTTGAATAGAAACACTTACAGGGTGTTCCGTCTTCGAGAAAAACGGACATTTCGATTGGTGGCGATTGATCATCGGGGAGAAGTCGTCCCCGCGTCAGACCTCTGGGTGGCGGCGTGGTCTTCCTCGGGCGAGGAGGTCTCGGCGCAGGCCGCGAGCGCATCGGGCCGCTACTCCATATCCAAATATCCAGCCTATCTGCGGGCGGGGGCGAAAGGAAACGGGTCGGTCTCGTTGCCTGTCTTGCTGCAAGGATACCAGTCGGAAGTCCAGGTCGCCATTCCGATGGGCGGTCAACTGCAGGGAAGTGTGTTCGATGCGATCGGAGCGCTTGTTCAAGACTTCGTCGTGACTCTCCAGGACGACGAGGGACATGATCTGTTCTCGAAAAGTGGGACTGAGCCGAACGGTGTCTTTCGTTTCAACCACTTGGCCGACGGCGTCTATCAGGTCCGGGTCGAGGGCGGCGGCCAATCTCCGGGACGTCGGCAAGGCGCTGCCCGGGTCACCGTCAGGGGAGGCCAGACGGCGTACATGGAGATTCAGTTGAAGGATCAGAGCGTCCCCGTCGGTTCCAGGGAGTGAGCGCTCCAGTGTGGTTCTCCATCCGCAATAGTCGAATGCCTGAAAACATTCCAGCGGTAACGCTAGCCAGCGCGTCGAAGGAGGCTTTAACAGAGGGAACGCAAGTCGTCAGGCTCTCCGCGGGTCCTCTGCGGGCAGCGGTCGTTCCCCGAATGGGCGGCGAACTCTCGTCCTTCGTCGTCACCTGGCAGGGTCAACCTATCGAGACACTTTATCGCGCCTTGGATTATGGCCCGACGCCTTCGCAATGGACGGGCCGCGCCCCGCTGCTCTGGCCCCAGCCGGGAAAATGCCGGCTGCCCGGCGAGAAGATGTCAATCGTAAATGATGACGAAATCGGCGCATGGCAGTGTGAGGGCCGCCGTTTTGAAATGCCCGGACACGGCATCGTCCGGGATCTTCCGTGGACCCTTTGCGGTTATGGGGCGGAGTGCAACATCGCCCGGGCGACTGTTGAGATCGGTGACAATGAGACAACCCGGCGGTATTTTCCCTTTGCCTTTCGTTTGAGTTGCACCTACCGTTTGACCGCTCAATCGCTGGTTTTGGAATATCGCGTCGTGAATCTCGAAGCGCGAAGGAATTTCTGGTTCGCCATAGGCAACCACATCAGCTTCAACCTCCCCTTTATCGACGCCGGCAGCTTTGAGAATTGCGTGATCTATTCGCCGAACGGGCTTCAATATCCGATCGGCGCCGACGCGTTTATCAGCGGAAAGCCCGTCCGAGTTGGATTTGAGCGGTGGACGCCAGTTCTCGGACCCTGCTCTTTGCGACACGATGTTGGGTGGCTACCGTGCCGAAAACGCCTTCGTCGAGCTCCGCGATACGGCGTCTGTCGGCATGCGCACGCAACAACGAGTCATCAAGGGGCGCTTGCCCGATTCGGCTTTGCGCTTTGTCTTCTGGGCCGAACCGGCGCACCGCTACTTCTGTCCAGAACCCTGGGCGGGAGAACCGGACAGCCTGAACAGCCGCACGGCCACAGTCGAGCTCGGTCCGAGCGAGGAATTCGTGTGGGAGAATGAGCTCACGCCGCTCGTCGCGCGGTGAATGGTGAACATGGAACGTAAGAGGGGCCGGCGGTAAGGCCCAGGGAGTTGGCGTACTATGGCGACCGATCCCAAGAGCCAGTGTCTCCTTGCAGAAATACGATACGTTTGCCGAGGCTATGGCGAGGCGCCCTGAATCCAGGGGTTGGCGGGTTACTTGAAGAAGGGTGTAGAGATGAACATTTTTCTGAAAACCGCGGCAGTCATGATCGTGATAGTCGTTGGGTTATTGTCGTGTTATGTCGCGGCCCCGGCGAGAGTGGGCGCCCAGGAGGCGCGGCAGGCCGAGGCGGAGCCCGGCTGGCGTCAGGTGCTTTACGATTCATGCACAGAGGACTGGAGTCCAAGTGGGCTGGCCATGCCTCGCACGCCGTCCTCTGGACCAAACAGAGCTTCGAGGACGATGTCAAAATCGAGTACGAGTACACGCGGCTTGACTCCTCATTGGCCGTAGCCGTCAACATCCTGTATATTCAGGCCACCGGCAGCGGTGAAGGGCCTTTTGAAGCCGATATTCGTCGCTGGGCCGATCAGCGGACCGTGCCGGCCATGCGAATGTATTTCGATCACATGCACACGTACGCGATCAGTTATGCAGCCTTTGGAAAGGCCAAAGACCATCCGGACAACGATTACATCCGGGCCAGGCGCTACCTGCCGGAAGCAAGCGGGCTGGACGGAACCGCCCTCGAGCCGCTCTACACTCGAACCGGACTGTTCAAGACGGGCGTGCCGCACCGCATTACGGTGATCAAAAGAGGCCGTACACTGACGATGGACATTCGGGGGCCCAACAAGACTCTCCTCTGCCGCTGGGAAAACACGGTGCTGCCGCCAATCACCGAAGGCCGGATCGGCCTGCGCCACATGGCCACCCGCGGCGCCCGCTACCGCGACTTTCGCATCTCTACGCCTTGCGGAGGCGACCTCCGCAGCCGCCCTTAGGGACTTTCAGCAGCAATCCGAACGGCTGGTTGGGCTGTGGCTGTCGTCCGCGGTGCAATTGCTCAGCGGCCGGACGATGGGGTTATATCTTGCAGAGGTTGCTGGTCAGAGAGAACGATAACAGACGGGCGTTTTCACTAAGGCCTTTGCCGCCTTCAAGCCTATCGACGGCGGCGACGCCTTTTCATCCAAGGAGCCAGATATGAAACAGAACAGAAACAGAAACCTGGGAAGGAGAACATTTTTGCAGCGAGGCGCCGGACTCGCGGTCGTCGCCGCCGCTGGCGCTGGAAGGGCCAGCCTGGCCGGCTCTGAAGCGAGCACGAAGGTTCAATCGAAAGAGCCTGACTTCATTATAGATTCTCACATTCATTGCGGCGGAACCGACGCCTGGGTCGACGAAATGCTTCGCGTTTTCCGGCCCCGGAAGGTGATCGCCTGCGTGCTGACCCGAATGGAGCACATGGAGTTGATGCGCAAGGCGGCGCAAGACCACCCGGATGTTTTCATCCCTTATGGTCGTGTCGATCTGGACGACGAGAACGCCGTGCGGGAGGTGGAGGCCTTTCACAAGAACGGCTTCGTGGGGATGAAGTTTCACAGTCCACAGAAGGACTATGATGATCCCGGGTATTTTCAGGTTTACCGTTGTGCGAACACTTCCGAATGCACATGCTCTTTCACACCGGCGTCACCAACCGAAAGATCTCGGATACTCCTCGGGTGCAGTCGGCCTCCAAAATGCGGCCCATGTTCCTGGACACCATTGCGCGCGTCTGTCCCAAGACGACTCTTCAAGGCGCCCATTTCGGCAATCCCTGGTACGAAGAGGCGGCCGAGGCGCTCCGGTGGAATCCGAACCTATGCTTCGACATTACCGGCTCGACTCTTCTGAAGTTCATCAAGCTCGGACGATTGGAGAGGATGAGCGAGATCCTCTGGTGGGCAACCGACGAAGCCGTCGATAATCCGCACACGCTCAAGGGCGGACCCGGGGCGTGGGAGCATGTCGTATTTGGGACCGACGAAAGACCATCCGGATTGGCGCCGAACATCGAACGCTTCCAGAAAATGCTGGACGCCAACAACGTCCCGGATTCCGACCGGGCGAAGATGTGGGGTCTGACTATAGCGGGAATGCTGGGAATCGATCCCAGGACCCGAAGGTTGATTCCGAGGGCCAGTTGATCAACGGGAATTCTTATGGTCGGAGGCCCGGGCAGGTGCGGCCGTGGCGACTGCGGCCCGGCTTCGTTCATGACTCATTCATTTAATAAACACGAGAAAGGGCACTCTATGAAACGGCGAGTATCTAGAAGAGAATTCATCCAACAATCCACTCTTGGTGTCGCCAGCGTTTCAATGGCCGGTCACAAGGGTTTTGAGGAAGCGGGCATGCCCAGACGGACACTCGGCAAAACCGGTCTGCAGGTCTCGATCCTCTCGTTTGGCGCTGGATCCCAGTTCCTGATGAATAAGGACGGCGTCTGGGAGCCCATGCTGCAGGGCGCTTTTGACGCGGGCATCAACCTCTTCGACACGTCGGCTGGCTACACCGCGGCGGGACTCAGGATGAAGGAAAGCGTGGCTCGGAGCAGCGAAGAAAGGCTCGGGGAAGTTCTTTCCCCCTACCGAAAATCCCTCATCCTGTCCACGAAAATCGAAGTCCGGTCGCGTGATGTCGCAGCCGGGATGAAGGAATTCGAGCAGAGCCTGAAACGGCTGAAGACCGATTATCTGGACATCCTGCTCGTGCACAGTCTCGAAGGGTCCGAGGATATTCCCGCTCTGGAAGCCGGGCTCTATAAGGAAATGATGAAGCTCAAGGAAGCCGGGACGGTCAAGTTCATCGGCTTCTCGTGCATGAACAGCGCGATCAAGTCGAAAGAGATGCTTGAGACGGTCGACGTGGATGTCGCGATCCTTGCGCTGAACGCTACGAAATATGGGAAATTTGTCAGCGAAGCGTTGCCGGCGGCCAGGGAAAAGAACGTCGGCGTCATCGCGATGAAGGTCCTGAAGGGGCTGGTTGGCGCCTCTGCAACCCCGGGCGAGCTTCTCGACTACGTGTGGAGCCAGCCAGGCGTTGCGACGGCGGTTGTGGGCCATGTCGGAATCGAGAAGTTGAAACAAAATATCCAGCTGGCCTGTTCCTACAAGGCGCAGAGCAAGAACGAACAGCGGGAGCTCGAGAAAAGAGTCGCCCACCTTGCCGGTCCCCATGCGCTGGTTTGGGCGCGACCCGATTACCGCGACGGAATGATGTGCTAGGAATCGAGCCCGAATCCTGACTCCGGAACACCTTGCCGGGTGGAGTGGGAGGAGCGGGCGGATGGCGGCGCGGCCGAGGGCGGCCGCGCCGCCATCCGCCAATGGAAGGAAAAGGAGCAACCGCAGATGCGACCGATAACCTCATGGGCTTTATTGTTTGCCGCCAACCTGATGTGGGCGCTCCAGTTCACCTGCATCAAACTCGTGCAGGATCAGGTTGGCCCGATGTTTACTGTCTGGGGGCCGATGATGCTGGCAACGCTCATGCTTTACCCGCTAATTCGCCGGGAGTTGCGTCTTCGAGGCACGGGACGCCTCACTGCTGGAGACTCCTGGAGATATCTGGCTCTGGCGGGTTTGGGCGTGTTTCCAGGACAGGTCTTCATGACTTGGGGTACGCGTATGTCGCTCGCCAGCAACGCGGCTATCATCAACATGACCCTGCCGGTCGCCACAGCCATTTTCGCATTCATCTTTTTACGAGAACGCATGGATCGGGTTCGCTGGCTGAGCTTCGGCGTCGCCATTCTGGGCGTGCTGCTTTGTTCAGGCATCAATCCAGGCAGCCTGGATTTCTCGGGTCGTTATCTCGTGGGCAACATGCTGGTTTTTTTCGCCTCGATGGGCAGCGCCTTTGTTAATTCCTACGGAAAGAAAATGCTGAACCGTCACTCGCCGATGCTCATGCTGTTCTACATGTACGTGGGCACGGTGACGCTGATAGCCCCGGTGGTTATGTTGGAAGAAAGGGCAGTCTTCAGCCGGATCCCGGAATTCACGCTCACGACTTGGACGGGGCTGGTGCTGCTGACCTTCTTCCACAACTATCTGTCCATGGTGTTGTTCTTCAAAGCGCTCAAACACCTGCAAGCCACCCAGGCCGCCCTTTCAAACTACCTCGTCGCATTCTTCGGAGTGCCGATCGCAGCCCTGTGGTTGGGGGAAAGGCTGGGCGCGGCGGCAGTCGTTGGCGGAGTTCTCGTGCTGGCGAGCACTTTGCTCATTACGCTTTACGGTGGCAGTGGCAAGCGAAAGCCGGTCGAGGTCGAGGGGAAGAGCGAGCCGGCGCCGGCGGCGTAGCCGAAACTTCAGCCGAGAGACGTTCTAGCACGCGGACGGGGATGTTCGGCAAGCGCTACCCGGACCGTTTTTTCAACGTCGGAGTGGCCGAAGCCAACATGGTTGATATCGCGGCCGGGCTTGCCACGTGCGGTTTTCGTCCGGTGGTGAGCTCGTTTGGCCTGTTCATCACCCTGAAAGGCGCGGACCAGGTCCGCAACATTATCTGCTACAACAATCTCCCCGTCCCACATGAACATCGAAGACGCGTCCTTCCGTCAGGCTTTCGAGGCCGCGCGGGATGAGATCGGCTATGTCCACGCGGCGGACAGCAACCGGCTGGCGCCGGGTTGGGGACATACACCCTTTGACGAAATTTTCGCTATTCTGCGGGACATCGAATACGATGGCTACATCACCGCGGAGATCCTTCCCCATCCCAATCCTGAGGCGGCCGCAGCCCAAGCTGTGACCTTTCTTCGAGAAAAGATGCGCTGCTAGTTCGGCAGCTTTCCAGCATACGACATCAGGACGATGGGTTTGCCAAACCATCGATAAATGAATTAATCGATCGATCAACCTGCCTGATAAATTAATAATGTAAGAATTTACGCAAAATGAGGAGAAAGACGGAATGATCATCAGAGTGTTTGAAGACAAGGCGAAACTCGGAAAGGCCCCGCCGAAGCGGCTGCGACCGCAATCCAGCAAGCCATCAAAGAAAAGGGTTCCGCCCGCATCATTGCGGCGACCGGCGCTTCACAGTTCGACTTTCTGGAGGCGTTGACGGCGACTCCGGGAATCGATTGGCGGCGGGTTGAGATGTTTCACCTTGATGAGTACGTGGGACTCGGGCCGGATCACCCCGCCAGTTTCCGAAAATACCTTTTGGAGCGCTTAATCACCAAGACCGGCATTCAGAAATACCACTTGCTCGACGGGCGGCGCCCGGAGACCGCGGTTGCCGAGGTGGGGCGGGAGCTTAGCTCCGCTCCTGTGGATGTCGCGTTCGTCGGCATAGGAGAGAACGGACATCTTGCCTTCAATGATCCTCCTGCGGATTTCGAAACGGAGGAACCCTATTTGGTTCTAGCCCTCGATCAGGTTTGCCGTAAGCAACAGGTCGGCGAGGGCTGGTTTTCCTCGCTGGATGAAGTTCCCAGTCAGGCGATCTCAATGTCGGTTCGACAGATTCTGAAGGCGAAACAGATCATCTGCGTCGTGCCTGATGCCCGTAAAGCGGCGGCGGTGAAGGCCTGTTTGGAAGGCGAAGTGAGTCCCTCCGCGCCGGCTTCGATTCTGAGAGAACATTCGAACACCATCTTGTTTCTGGACGTGGACTCGAGTGCGCTGCTTAACCCCGCCACCGTGGCCCGCTACAAATGACGTTCTTTCGGTCGCTGTGATGGTCGTAAGTTCACGTTGGGCCTTTTCCAGGAGTTAGTTCTTGGTCCGGCAGCCTGCCGGACCAACCAGCCATCGCCGACTACCACGAGCTCCAGCCAGGGCGCCGAATCCGCAAGGCAGCCCGTGGACGAGTTTCCGCCGGCAGTCTCCGCAAGCATTTGCGAAAACGTCTCTTTGACTGACGGCGCTCACCCTGCAATCTGCAGGAATTCTGCTGCTGCAACGCACCCGTCGTTTGTCGGGCGTGAAACGGTCAGGAGGTGCACCGTGGAAAATTTTACCCAACGTCGCAACGGTCATGAGACCCGGACGCAATATGAGCTGCGCATGCTGGCGCGCTCAGCGAACCTGAGCGTTGTCACTGTCTGGACGAGAAAATCCCAACGTTTCTGGCTGCTCGTTGAAGACGTGGATGTCCGGGAGGAAAACGGCGGCGCGAGGACGGAAGGCGAAAGCCCGGGAGCCTCGGCGCCCGCCTCGGTGAGTAAAGGCGCGGAGTGCCTGTCAGTGCGGCAAGCGCAGCTTCTGGCGGCGCTGCTGACGGGAAGGTCCACCAAAGAAATAGGTTGCGATCTGGGCCTCAGCGTTCACACGGTCAACAGTTACAAAAAAGCTCTTTTCAAGCGGATGGGCGTTCATAGCCAGCTTGAGCTCTGCGCCAAATTGCGCGCTTCCGTGGCAGCGCCCCGTGCGATGCCGGCGCCTGTTGATTCGACAGCTATCGATACCCGCTTCTGGGGGTATTGACGGCCATTTCTTCCAACGGAGCGCCGAAGCGCCCACCGCCAGCGACAGCTGCAATAGACGTTTAGCTGAAAAGCGTCTACGGCCGAAATCTCTCCCTACATCCTTCGAAATCTCAGCGCGGGCCAGAGCGTCATTCAACCGCCCAAGCGCTCTGACCTCGGCGCCACCTCCCTCCCTCCCTCCGCCAGACGACCACCGGATCAGACACGAAAGAAACTGACGGCTGTCCCGAAAAAGAAGGTCGTGGGCGGAGCTTGGCGCTTGCGGTGTAGATCCGGTTTCCAACCGGATCTCCGGCTGTTCAGCTGTTTATTGTTGCCCTTAACCCTTCAATTTCTCCTCGAACTTCTCCCTCACTCCGGCTGCAATAGATACCCCAATTTCGGGGTATTGACAAAGGATCCGTCACACTCAAATATCAGGCGCCGGTTTCTCCGCATGTCGGATAAGCCGCTGGGGCCCAAGATCGAAGGAGAAAGCCAATGACTGGCAACTTACTGAAATGTCTACGTGTGGTAGTGCTTTTGGGGTTGACAGCTTTATTGTGCGTCGCGGGCGCGCAGGCGGCGACCAGGTATGTGTCCCCGTCGGGCAGCGACACGACGGGGGACGGGTCGCTCGGCAACCCGTGGAAAACGATCAACTACGCCTTGGGGCAGATGGCGTCCGGCGACACCTTGTATATGCGGGGAGGCACCTACGCCGAGCGGATAGGAAGTGGCGTCATACCGTCGGGAACCTCTGAGGCCGTCCGAACTATCCTGCAAAATTACAGCGGAGAGGCGGTCACTCTCCAGCCCCTCTCGGGCAGCGGCTCCGGGGTTGTTTACCTTAGTGGAACCCAGAAATACATCACGATCCGGGGAGATGCGCCTCACAAGGTTGTTCTCGACGCCGTCAACCTCAATAGCGCAGCGCTGTACCTGGGGGGCTCGGCGACCGCTCCCAGTACCTACATTCGCTTCGAGAATGTGGAAATCAAGAACGCACCGTCTTCAGGGGTCCTGCGAGGGCGTTATTGCGAATTCATCAGCTGCAAGATCCACCATAACGGCAGCGACAACCTTGATCATGGCTTGTACGTCTCCAGCCACCATAACCTGGTTGAGGGTTGCGAAATATATAACAACTCCGGTTATGGGATTCAGAATTATGGGAGTGACAATCCCGGTTACAACATCTACCGGAACAACCGGTTTTATAACAATGGCTTGGCCGGTATTGTCGTCTCCGACGCCGACTACAACAAGGTGTATAACAACCTTTTCTATGACAACGGGACTCGCGGCATTTTCGTCCAATTTGGCGGGCCCATCGGCACGGAGGTCTATAACAACACCTGTTACAGCAATAGTGGAATCGGGATCCACGTAGGTACATCCGCCGGAACCGGGACGATTATCCGCAACAACATTTCCTACGCCAATGGCGGCGGCAACTACCTCGCCGAGGTCGCCGTGACGGAGGACCACAACCTTCGGGACGGCACGGATCCGCTGTTCGTCAGCACCACTACAACGAGCCCCGATTTTCTCAAGATCCAGAGCAATTCCCCTGCGAAGGATCAGGGGACTAATGCGAGCCCCATCAACACGCTCGTCACCACAGACTACTGGGGCGACGCTCGCCCGCAGGGATCCGCCTACGACATCGGCGCCGATGAGTATGCCGAAACCGGCGGCACCGTGACGGCGCCCGTGTTCAGTCCCTCCGGGGGCAGTCTTATCGGCTCGGGGCACGTGGCGATGACCACGCAAACCACCGGAGCGACGATTCGCTACACCACCGACGGAAGCACGCCCAGCCCGACTCACGGGACAATTTACTCAGCCCCGGTTTCAATTAGCTCGAGCACAACTTTGAAGGCGATCGCCTACAAGACCGGGCTGAGCAACAGCTCCGTCACGACCGGATCCTACACGATCACCGGCGGCACGACAGTGATCTCGGAAGACTTCGCGGCGGGGGCCGGCAACTTCACTCCCGTGAGCGGCACTTGGACGGCCACCGGCGGGCAGTACGCCCTCACCAGCCCTTCGGCGGGCAGCGGCGGCGTTCTGGGCAACGTTTCCGTTCACAACACCTCCCTCACAGGTGATTGGACGCTCGCGGCCGACTGCAGCGCGACCGTCACGGATACGTGGGACGACTTCTCCGTGGTCTTCGGGTACCAGGACGCCAATAACTATTATCACGTCAGCTTCAACGAGCAGAACGGGCCGGTGACGAGTGGGATCATAAAGGTGGTCGCCGGCGGCGGCGTCCAACTGGCCGACATCACCACCCTGATCAGCGGCGGGACGAGTTACGCCGTCAAGGTCGTTAAGACCGGCAACACCTACCAGGCTTACCTCAACAACAACCTGGTCGCCTGGGTGGACGATTCGACGTTCACAAGCGGCAAGGTGGGTTTCGGCGCGCTCAATAACGGGGCGACATTTGACAACCTCGTGGTGCAGACACCTGGCGGAGGCGGCGGCTCTCCACCGCCGGCGCCGGCCAGCCTGACGGCGACTGCTGTATCGTCAACTCAGGTCGATCTTTCCTGGTCGGATGTCTCCGACGAGACGCTCTATCGCCTCGAGCGAGACACGGGGGGTGGCGGCTATGAGCCTCTCACCACCAAGACGGCCAACACGACGACGCACAGCGACACCACGGTGGCCGCCGGCACGAATTACACCTACCAGATCCGGGCCGAAAATACTTACGGCAACTCCTCGTGGACGGTGTCGAACTCCGTCACCACCCCCGGAGGGGGAGGCCCCGTCGCGTACCGCGAGGTGTTCCCGAACAATACGGGCGCCTATATCTGGGAGGGTTACAGCACCGTCGCCGGCTGGCGCGCTTATTACAACAACCCGAATTACACGGCCTTCAACTACGGCGACCCAAATTGGACGGT
>ERZ795047.4358-NODE-4358-length-12024-cov-11.954967_pt1 | contig 12024 bp, 17 predicted proteins | sample MGYA00375131_ERZ795047 | MGnify/ENA primary metagenome ERZ795047 (study PRJEB30176, sample SAMN05720228) | activated sludge metagenome | isolation source: Anaerobic digester | place: Japan | collected 2015-05-20 ... | reverse complement strand
AACATTATTAATGTTTATATTGTTATTAATTTTAATATTATTTATTTGACCAATGTCTAAAGTAACGGAAGATAATTCAGGGGTAATACTTGTAATAGTACCAGCACTGACAGTAACAATACTATCAGAACTACCATTTACAGAACTAAAAATATATTCCCCATAAGCAGTTTTATCAGAAGTTTTTATAGAACAAGTAATCTTACCATTACCAGCACCAGAAACATTTACAATAGCATCACGCAAACCAGTATAAAGAGTAACAGGCCCTTCAGAAGACCATTTAATATCATCTATAGTATATTGAATATCTGTATTTACTCTTAAAGTTAAGACAGAACCAACTTTAACATCTGTAGCAGAACGACGTTGATCTTGATCTACTAAAGGTATAGTAATATTAGTAACTTCAGGTAAATTAATAGGCGGAACAAATATATGTTTAATAAAATCACAAGATAAAAATGAGAAAGACAAAAATAAAATGAAAACATAGAAAACAGACAATCTAACATATTTCATAAAAACCTCCTAAAATATATATAATTCTAAAATACTATAGGATTAAATACAATAACATTCAACAATGTTCCTTGTTTTACAGTAAGAGTATTTGGAACATATAAGGACCTATCAATAATTTTATCAGCAGTATTCAACAAAGGTTGAGCGGTACTTTCAACAATAGTAGCACCCTCTGGAGTAGTTTGCTTTAAGGTTTTATCCAAAGCGACTAAAGAAGTAGAATAAATAAAAGTCATACCAATACCTGAAAGTCTCAAAATGATATGTCTATTAACATTTGCAGGAAGTCCAGCTCTACCCATAGAATCAGAAACTTTTTCATCAGTATCTACTACAGTACCATCAGGTAATACCATGCGCTTCCAAACAACCTCTAACCTTTTTTGTCCCCAGCTTATATCGGAGGAATAATTACATAACAATATAGTACCTTGTGGTATAGCAATATTTATACCATCAGGATTATATATAGTCTCATTAGTACGAGCCATTATAATACCTTGTAAATCAGAATTAATTTCATTTACAAGCACTGCTTTTATTATTTTCCCAGGTGTAACATAATGTTTGTAATTATTATTTGTATTATTATTTTGTATATTACCCATATTATTATTATTCATAGTATTAGTATTATTATTTGTATTATTATTCTGTATATTATAAGAAGATGGATTTTGATATTTTAAATTTACAGAAGTATTACAAGTAAGAGCTTTATATTCTATAGTATCTTCATACTTGACAGTGTTATTACTAGAATTACTAGAATAAAGACCTGCACCAGACGAAGCACCAGAAGCTGGAGAAGCACCAGAAGCTGGAGAAGCACCAGAAGCAGTAGTAGTAGGACGTTGTATAGTAGTAGTTGTTGTTATTGTATTGTTATCATCATTAGTAGTTGTATAAATATCAGAACTACTATTAATATTTCTTTTAATAGATAAATTAGAAGAAACATTATTAATTTCTTCAGTTGTATTCACAATTTCATTCTTTTTAGATATAGAAACACTTGTAAAATATTTATAACCAATATATCCAAATACAGTAGTAATACCAGCAATAATATATATTATATTTTTGTATTTATAAAAAAAACCAATATTAGAGGGGCTTTTATTATTAGAAATAGTAGTATTTATATTATCAGGAGGAGGAACATCCTCAATAACATCATTTAAATCCATACACCACATACCTCATATATATATTAAAAACCAATTTTAGGATTAAATTCCATATTAAAGATGGATGAATCTGATATTCCAATTTGTGATTCAATATTATTAGTATATATAGTTTCTTTATAGGTATTATAATTATATCTTAATTCTTTTTGTAACATAGAAAGTGCAATCGCCTCATCAAGGGCTTTTTGAATATCCATTTCTTTCTGTTCTTCTTGACTTGCCATTTTTATTTGTTGTTCTGCCGCTAAATCTATGTTTGTTTTAATAAGAGATTGTAAACCATCAAGAGAAAAAGCTAGATAATCCAAAGTTTTTTGAAAAGAAGGATTTTCATCATTCATTAAACTATCACGCAGTTTCATTCTTTTTTCTTCATATTCTTTATATACTTTATCAGAATATAATTTTTGAGAATACAATTGCACAGGAGACTTTTTAACTTCTATTAAATCGTTAATAAGAGCAGCAGTCGAATCCATACCTAGTTTTCTTAAAAGATGATCTGCGCCTCTTATGCCTTTATAATTATTAATATCAAATGGGTCTTTATAATCATTAGAAAAAGAAATAGTTGGTAATTTACCCAACGTAGTATAATTACCCATAAAATAAACGGGAGTATTAAGAGCATCCCTTATTGTATTATTATATTGAAAATAAGAATCAGAAATAGTATTAAGAGATTGCTTAATAGAATTAATATCATTCCATTCTAAGTGTTTCAAAGAATTAGTGGTTTGTTCTAACTGTCTATATGTATACGCAAGCTCTTCCAAACTATTCTGAACACTTTGATAAGTATACAATGCCGTATCGATAGCATTAGCCAATATAAAAGGTGCAGAAGTTTCAGATACAACCCATTGGGAAAAAGAAACATTTAAAATGCAGAAAAAGAAAACTGAAAATAAAAAATATTTTTTCACAAAACACCTCCTACAAAATATTATTTAATAATAGATTCTATAGTAGAAATATTATCATATTCCAATAGACGCAATGTCTCTTTATATAATTCATATACACCTTTATATTGTAAAATAGATTCTAACTTATTAGAGTTACCTTTTATACTATCTAAAAAAGCATGGTCTTTGCCAGAGTCAATGGCAATTAAAGAAATAGCCAATTTACCTAGTGATAAATTAAACATACGATTACCAAGACTATTCTTAATAAAATAATCGCGCTTTCTTACAGCAGAAGCAATTAACCTTATTTCTATATCAGACAATCCTATTTCTTCATATAAATGATAATTAAAAGGTAAAAGAGCTTGTTCATCAGGTAAAAATATTTTTGTAACAGTTTGTGATATAACAGTAGAAGAAATTGTACTATTTTTAATATCAGATAATTCTTGAGTAGCAAATATTACAGATACTTTAAATTTTCTAAGCGTTTTAAGCCAATCTTTAATTTTTTGAGCCATATAAGGATTATCAAAAAATAACCAAGATTCATCTAGTATCAAAAGAGTAGGAATACAAGATTTAAACATTTTATCAAGAATATGAAAAATATGATATAAATATGGTATAAGAACACTTTTTCCCATAGACATTAAACCATTCATTTCAAATACAGTAAAAGAAGAAAAACTTATACCAGTTTCAAAAGAATTATCAAATATATCACCATATACACCATTACGAGTATATACTTGTAAAGCATTTTTAATAACAGGATTATTACAATATTGTAAAAAAGTAGATAATATTCTAGTTTCTAAAGATTTATTAGACATAAGTTTTAAAGTTTCATTAATAGTTAAAGTAATTTCACTTGTAATATCAACATTTTGTAAACTAAGGAGTAATTCTATAAATTGCTGTGCGTATAAAAGGTCATCACTATTATCCAAATAACGTAATGGTTGTAATTTTATATTTTTAATATCATGGTCATCGTAAAATGTACCTTCACAAGCAAAACATAGTAAACGAGAAGAACGGTCTTTATCAAAATAAAAGACTCTTGCATTTTTATATTTAAGCCATGATAAAGTAAGTGTAAGTAATAATACACTTTTGCCTGCACCAGAAGGTCCAATAATTAAAGTATGCCCAACGTCTCCAACACAGGTATTAAGAAAAAATACCGTATTAGAAGGTGTAGAACAAACAACGTGTGGTATAGGTGTGTTTGTAATATTGTTATACATAAAACCACGATAAGGTGTAAATAAAGGTAAAATATCAACAATATTTTTTGTAGAAACTAGATACTTCCTTTTGTTTCCATATAAATTACCGGGAAGGGAAGCACAGTATAAAGACATATAATGAAAACTATCATTATTAAAAATAAAATCAACAGAATTCTTTTTTATTATATCAATTTTTTTATTGAGAACTTCGATATTTTTATCAAAAACGGAAATAAATATACTTAAATAACCGAACCTAGAAACATTAGTAGTAGCTTCTGATAAAGCAATATTAGCATCTTCTGAAAGGGCTGCATAACCAGTATTAACACGTTTAGTAGATTCTTTAGTAGCCATTTCCATAAGGATTTGGCCAAAAGTTTTCATCTTACCAGTATAATAAGAAGCATATTTATTTAATGCTTTAGTTAGGTCTTCATTATTAAGCAATTCATATCTAGCAACCATTCTAAAATCAATATTAAGTGATAAAAGAGAACGAAACATACTATCATAAGTATAATTAGGTAAATAAAAAAGATTTAAAAATTTTACAAAATAATCATTAACAATTAAACATCTATTATTTTTATCATAATTAATATTAAAATCGAAAATAGAATTTATAAAAAATAGGTCATTGTCAGAATATTTATAAAAGAAATTTTTATAAGAAAAAGAAGATACATAATATATATATGATAAAATATCATTACTCTTTAATAAAGAAGCATTAAAAAAATAAGAAAACTGTGCAAATATATCATTAACATTATTTTTAAAATCATTTATAATATTATGAATATCATTACTGTTATTAACTATTTTATTGAATAATAATTCACCAATAATATCAGGTTTATAAATAATATTAATATAAAATATATTATCATAATAATCGTTATATTTTGTGAAAAAATATTTTCTTTCTGTTTCAAACAATAATGATGGAGTATGAGAAAAAGAAGTAGGAGAAGGATAATATTCAATCTTTTCACGCAGTATATCTATATATATATTATAATTTTCAGGAAAACGCATTAACAATGTATTTATTTTATCATTAATCAATGAAATAATAGTAGGGTCAATACTATCTAAATCTTTGCCAGTATATTGTATAACAGAATGTAAACATCCGTTTTTATGTAAAATAACACCATCATCAACAAAAAAAGAGTAAGGTAAAATATCATCAATAGTGCGTTTATCATTAAAAAAAGAAATATCTAAAAACATTTGACACCTCATAAAAGGCAGCATATATAGATATACTGCCTGTTTACCTAGATTAATTAAGCAGGAAGCAAAGTAGAAGCGATATAACCTGCTGCTTTTACAATAGCTAAGCCGATTAAGGCTTGTATAGCACGTTTTTTAATAGTTTCGTTGTCTTTATTGATAATTAAAACCAAACCGGCTACCATTATAAGTATAGTAAAAATACCTTGCAAAATACCATTGGCATCCAATAAACTTTTGATTGAACCGGTAAGATTGTTTACTGTAGCAGTAAGATCCCCTGACTGTGCAAACATATTAATAGAAGAAAAAAAGAAGTAAAGAATAAAAAAATAAACATTCTTGCTATTTTTCTTAGTAATCATAAATAACTCCTATAAAAATTAAGGTTCAGTATTATTGATAATATTATCAATATTAGACTTAAAATACTCATCTAACTTGCTAGCATCTATAGTATCATACATACCTCCTATGTACCACAATAATTTTAATAATATTTTATTATTTAAAGATAAAAGATTATATATATCTTCTATTTTATTACTACTATTATTATATAAATCATCATAAATTAGAGAACGAACATAATCACTTAAATTGCTATTAAGGTAAGCAATTCTTTTATTCATATCTTTATATAGATTTTTATCTATTTTAAAAGATTTTATATAACAAAAGTTATCATTAGCCATATTAATTATCTTCCTTTATAACATTATAATCAAAACTAGAAACATATATACCAAGAGGGTTATTATCTGTTTTGGTAGAAACAATAAGTTTAACAATAGCTTTGTATCGAGAAGACGATGATAAGGAATATACACCATTAATACGATTTAATTCATAAGTATTTTCTCGCCATTCAATGGAAAAAGCATATTCTTTTTTCATATCTATAGTAAGTAAAGATATAATATCAACAGAACGATACGTTGTACCAAAATGGTCATAAATAGTATCATTATTAATTATTGTATTAATAAATGTAGTAATATCAGAGAGAGTATAATAATTTAAGTTATTTAAATATTCATTATTTATATCTTTATCAAGAGTAAAACTACGAAGATATTTAAGATAATTAGAAATAAAAACTTTAAATAATTTTTCATTATATAAATTATTTATATTAGAAGCTGTTCCCAATTTATAATAAGAAAGGTTTTTCTCATCCATAAATATTACATAAGGAACTTGCCTTGGTTTAGTAATAGTAGAAAAGTATATAAATAACAAAGATAATATCAAAATTAAATTGACTAAAGAAGAAACAAAGAATGATAACATATAAACCTTATTAGAACGTTTTAAATTATTTAAATAATAAGCATAAGAATTAAGGCTGTTATTATCTAACTCGTTAGACAAAGTTTTAATATTCATAATCAATCCCTTTCAAGTTTATTCCAGAATAATTTAGGTATAACTGGAGACAATTTATTTTTCATATTTTTTCCTGGAATAATGTGTTTATGAAAAATATTAAAAGCATAAGAATAATTGATATTAAGTATATTGCATAAAGCATTTAATTTTTTATTTTCAACAACAATATCATAAACTAAATATGGATCAAGCATAATATTTATTACTCCTAAAAAAATAATCTACAAGTATATCTAACAAATAAGGGTCTTTTTTTGAACTAACGCGAGCAAAAATATATAGCGGTATTAGTAAAATATTAAGAAATGGCATAAAAAACACAAAAGTAGCAATATAAGCAAAACCAGCTAAAAACATAAAGTAAGTTGTAGGAATACTCATAAAACGTTGTCTATCAGTAATAGATTTATGCAGTACATTCATTATTTTTTGGAACTCCTTTTACACAAACATCTGAAACTATATAAATAGTATTTGCTAAAAATCTATAAACATATTTATTATCATATACTTTAGTTTTTATAGAAGCATATATAATTACATTCATATTTTTTTTAAAATTTTTTACAATATCAGTTGTATTATCCCAAAATTCAACCTTTATAAGGTTATTATTTACAAAAAACAAACAATTAATAACTTTATGATTATTAATTGAAAATATTGGAGAAGAATCAAAAAACTTCCCATTAAGTAAAACAAAATTATCTAAAGTTAACATATTCAAACACCTTTATAAGATTTTATATAATTAATAAAGCTTTCTATATTAGTTATATCTACAAGAGATATATAATTATGTATATTAATAGTTAAAATATCATTACTATAATCGTAGTCTATATTTACATCATCATTATAATAAGTGTAAATATGCTTATTATCATCATCATCTTCTTCATCAAGAGAAACAGAGAAATGTTTATCTTGTTCAGTATTATTAGTAACATTCTTTTTACTACTAGATTTTATAGAATTATATTTATTAGAAAAAGATTTCTTTTTATTAACATTAGTAGAAACATTTTCATTAATAGTATCAACATCCTTAGTATCAGTTATATCAGTATTATCATCCTCTATAGTGTTATTAGAAACATCGGAAATTTCATGTATAGCTACTTTCAGGTGTTTTGATACCCAAGATTTACTCTTATGCAACATATCAGCAATAACAGAAATATCATTATATTTTTTGTATAGTGTTATTAAAGCACTATTAAGATCATTATCAGAAATATCTTCCCGCTGAATATTTTCAATAAGTTGTACTTCAATAATTTTATCTAAAACATCATTAGAGACAATCATACAAGGAACAGAAGTATAATTTAATTTTTTCAAAGCAAGGAGCCTTCTATGCCCAGCTATTAAAAGATATTTGTTATTATTAGATACAACGGTAATGGGATTTAAAAGACCGTATTTAGAAATAGAATTAGACAATTCGTCAATACTAGCATCATCAATATTTGTACGAATATTATCAGAAATTAATAATTCATCAATAGAAATATCACTATATATAATACTATTTTTAATAGAATCATCATTTATAGCACTACTTAAAATATCATCATCAATATTTTCATTAAGAAAAGGGGTTCCATTTTTAGGTATATACTTATCAATATTTTCAAAAAAAGCTGGTTTCTTTTTAGTAGACATATTATAACCTCCATATAAATAAGAAGCGGCCGGGCCGTAACACCGTACCGCAAAAAGCATGAAAATATTAATCTATGAATTAATAATTTCTTCAAACAAAGGTTTATACAAATCCATTACCATATCAAACGTTTTTAGTTTTTCATTATTGGGATTATTTTGTACATTTATTAATCGTCTGGAAAATGGTATTTTGGTTTTAAAAAACAAAGAATCATCATTATCCTCTATCGCCTCTCGTAAAGAGGAAATATAATAATCTTCTGTCTCCGTATGGTCATATTTTGTACATAACAATTTAAATTTTGATATAATATCAACATGCCCTTCTTCTTTTAACTGCCTCATAGATATAAGAAAAGTTTTTATAGACATATTAGATCTGATATAAATAGGATAAACAACAATATCTGCCGCATAATTACTAGCAATAAAAAAGTTATCGAAAGAAGGTGAAGTATCAATAACTACATATTCGTATTTATGCAGTATAGTAGACAATTTATTCTTTAAAAAATTACTGCCCATAGTACGAAGTGAAGCCAATTTAAAACTAGATGGCAAAATATCTGCATTTTCACACAAAAATATAGGTTGATTTCGTGCGGGGTCAACCAAGAATTTTGAAATATCAACCATATCATCATCATAAGCAATATTATATTTTTGAAACAGAAGAAAAGAAAGACTGTTCTGGGGGTCCATATCAACAAATAAAACTTTATGCCCATTTCTTATTAAATAAGAGCCAAGAAAATAGGCTGTGGTTGTTTTCCCTTCCCCACCTTTAGCAGTAGATACACTTATTATCATAATAAACCCCTTATAATATTATTTTTATAGCATCCAAAAAGATGCCATATTTTCATTTATGATAGAATAACTAAAGTTATCATTGTAATCCTTGAATTCAAGGATATATGTATTGTATGCAGGACAAAAATATAATGTTTCTATTATATCAGTATAATATTTTTGCCCTAAAAGAATCGTATCATATACCTTACCAAACAAAGTGATTAACTTGTTCATAAGAAAACAATACAATAAAAAATAATATCTGTCAACAAAAAAATAATATAAAATAAAATATCAAAACTTATAAAGTCAAAAAAAATGTACAAAAGTTTATCTTGTAAAGAAAAGTACAAAAAGATTGACAAAAAAAATATATATGTTATATAAATATAATAGATATACTATAAAACATTATAAGGAGTAAAATATGGAAAATAACAAAGTATATGAAGATTATATAAAACTAATGGACATAGTAGCATTATATGATGGTATAAAATATCAAAATATATACAAGCGAGCATTAAGAGATGGTATATTAAGAAAAATAGGAAAACATTTATATGTAAATAAATATGATATAGAAAAAGTAATAAACAAAAGAAAACGTGGAAGAAAGATAATAATATAAAAGTAATACAAATAAAGAATTACAAAATAAAGAAATAAAAAACAAAGTAAAAAAAAGAAAAAAAGTAATATAAAAAAAATATAATAAATAAATATAATAAAAAGAAATATAAAAAATATAAAAGAAAAGTAATACACTTATCTTGCCCTAAAAATATAACATTATGAAATAACACTATGAAATAAGATAAAGTTTTGAAAAAAGGTCGGAGGTGCTTAATACACCGGAGACCGAAAATTAAAAATAGACCCGTCCACATGAGTGGCCAATATAGGCCCGATTGTGGACGGGTCGTAGCGGGGTGATGTGGAAATGTGGAAATGTCAAAAAAAATGTACAATAGTTTTTATTGTAAACAAATGTACAAAAATATAGACATATAATAGCATAGTTATAAATAAATTTTTTGCTGATAAAGCCTATTTTTGATGTACTCCAATACTAAACTAAAGCAATCATGCATATTGCTTACCTCTGCGATCACTTTTACCCCCGTATCATCGAACAGGTATCCTGTATAGTTTCCAAAGGGATAAAAAACATTGCCTTGAATAAATACAGAGGAGCCGTCGTTCTGTTTAATCAAAATATTTCCTAGTCTTGTATAGTAAAGGTGTTGTTCCGGTGTACCATGGACAAATACCGCTTCCATGCCAATAAACATAGCTAAATAGCCGACGGCATCACTTACTGCGCTCCATAAAGATCCGCCATGTCCAAAGCATACTCTTTCAAGTTTAGGATACACTGTAACCGTATACCGAAAATCTTCTGCGGTGTAGTCAGTGGCTTCGTTTACTTTCGGGTCAGTGTTATAAGTCCCCATAAATATAAAGCCGAAAATGTTAAATAATGGCAGCTCCTTGTTTGGATTATTTTCAAGATATTTTTGTAAAATTCCGGTCTGTTCAAAGTTCAGATTGTAACTGGCTTCAAACTGTCTAAACATATCTTCCATAACGACCTCCTAATAACTTAATCAAACAAATTCCTTCTTTCGATAACTTTTTTATTTATACATCTCGTCAACAGAAACCCCTAGAATTTCCCGTAGTTTAAAAAGTGTACTAATTCTAGGGATTCTAAGATTCCTTTCAATAAGTGAAAGCTCACTTTTTGTAATGCCAGCTTGTTTAGCAAGCTGGCCCAGCGAAATACCGGCACGCTCCCTTAGTTCTCTTATTTTGCACCTCATAAAAACTCCATTACAGCTCTATACCATTGCCGTTTTCCTCGGAGAGCAGCAGCTCCCGAGGAATTGTTTCAATCACAAGGTCATTACCAATGTAGGTAATGACCCTTGTTTTTACCGAATAGTCGTTACAAATTCTTTGTCCTGGTTCCATCATGGCTATGAAAGCCACGCCTGAGCCAAAGGCACCGTACCCGTAGGTGCTATCAAGCACCTTGCAGGTCGTGAGCGTCTTGTCAATTCCCGTGTTTTCACGGTGTGCGGCACGTAAGAATTCAGAAATCACCAACGCGCGGTTGTCCGGCTTCCCATCATCTGGTGCCAGAACAAAGAAGGGGTGTTTCTCCCCTTCAAATCTTAGGACCTTCGCCTGAAGCTGAATGTAATCACCTTCAGCTTTCGGTAGGTCTATCTTGAGCTTGAGCCCTACCCTGATTGACCTTACACGTGGCCCCTCCGTATCGGGGCCGAATTCAATGTACGCCCCTTTAGGGCCGCTTTCTACGTTGGCTAGGCTTTTCTTAATAAAGACTTTCATCCTCGTCCTCCGTACTATCGTACTATTGTTTCACGCCTCTAAGAGGCGGGTGTAAAGGTTTTTCTTATCCTTTACGTTTACAAATATATAACCGTTTTATGCAATTGTCAACACTATTTTTAAAGACTGTAGCAGATAATGCCTATAAGAATAAATCAATAAATAAGGAAATGTATGAAAGGCTAAAAACAGAAATGAAAAAGAATAAAGTAAAAGAAAAAGAAAGAGGGGGTATAGGATTATGAATAAAGAATATGAAGAAATAGTAAGAAAGATAAGAGAAGGGGAGAAGTTACCGGCAAACTTTGATAAATGGGAGCTAGCGGATAACCGAGGTTGGACTGTAGCGCACGTTGCTGCAAGAAACGGCCACCTTCCCGTTGACTTTAACCAATGGGACCTCGCGGAAAAAAACGGATATACCGTGGCGCACATTGCGGCAGAATATGGTTATCTACCCACCAACTTCGACCAGTGGGATCTAGCAGACAAAAGCGGCTGGACCGTAGCGCACATAGCGGCGAAAAGACAGACAAAAAAGAGGGTTTACTTTCCTTGTTTAACTCCTCCCTGTCTTTCGTCCTCCTGCCCCGCGTTGCAGTCTTCTAAAAGTGGTAAATTATTTTTACTACTTTCATTCTCAACTTGTAAAATATATTTACAAGTTCCGCCATGTATTATATCGACGGGTAAGAT
>ERZ795047.4351-NODE-4351-length-12038-cov-6.307519_pt1 | contig 12038 bp, 3 predicted proteins | sample MGYA00375131_ERZ795047 | MGnify/ENA primary metagenome ERZ795047 (study PRJEB30176, sample SAMN05720228) | activated sludge metagenome | isolation source: Anaerobic digester | place: Japan | collected 2015-05-20 ... | reverse complement strand
AAAGGGGAATTCTGTTTGTTACCCCCGGCACTCCCGTTTATGCGGGTATGGTGGTGGGCTATTCGCCCAAGAGCGACGACATCCCCGTAAACGTATGCAAAAAGAAACACGTCACCAATATGCGCGCCGCAGGAAGCGATGAGGCGTTGAGGCTGGACACTCCGAGGATTTTCAGCCTGGAAGAGTGCATTGGCTTTATTGAGCCCGACGAGCTGCTTGAAGTAACTCCCAAGAGCCTGCGCATACGCAAAACCATCCTCGACCATACCGAAAGGATGAGGAAGGCGGCAAAGGAAAAGAGGGCTGAGGACTGATTTTCTGTTGATTTTTTAACACACATAGTGTACTATGTTACTGATAATTAATTTTTCGAGGTAAATATGGCAAAAGAGAACAAAAAGCCCGGATTGCTTGTGCATCTCACATTCGACAAGGAGGCAAGGTCTGACGGACATGTGTCCCCGCCTGTGGAATCGGGACGAATAAAATTTTTCTTTGCCATGCTGACAAAGCACAACAGCGACCTTATTTTACCGGGTTTGTTGTTTCTCGTTACTGCGTTACCCCTTTTCGGCGTATATATCTTTCTGAGAGTTTACGGTGCAGAAAAGCTGCTTTATGACCTTTTGAAAATAACAGAATTACCTTATCTTATGACCAATATCGGCATAGGAATAAGCTCGGGCGCCGACGTATTTTCACTCAAAACCGATATGCTCAAAGTCTATCAGTTGTTCTTTGTTGCGGTGGGGTTTGCGATGTTTATTATGAGTATCGGACTTTCGGGATTGTTACGCCTCGCGGCAAAATTCATATGGTCCGACAGCTTCATTACCAAGAAGGACAATTACGGAAACAACGTGCCCCGCACGATAATTGAGTTCTTTGAAGGTGTCAAGAAATATTGCCCGCAAATGCTTGTTTGGGGAGCCATAGCCTTTATTTTGGTAGCCGGAGTAGGCAATTCCGTTATATTCTTTATTTCGGGTCTTTGGTCGGGAACTGCGGGCGCAGGTCACTACATCATACTAATTCTTGCATGTATTATAGGACTGCTCGGCGCAATGTTCCTTATGTATTTCGCGCCGTTTATCGTCATGTACGACATCCCCATGGCGGCAAAAATCAAAAACTCCGCCATATTCACCATCCAGATGTTTGTGCCCAATCTGTTTATCTTAGCGGTAATCGCCGCTCCTGTCATTGCCGCCGCTCTCACAAACGGCTTTATAAACGTCATTTTCGTCGCGCTTCTCGTTGTTTTCGGCGGGACGTTCTACACGCTTCTTACCGGCAATTACGTCCAGTATTACGCCGAGAAGATCATGACGCCGGTTTACACCGCACAGGTCTCCAAACAGAGCAAGAACAAGAAAAAGAAGAAATAAGAATTAACCCCCCAAAAATCTTTGATTTCGGGGGAACACCTAAGAGAATAACCCCAAATGTCCGCGGACATTTCCGGCCCCTCCGTTAGTAAGGTGAAGCCTCGTAAAAGCGAGGCTTTGTTAATTTGTGGCAATAATTTTTCGTAAGAACAACACAAAAAGACGCCTGAAAAATCCTGAAGCTTTCAGCAAAACCGACGAAAAAATCGTCCAAAAATAATATTCGGTTTTCGGAGAATTTCCCAAAATAATTACCGTTAAAATCTCGCAAAAAAACTATTTTTATCAGGATTTTTTATAAATGTTATAAATGTGAGTATGATTTTCCCCAGTTGACATCTTTCTGCTATTTATATATAATATACATGTAGTAGAGAGATAATTTTTTTGGCAGGAGGAAATCGATAAATGCCGCGCGCGCTCAACAACAAACTTAAGAGTATCACAGCGCTTGCGCTTTTTGCGGCGCTGCTTTTGTCGCTTTGTATTTTCGGTCTTCTCGAGGTTCCCGTAAACGGCTCTACCGCACAGGCCACTCTCGAAGATCCGATGAAGGATTTTTCCGATATTCCCGAATCCACTATTCCCGCCACGGCCGGAGCAAACGAAACTTTCTACCGCATACACATGTGGCACGACGTAGCTCCGTCAGTCACCCCGGACAACAATTACCGCGTTGTCAGCATACCTGTCACAGATACAGACGGCAATATTGAAAACAAAGAATACGGCGTTTATGAAGCGTATTACTCCAACGATTACAACTCCAACACAAAAAACGACGCAATCGATTACATAATCAGACTTTTTTCTTTTAATTCTTATTATTATTATGCTAAATATGTCGAAGAATATGAACAGTGGTATGTCGCGGGTCCAGAAAACACTATTTACGATATTCTTTACCCCGATGACAACGGTGTTTATGACAACCCGATGTTGGGTCCCATTCCCGGTGATGAAGATTCATACGAGCCTACCGATATAAAGCTCAGTTCCTGTATTGTACAGGGTGTCCGCTGGGACGGCAGTATTTATAACGGACAATTGAGGGATATCGACGCAGCCGGCACATACAAGATAGTGTCGATATCCGTTACGTTTGCCGGTAATACTCACACGCTCAACAATCCCCATCTGATGATACTCCTTAAGGCGAAGCTCACCGTAAGCAGCAGCGCTTTTTCGACATTGTTTACCCAGAATGTTCAGTTCGGGTTGAATGCCGCTCAAAGAACATACGGCGAAAAAGCCAACATAAGGGAATACATCGGCGTGCACAATACATCGCAAGAAAGCGGGATGTTCTATTTCTCCACCGACAACAGCAATTATTTCCATCTTTCCAATTTCGGAAAGAACGGCGCGGGCGCGCAGGTGGACAGCGCAACTCTTACAAACCTCAATTCGATAAAGGATTATCTCCGGGTAGATTGGTATAAGTATCAATTTATAGGGGGAAAAACGGTAAGAAGCCTGATTGAAGACGAGGTGTTTACCCAAGCGGATACGTACAGCGTATCTTTGGGCTGGACGGTGGAGTTCAATTACTATTCCGATTATTCTCATTACTATACAAGAAATAATGTCGAGTTTTACTGCGACATGGGCAAGGTTGTCGATGTCGTTTACGGCACATTGAACGATTATGATGATTTTTATCAAGAATTTACCGTAGAGAAACGCAAACTTCAGTTCTCTGAGGACAGGTCGGCAACGGGCGGCAGAAACGGCGGTATTCAAATATCGCGCGAAACCGAATATTCGGGCACAATCGAAGCAGCCGAGACCTTGTTCACGTCCTCCCCCGTTACTTCAAGGGAAATGTGGCTGTCCCTGAATGGATTGGCTGCCGATTATGACAATTCCGCAACATATGATATAGGACTTACTTTTGCTCAATATCTTGAGTATTATTCCATACTTTCCTTTTCGGGCTCTCATTTTGACAGCGCGTCGATTGGCGCGGGCAAAAACGTCTTTATGAAGATGACGCTGCTTGCCGCCTCGTCAAATGATATAACCCAATTATTGCAAAACTACGAGCCGGTAATAGGCTATTACGACGGAGAGACTTATTATCAGTTCGGTTACAAGGCAGGCTCCACACAATACTACCATTTGGAAACCAAACTGGATATCGGGGGACAGATCATCTTTGACGGCTCTTTCAGAATTTTGCCCAACCGCCTTACTCTTACCTTCTCAAAAGAGGCCAATTACACCTATGGCGAAAAGGGCACAATAAGCGATTTTGATTTTTCTGTCGATCCGGTTGTTACCGCTAAAGGAACCATATTCACTCCCAACTGGAAAGTGTACATTGTCAAGGGTCTTGCCGCCGACTCTGCTGTGAGAAATGCCGCCGAAAACCGAATATATATCGGCATAATGACGGGCAGACGGGACGACGCCGCTTCAAGCGATATCGTGTACGTGGATGCCGAAGGGCACAAATACGTCATGTACAACGCAAGGCTGTATGCAGGCGACTATTATTTCTATTATACCGTCTATGTCCTGCACAGGACCAATTCTTCCTACGAAACAAACGTATTGCCCGATAGCGAAAGACCGGGTGTCTTTGTAATCAGGGACCAGTCGGGAAACCCTGTGGCCGAACTTGACCTTGGCGAGCTGCAACGCCTTGCCATAAATAAGCTTAAATTAAGCGTACAGGTCACGGCAATGGATGCCGTAAAGGACTATGACGGGACCAACGACCTTCCTTTGTTCAGCGCGCAGCTCTCGGGCGGAAGCATATTCAGCGTGGACCGCGCTTACGTAGACTATACACTTAATGCCTATTTTGAAACTTCCAATGCGGGCGAAAACATAGTGATACTGCCCGACTTCCGAATGGAATTTGTCCCGGGGTATGAGAATTCGCCCACCGCGGCGAGAGCGCTTGCCAGCTATGACCTTGACACGGCGACTATATTAGGCATCTGGAGCGAAAAAGGCACCATTAACAAACTTAAACTTACAGTCAGCATCGTCGACAGCCCGTATACCATAAATATCGGCGGCAAAAACTATCCGCTTTATAAGAGAAATTACGCCGAAAATACCTTTGTGGTAATACAGGTGGCGAGAGCCGGCGACGTTTTACCGGACGGCGCAATCGCTGCCGAAAATTACTATTATTACTATTACAGCCGCACAAACAGCGGCGTTATCGCCGAGAGCAGGCTTGGACTCGGAACAGTCCTGGGCATTCCGGGCGACAAGTGCGTCAAGCTTACCATGTCGGGTTTCCTTAACGGTGAGGGCTTCGGAAACTGGGAGCACTCGGGCTCTGTAAGGGACTTCAATTCCAGTCCCGTCGACGTAAAGGATATTTTCTCATGGGTGGATACTTCGAGGTCACCCAGTGTGGCAATTTCCAGCACAACCGACAGCTCGGCAAACGAAACCGACTATTACCGCATTGAGTACAACTCGGCGGCCAGTTTGTACGACCTATATGACAACTATGAGGTCATAATCAGTTCGTCCAGTCCCGATTATGCATACCTCTTTATCGATAAGCTCGACCTTGAGCCCAACTTCCTGTATGTACAGGAAAGCTCACTTTATATCTATTCCGGCAAGAGCCAGATAAACAGCACCGTTACCTATCAGGGCGAAAACAGCGCGGTTTTCAACTTCAGCGGACATGTCGAAGCTATGAATATAGTAGACACGCTTACCGCAATGGGGTTGACGTTTGCCGATCTGGTGGAAGTTGTCGACTTTGCGCGTGACTGCGACGAAACCTGTCCCCACAATTCATACGACATTTCCGTCCGTGAAATAAGATATATGATTCTTGCGGGAACCTATTCTCTTAAATTCACACTGCCAGCCAGCCGAAACTACAAAGGCGGGACGCTCTTCGCTACGCTCAGGATTTACGGCAAGAGCGTGCAGAGCTATGTCACTTTTGCGATACGCAGCTATCTTGAAAGCAATCCCTATTACAACACAGGATATAACGACATAATCTATGTAAACTCCGACAACGAGCTTGCCATGTACTCCTATTGGATGAAGATTGACGATACGGGCACATCGTACGAAGTCATCGCTTATCCCAAACTTACGGGCCAGAGAGTAAGCTATTATCTTTTAAGTGACGGCAGTGAAATCACCGAAAGCGAATTGCAGGGACTTTACAATGCCATTAAGGTCTATATAGATCTTATCCCGATGGACGCATCCAATCAGAGCGGGTTTGACCAGATTGTGGCAAACTCCGGAAACACCCACGGCTCTAAGACCGTTTACTATAAGAACGGCAGCGACTTTATCCCCGCCGAGTCATTTGTCGGCGGCGTTACCCGCTACTATGTTTTCAACGAGTACGGCATGCGCAATACCGTAATCTATTACGGCTTAATGACCGTAAATGACGATGATGAGGAAATTCTCGAAGCCTTTACCAACGCCGACACCACCCACACCGTGACATTTGCGGTAAACGCTTTTAACGACAGGGCGTACACCAGCGGACTCGACAACGGCGTAAAGGCGGAAGGCGCGTTTAAGCACAACTTCATCATCTCCCCCGTAAGCGAGAAGTTCTACATTCTTAAGATAGGTCTTTCAATCGACGTGGACGGAAGATACGACCAGAACGGCGTATTCTCGGGCAATGAGCTTGTTCCGTATTACAGGTTGATAGGCGGCAGTCCCGAAGTGGGCTTTATCGGCATAAACGTGCACGCATACACCTACAACGAAAGCACCCAGACCTATATTCACAGGGACAATAACGGCACGATTATTCCCATAGAGCAGATACCTTTCGGAAACGGCTTGGATATGAACCTCATTGAGGTGGGCGTATACGTTCTGAGGCTCTACGCAAGACCCAACTCCGAGTTCACCACAAACTACGCAACGAGCAAAGAGCCCACGATTATAACATTTACCGTTGTGCCGCTCAGGATAAACTTTATCGGTGAGGATCTCACCCTTCCTTATACCGATACGGCGTATGAGACGGGCTTGTTCAGCGAATACTTCAGCGGCGAAAACAGCAACTGGGGCACAGTCTCCATTGTACGCGCGGTTAAAAACGACATTGAAGTGAGTGAAATAAAGGACGCGGGCGTTTACGAAGTGACCATAATAGGTATACTGCTCCCGCAGTTTACCAAGAACATCTACTTTGACGACGGCTCAGGCGGATACACCTACAGTCGGGAATTTACCTTCCTTGTGACAATTACTCCGTCGGCGACCTATCAGTTCATCCTCACCAATGATATCGGTGGCGTCGACCTTGAAGACGGTCAGGGCTTCGCCTTTACCTACAACGGGCTGACCTATAATCCGACATACAGGTTTATCAACCTTTTCGGTAACGTCACATCTCTGCCCGTGACCTTCACTGTAAGCAACTCGCAAGGGACGGTCACACCCATTAAGAACGCCGACATCTATACCCTTATATTTACCGTTAATGCGGCAAGCCACCCCGACCATAATCCAAACTACGCAGGCTTCGAAGGCGATGACGCGCTTGTGTTCAACGTCATCATCCGCAAAGCGCCTCTTGTGGTCATGCTGGGATTTGAAGAGGGGTATTCGGCGAGGAAGACTTACCTCGACGACAACTCGGTCGTTTCCGACCATATGTTCTTTATCTATGCAGGCTGGGTTGAGGGCGAAGACGGCACAGAGCCTATAAACTACATCACAAATCCGCCTGTCATCGATTGGGATTTCTTTGACGGCAATCAGGTAATATCTATCGGCAAATATACTACCGCGGGCATCTATGGCATCAAGCCGAAGTCGGGACCCGACACCGTCGACCTTCCCAACTACTACTTCAGCTATGAAGGCTCCGAGATTGAGTTTATTATTGATAAAGCAAATCCATATTTGCTTGTTTACGGTCTGTATGACGCCGAAAACGACGAGTATCTCGATTATTACTACTATACAGGCGCCGCTCTCGAGCCGAGAGTAAAGCGTATGTACAGGGGCGATTTTATCGACGACAGCACGGAACTGCTCAGCAGCGACGGCGTGAGAATCACGTTTATGGGCAGATTTATCGGACTCGATAAATTCAACATCACCGACAACGATATACAACTCGCCGAGGAAGGCGCTTACTGTATCGACGTGGGCGAATACGTCTTCCGGGTGGAAGTCGAGGAGAGCCGCAACTACAACTCCTTCCCCGCAGCCTACTTCTATTTAAGAGTGGAAAAGGCCGACCTCTATATAAGCGTACTCGGCACTTACCAGAGTGCGGAGAGGGGCTTTGCCTCAATGATCTACAACAGAACCGAAAACTATCCCGTATTCTATGTGCAATATTCGGGCTTTTTGGGCAGAGACGCGAGGGTGTCCTCATACAGCAACCCCTTCGCCGTTTACAGCTACAACTTAAGGAACAGGACTACCCGCATCGAGGGGCTCGACCTTACCCACCCCGTATATAAGATATACGCGACATCGGACGCCACGGGCGACGAAATCATCCCGCATGACGCAGGCACATATTATGTCAGATTGTTTATCGACAATACGTCTTATGGCGTGTCAATGAACTACAATATCATAGCGACCTATCTGGAAGTCGGCGAGGCGACATTGTACCCCGTACTGGTAATTGACAAGCGTGTTCTCGACATAAGCTCGGGCGACAGGATAAACAAGACCTACGACGGCACAAACAGGCTTCTTCCCGGGTCGGTCACGAGGACAAAATACAGCTTTACCGCAAAAGACGGCGTAGCCGACAGCGGTATTGTCCCCGGCGACGAGAATGTAGTCAACCTCTCGGTAAACTATAACTTAAGCTATTATGAGAGAAAGAACGTCTATGACGAAAACGGTCTGCCCACCGAAATCAATATAAGGATTTACGGCTACTCCATAGACAACGGAAACTACTATCTCGACGTGAGCAACGGCTTCCTCGACGAATCCGACAACAGGTACTTCTACCTCAAGGGCTCTATTTCACAGGCTTCGGCGTCGATTATCTTCAGAGACGCCGCAGGCAACGTGGTCATCGGCAGAAAGACCGTGGAATACGACAGCACGCCCCATACGATTGTACCTACGGTCAACGGCGTCAACAGCGAGGTGCTTATGTGCGACGTGGGCTTCACGATGATTTACACCAGCACCAACTACAGCGACACAAGAGCGCCCAGCGAGGCGGGAGAGTATACCGTCACGGTCACCGTAACCGATACAAACTATGTAAACACCTCGGTAAGCGTCATGCTTATTATCGAGAAAGCCTCGGTAATAATCACGTTTAACGGCGATGCGTCGCCTGTTTACGCCACGGGCAACATGGGACTTGTGGCATACGCCGAAGGCGTGGGCGGATATTATCAGCCCCTTGCCGTCAGTTATTTTGACGACAAAGGCGACTTCGTACCCAACATCGTCAGGGCAAACGCCGGCACTTACACAGCTTACGCCGTCCACAACGCGACCACCAACTTCAAGTATATGACGGCGACCGCTATATTCGAAATAAGGCCGAGAGAGGTATCGGTAATCGGCGACATTGCCGAAAAGTACAACTATACAGGCAAACCCATTAATCCCACCGTTACGTTTGAATTCAACAACGTGACCTATTATCCCGCCTTGAAATTCGACGTCGTTAGAGTAACGCCGCAAGGCGTGACTTATGAACCGTTCAATTATTCGGGCGACAACGTGACCGATTCCGCTCCTGTGAACGTGGGAAGGTACAGAGTGACTCCCGCAGGCAGATTCGGCAACTTCACAATAACAGGCGCCGGGTCGGTAGAGTATGAGATAGTACCCGTACAGCTTATCATCGGTATCGCCGATGTCAAGGTCAAGGAAAATGAACCCGTTGTGTTCAACTTCACCTTAAAAGGAAACATTGAAGGCGAGGGCATAAGCAATCTCACCGTCAAACCGAGTGTGGAGTACTATGACACAAACGGTAACAAGCTTGACGTTATTCCCACCGCCGCGGGAATCTATATGGTAAAACCCACGGGCGCGTCTTCGCTCAATTACGAAATAAGCTACGAGTTCGGCATACTGACCATTAACAAGGCGGTGTTGAACTACGAGGCAGAGGACGGCGCAAATCTTACGATTGAGGGCAACTTCAGCGCAGGAACCAGCATTGTGGTCAAACAGATCGACAACGTGCAGTACACGTCCTACAAGACGATGTTTGAAAACTATAAGGTAAAATATCCCGAGTACGCCCGCTACAAACTCTCCACGGTCTACTATGTCCAGTTTGACGGTACGGTGGAGACTTCGGACAGCGGAAAATTACGCGTAAAACTGCTGCTTGAAAACGTTCTCAAGAACATCAACAAAGAGAGCGGCAAAAACAATATCTCCTACACACAGAAGATTGTCGCGGCGCAGGAGCCCGAGTACTACGTGGCGCAATTCCGCTCTGACGGCACGGTTGATTGCGTAAAGGCGCAGGTTGAGGGACAGTACCTTGTGTTTGAGACAACCAGCCTCGAGGCGTTCAGCGTAATAACCGATGCTCAGAATGATACAAAAGACAATTCCTGGGTACTCTATCTCGCGATAGGTATCGGCGTTCTCATGCTCGCGGGCGTAATATTAATAATTAAGAAGAGGGCATAACACAAATGATGACAAAGTCTCAAAGACTTTTATCTGTATCGCTCGTAACGGTCATATTATTAATAATGTTGACGGCGTTTACGGCAGTCGGCGTGTCGCAACACAAGGCATATGCCGCCTCTATGACCGTCATTCAAAACACAAACGAAGTCTTTTACAGCGCCGAAAGCTACATAAACAACTTTGGCGAACTCAACAATTTTTCCACCGTATCGGGGCAGTTTTCCAACCCCGTTTTTGATGCCCTTGACTTCAGATTGGACAATTCGCCCGTCACCGTCGACCCTGTCGACATCACAATTAACAATTATAACGAAATCAAGCTCCCCAAAGTCTACAGCCTCGACCTGAGCGTCAGATACAACGGGCTGATGTACCAGGTCGGCAACGTGCCGCTCACTGTCAAGGAGCGCGCATTTGAAGCCAATCCCACCGTCACGCAGGAAACGGAGCTTGTTTACAACGGCTTTTCGTATATCCTGAACACAGGCACGCTCAACAACTTTTCCACCTCAGTGGACGGATTTTCAAACGCATTATATTCCGCGCTTGTGTTTTCTGCCGACGGGCAAACCGTCAATGTCGACCCCGACAAAATCTTTTTCTATGATACAAATAATGTAAAGATAACCGCCATGAAAAAGCCCGGCACATACAGATTCAACATCCTCTTCGGGCATGAAGGCAAGAGTTATTTTGTTAAGAACGCGTCTGTAGTTCTAAATAAAAGCGTCCTAAACGTCTATGTTCAGCTTAACGGCGAGCTTGACCTCACCGTCTTAGAAGGAGAGGAGTATTCTCCCAAAATCGTGTATTCGGGATTTCTTGCGGGCGACAATGTCGGCGATGCTCTCACGTATCCCGCCGTTATTCCCAACGAGCCGCTGCGCCCTATAAACAGGTATGAGATAAGGGCGGAAGGCGCGCTCAGCGACTATTACGAAATGAATTACGTATCCTCATATATCACCATTTTGCCCAATCCCGTGGAGGAGATGACCTTCACCGCAGAAGGGGAAGACCTTCTCATCTTACGCGGAAACTACAGTCCTTATTGCGAGTTGGAGTTTGTCAGCGTGGGTGTGAGCGATGCCAGCGTAATTTATACAGAAATGAAAAATACGATGGATAAGTATTTTTCCACAAGCGGGCTTTTTGACGAATATAAGCCCATTGCCTCATATCGTATAAATTTAAGAGTAAAGGGAGAAAAGGAAGAACTTGCCCAAAGCAGTATCAGCATAAAACTTGACGAAAAGCTTAAGGGCCACGACGAATACAAAATCCTTGCGCTTACAAATGACGGCGTATATCAGGTCATTTCCGCCAATTTCGAACACGGCTACCTGTCTTTTAACACTGCAGACTTGGGCGATTTTGTAGTGCTTGCTCCGATAAGAGGCATAAACACGACACAATTCCTCATTATCGCATTTGTACTTTTCGGCGTAATTTCGCTGAGCATTCTGCTTTTCGCCGTTTTCAGAAAAAAATATTGATTTTGAATTGTTAGGCATACTTCAATTTTCTCGTTCAATCATAAAAACCGAATGTCGATTTTTAACGTTTGAAATAAATTTTTAGCAACAGTATATTTGCTCGTTTTTGAATAAATATCCCCAAAAATTAACAAGTTTGTTTTACTTGTTAAATATATTTATATATATTGAAATTTCTCTTACGTCATGCTATAATATACAAAGCATAGGGCATATTCTGCCCTTTCGGAGGAAACCGCTTTATATGACGAAAAGACGACTCCCGCTTATTCTGATTACGGTGCTGATTGTCATCGCCTGCGCGCTGGGCTTTTCGGCATGCACCAACGGAGAGTCACCCGTCGAGAGCGTCATCGTCAGTAGCCTTCCCAAGATAGTTTATTACAGGGGAGATCCTTTTGCATTAAATGGCGCAAAGATCACCGTTTATTACGAAAACGGCACTTCCGAAGTCGTTCCTCTCGACCTTACCATGATTTCCGATTTTGACGCCGAAAAAACCGGCGAGCAGATACTTACCGTCTCCTACAAAGGGAAA
>ERZ795047.4344-NODE-4344-length-12052-cov-4.551721_pt1 | contig 12052 bp, 11 predicted proteins | sample MGYA00375131_ERZ795047 | MGnify/ENA primary metagenome ERZ795047 (study PRJEB30176, sample SAMN05720228) | activated sludge metagenome | isolation source: Anaerobic digester | place: Japan | collected 2015-05-20 ... | reverse complement strand
CCCGGTTCTTAATTCACCACGGAGGCGCCGGAACCTCGATGGCTGTCTGCCGGGGAGGTATTCCATCTATCGTAATTCCGCACAACTCGGACCAGTTCTACTGGGCGTTGAAGTTGTATGAACTGGGTGTGGCGCCGAGACCTCTGAAGCGTGCCCGAGCTACTCGAGACAGACTGGAGGCGTTGATCAAAGAAGTCGCACAAAACCCGCAGTATCAGTCCAGGGCAACCGAGCTCCGAAGGCGGGTCCAAACCGAGGATGGGGTAGGCACTGCCGCCGGCGCCATCGCCCAGCTTGTCGCCAAACTGCCGAAATAGGAGAGCTTCTGCTCTTCACGCAATTGCCTTTTCCGAGTTAAGATTTTATTAGCACAAAAAGAACCGGCTATAGCCTAGGCTCTTTTTTATCCTGCCTGACTCTTGGTGGTCGATGCTCTCTTTAGAACTGACGCGTTCTTCTGTCCCCGATCACTCCTGGGTGGAAGTTCAGCCGAAATTTCCTGCAGATAAGATTTTTCTCTCCCTTTTCTCGATTGCCTGCGCCTTTCTCGTTCTTCACATTGTCGCCTTGTACCTGCTCTATTTTTCAGCGATCGACTCCGCTCTTTTGCGGCTGATGGCAAACGCCCTGGACCTGAATAATGAGTCGACGATTGCGACTTGGTATTCTTCGGCGACATTGCTTTCCTGCGCAGCCGTCTTGGGCTTAACGGCGCTGGGTTGTCGCCAGGCCAACTCCAACTTGGCCCGGTACTGGTTTGCGCTCAGTCTTCTCGTGATGTTCTTTTCTGCCGATGAAGTCGCGCAGTTGCATGAAAAACTGAATGGTCCGGTTCGGACAGTGATAGACATGGGCAGTTTCTTTGGGATTGCCTGGGTATTGCCGGGTGTAGCCTTCGTGATCTTTCTGATGGTTTCTTTACGCGGTTTCTACAAATTGCTCCCGGCCGAAACCCGGTTTCATTTCGCCCTGGGCGCCCTCGTCTTCTTCGGCGGAAGCCTTGGGGTGGAAATGTTGGGGGGGCATTACAGCAATACTTTTGGGCGCGAAACTTACGTTTATGCACTCCTCACAGGCGCCGAGGAGTTCCTGGAGATGACAGGTGTGGCGGTCTTCATTTACGGAACATTAAGGTACCTGAACGCACGTGTGAGATGGAGATTTCGAGCGCCGGAGAACCGGTTGAAGGCGGGAAAACAGGCACTGACCGTCGTCACGCTTGACCCGGCAAGCAGGTCTGAGCAATGAGTGAAAGACTCGTCTACATTGCTTCAAATCATAAGGGCGATGGACTGTTCAAGGAACTGGCTAAACGTTTCAGCGACAGTCGTTATCACGACGCTGGTTATAGCTCGCTTCCCCTGGCCCTGCACACGCTTAGCCAAGCCACGCGTCGACTGAAGAACCGGCCTCTTCTCGATCGCCATCTACGGAAAGCCATCGCTCGGCGAGCTTGGCGTTGGACAGAAGACCTGTTCAGGAGCATTGGGAGAGAGCCTCTACAGATAGTCTGCTGGCAATGTCTCTTTCCCTTGACCTGCCAGTGGCGACAGTTCGGGCAGCTCTCGGTCATCAGCGACGTACCCATGACCGAAGTGTACTTTCGCAATTTCGGCATCACCAACCGTGCGGCTAAAGTCTTCAGGTATCGACTTCGAGAGACGACACTAGAGAATTGTGATCACTTTTTTACGCATTCCGAGTGGGCGGCCGATGTGAACAAGAAGCTCCATCCTCTCCACGCAGAAAAGATCAGCCGAATTGGCTGGGGATCGGACATGCCGGTGATCTCCAGGGAGGAGGCTATTCAACCCCGATCCCGCCTCCAGGTTCTTTGTGTGGGAAACGATTACATGCGAAAAGGCGCAGATCTATACGACCAGGTCGCCGAACGCTTAAAACGGCGCATACCCGGGCTGGAGTGCCTGATGGTCGGTACACCCGGGAACGGGTTCCCGGTCACAAAGCTCCGACACTTGACGGTGCTCGGTCGCCTGCCTCGACAGAAACTGGCTGAACTGTTCAAAGACGCCAGTCTCTTTGCGCTTTTCTCCCGTTTTGAACCCGCTGGCCATGTAACCGTGGAGGCCATGTCCAGCGGGGTTCCGGTGATCTGCTCCAATGAAGGTGGAATTGCCGAACCGGTTGTCAATGGAAAAACCGGTTTTGTCTGTGACCCTTTCTCCGCTGACATGGCCGTTGATAGGGCGTGCTCGATACTTACGCAGCCTGCCACGCTCGCCTCATTCCGAGAGCAGGCATATGATCATGCCACCAGTTCCTGGCTCTGGAGCCATGTCGCCGATCGGATTGTGTGCAAGTTGGAAGGCTTGCGTTTATCCGGCTCTTCCCATTGAAATGCAGGAGATTCACCTCTGTATTTCACCAGAAATTCACCAGAAACAATAACAAAGGTTTTGATAAGGGTCAGCTCGAGACGAAACCGGCCCTCTTGATCTGTCTTACCGCCTGACGAAGCCGGTGTTCGTTTTCTACCAGCGCCAGGCGGAGAAAGCCTTCGCCCTCCTGGCCGAAACCGATGCCTGGCGCGACGGCCACCTGGGCCTTTTCGATCAGTTCCATCGCAAACTTCATAGATCCCATCGACTGGAACTCCTCCGGGATCCTGGCCCATACAAACATGCCCCCGCGGGGTTTGTCGACCTGCCAGCCCAGGCGGTTCAGACCGTCGCAAAGCACGTCTCGACGTCCTTCGTAGATACGCGCCTGATGCTCCACGTCTTCCGCACAATGTCGCAAGGCAACAATCCCGGCTATCTGGACTGCCGAGAAAATACCGTAGTCGTAGTACCCCTTGATCCGGCCGAGAGCCTGGACCATCTCGGCGTTGCCGACGCAATACCCGATTCGCCAGCCTGCCATGTTGTAGGATTTGGAAAATGATCCGAACTCCACTCCCACTTCCTTGGCGCCTTCGGCTTGAAGAAAACTCGGGGCGCGATATCCGTCAAAGGTGATCCTCGAGTAAGCGCCGTCATGAATGACCATGAATCGGTGCTTACGGGCCAGTCGCACGATTTCCTGGTACAGTTCGAGCGATGTCACCCTTCCGGTCGGATTATGCGGGAAATTTAGGACGAGGAGTTTCGGTTTCGGGTACAACGAGCGACACATCGAGTCGATAGTAGCCGCGAATTCCTCATCTCCGACCAGCGGAATCCCTATAACATTTCCCCCCGCAATAATTGTGGCGTAAATGTGGATAGGAAAGGCGGGGGTAGGAACCAGGACCGTGTCGCCAGGCCCGACAAGCGCCAGGCACATATGAGAAATGCCTTCCTTAGACCCGATTGTCCCGATAACCTCGTTTTCGTGGTCGAGGCAAATTCCGTAATCGCGGGCGTAAACTTTGGCGATTTCCTTTCGGAAATTTGCCAGCCCCGTCGCCACCGGGTACCGATGGCTCCGTGGATCCTTGGCGACTTCACAAAGCTTGTCAGTAACCGCGTCAGGCGCCGGGTCGGTCGGATTACCCATCCCCAGGTCGATGATGTCCTCCCCTTGAGCCCGCTTTTCCATGCGCAACTTATTGATGGTCCCGAACAGGTAGGGCGGGAGCAAGCTCATCCGCTGCGCAAACTGAACCACAGATCCTTCCGACATGATTCTCCCCTTCTTGATCTTTCACTGAAAAGCAACCAGGAAATCCACCGGATCGAGCGACCCAGGGCGTCGAGAGGCAGCCAAGGGCCGTCGTTCCAGCCCATGGCGTTCAGTAGATCGGCTAATTGATTTCGGAGCCTTCCACCGTCGCCCAGGCTGTGCCGGTAGCGGCGGCGGCTGCGACAGTCAATGTTCGCATGTGTGACATTGTCTCAAAAACCAGGCGGTTTTTTAAAGATGAAAAACGCACTCCGCTTTATCCATGATGTGTTCTATCTGCACCTCGGAACTCGAGGAGAATCGCAAGTGGCAGGTCTATCGCTCTTGAGTATTATGATCAGTTCCTTAAAAGCTGTCATCCAAGAAGGAGCGGCCAGTTCAGCGCCTCTGCAATTGGTAGAGAGACCGCCGCGACACGGGTGACAGGCGCTAGCGGTCACCATCCTTTTTGTTTCAATCGCCCTTTCATTAGAGTCTATTGGGGGAGAACACGCGGGGAAAGCTCCTGCATTTGTGCTATGATCCGTCGATCTATTCGGGAGGGCACATGAAAAAGGCCGCATTGCTGTTCGCTATTGTCGCAGGGGTTGCTACCTTCGTAAACGCCGACACCTTGATCCGGCTGAAGTCTCACTCCGATGCTTTCACGATCATGGGGCAGACTCAGCCGGCGCGGGATGATACTCAAGAGATTTGGATCGGGCAGAACCAGATGGCCACGATTACCAAGGAGGGTACTTTTATCGTTGATCTTGGCCGCAATGTCCTCAATATCGTGGATCATTCGAGAAAGTCTTATGTGGAAATGACTTTGCCCTTTGACATGAAAGATTATCTCCCCCCACAGATGGCGCAGATGATAGGAGCGACTAAGGTGACTGTGACGCCCAAGGGGACTACTCAACAGGTGAACCAGTGGAACTGTAACGGTTATGACGTAGTAATGGACATGGGCATGATGAAGATCAAATCGGTCATCTGGGCGAGCACCGATGTGCCGTTTGACTGGGCTCAATTCTTCGAACGGTTCGGCAAGCATTTCATGAAGGCGAGCATGCGGGTGAACGATGACGCTGTCGCGGAATATGGGAAGATTCAAGGATTTCAGGTGAAGGCCGACACAGTGATCGACATGATGGGGGCAGAGATGAAGGCCTCTTCAGTGGTAACGGAGATTTCGGAAAAGCCGGCGCCTCCTGGAATTTACTCGGTACCAGCAGGGTACACCCGTCAGGATAAACTGATTACCATTCCCGGACAATGACCTCCATTGTCCGTTAAGAAGTGCGATCCGTGTGATCCGTCTGATCCGCGGGCTACCTGGCTTTTACTAGCCCGCGGATCAGACTGATAACACGGATCACACTGATTGACGGCCTCTCGATGGTTTCCCTTTTGCCGCTTCGCTGCTACAATCCCCCCAAATGTCAACGCAATCCGGTCCCACTCTGCATCGACGTTTAGGAGTTCTCAACGCAACCACGATCAACATGTCAAACATGGTCGGGATCGGCCCGTTCATCACGATCCCTCTGATCCTGGTTACCCTTGGCGGGCCTCATTCGTATCTCGCCTGGCTTCTGGGCATGCTCATTGCCTTGGCGGACGGTCTCGTTGTTGCCGAACTGGGCGCTGCCCTCCCGGCCTCCGGCGGGACTTATGTCTTCCTGCGCGAGGGTTTCGGACCAGGGCGACTGGGACGGTTGATGGCTTTTCTCTTTGTTTGGCAGATCCTCTTCGCCGGTCCGCTCGAGATCGCTACGGGGAACATAGGCCTGGTTCAGTACCTGAAGGTCTTCGTGCCGATGACCGATTTCCAGATGAAGTTGATGGCCGCGGGCATCGGTGTGATTCTGATTTTCGCGCTCTATCGGAAGATCACAGACATCGCTAAGATCATGCTGGGCCTCTGGATCGTGATGATCTTCACTACCGGTTGGGTGATTATAACCGGCATCATCATGTTCGATCCTAAGCTGGCTTTCGATATCCCTCCCGATGCATTTCGCTTTAACCTGGACTTTTTCCGAGGGCTTGGCCAGGGTACCGCCAACGTCCTGTATCTTTTCCTGGGCTACTATCAAGTCTGTTATCTCGGAGGAGAAGTGAAAGATCCGGGACGGACTATTCCTCGAGCGGTGGTGCTGTCCGTCCTGGCCGTAACCGTCATTGACGTTCTCATTTCCTTTTCGTTTATTGGCGTGGTTCCCTGGCGGGAAGCGATGGAATCCCAGTTCCTGGGCGCCCTCTTCATGGAACGGGTTTACGGACCCTGGGCTGGAAAGGCGCTGGCAGGAATGATCGTTGTAACCGCCTTTGCATCGATTTATGCGCTGCTTCTCGGTTATTCAAGAATCCCCTATGCGGCCGCCCAGGATGGCGTGTTCTTCCGCTGGATTGGGGTTCTTCACCCCACCAAGGAATTCCCGCACCGTTCCCTGCTTTTGATCGGGGTGGCCGCAATTATCTCGAGTTTCTTTAGTCTGGGAGACGTTATTCTGGCGCTGATGGCGGCCCGCATTCTCATACAATTTACCGCCCAGGTGGTTGCAGTTCTTCTCATAAGGGCGCGCCGGCCGGATATCCAGCGGCCTTTTAAAATGTGGCTGTACCCGCTTCCGGCTCTCGTATCTCTGATAGGCTATCTGTACGTCTTCTCGACCCTCGGTCCGTACTTCATTGTCTTCGGATTGCTGACACTGCTCGCGGGTTTGGTTGTCTATCTCATCATGGCTCATCGACAGCGGGAATGGCCGTTCAGCCAATGACGATTGAGGAAGAAGTCAGCGGCGCGCCGCAAGGCAGCCGATCCATTATCGCGCTAGAACGCCGGGCCGGCATTTAAGTGCAAGTGGGTCCCCTCCCGGCTGTGTCCGACGTCAATCCGGAGGAAGAGGATCGGACCCCCTTTCAATCGAAAGCCTCCCCCGTACGCTTTCTGCAAGGCTCGCAGGTCGTAGTCCCCTGACCTGGAAAACGTTTTCCCGGTATCGTAAAAAGCGGCAATCTCGATTGTCTCCGTCAGCCGCACCCGATACTCGGCGCTCAGAAGCAGGAGGTTCCGGTCCCTGAACCTGTGAGTGGAGAAACCGCGCAGGGCGCTTCCTCCGCCGAGTGTCGCTGCCAGGTAAAAAGGAACCTGGGCGTCTCCGACCGGGTCATCCATAGACGAAAAAAACCGCAACGCAATCACGCTCAGGAGGGATTCAACCGGAATGTATTGCCTGACATCGATCGCAAAACGGTTGAAGACGAAGTCTGAGCCACCCCTTTCTCGGTAGTGAGCAAAGTGCAATCCGGTTATGCCACCACGTTGCGGGTCAATAGGGACATCACGATAGTCGGCCAGGATTGCAGATGAAAATCGATAGAAGTCCGGCTGCCGATCGAGGCCGGGGATCGCAGGGAAGAGGACCGACGTGTTGGTGTAGCGATCATCGTGCCCCTCGTCCAGGTCAAATTGAAGGAATCCAGCACGCACCGATGTGCCCAACCAGTCGGTTATCTGATAGCCGAAAACACCTTCTATAGCGGCCCCCTGCAAAGCAAAGTCGGTTCTGTCTTCACGCCGTGAATCGGGACCCAGGCCGAAAAAGTTCTGGGCAGGGAAAGAAAAGTAGCTGAAATCGGCGAAGGCGGCGAGCCCCGGTTTCTTCTGGTACCTCTCGTGGAATTCGGAGGTAATTCGTCGGCCGAAAGGGTCGAGCAGAAAGGTCCGCCGGCGGGTTCTCAGCCGGCCGATTCTGGCTTCGTACCGCTGATAATTCCGTACCGAATACAATCCGGATACTTCCCAGTCCAGGGGTTGTTCGCCCGGTGCCTGCCACTGATAGGCCCCGCCGAAAGCAATGTGAGAGCCGGACGTGACGGTGCCGACTCGAGGTGAAAAGCCGTAAAAGCGCGGATCACAGTGCCATTCCGGTGGACAAGTCGAAATTTCTCCCCGGCTAATGCCGAACACCATGGAGATGACGATGAGACAAAGGAGGCGGGCGCCAAGGTGCATTTCGAATCAGTTTATCAGAGCCACGGGCGCCTGTTGATGCCGGGTTTGGCCACAATAAAAGATGCTGCACCGCGCGAGTCCGGGTTTGTAGTCCCGCCCTACATGAGGGCAGTTAAATCGTTCATACGACGCCAACTGACCGCTGGCCAACTGCCCTGTTTGTAGTCTAGGGCTTCACAAAAGGGGTTGTTCAAAAAAGAGATCGGTCCTGCTCCTGACTAATGCTTGGCCAGCGTCCCCGTTTTGACCATCTCGACTTTTTTCTTCTGACTGGAGGTCCGTCAGGACCGGCACGTGACAGGCAGCTGAGCCCAAGCAGCAAAAGTGGCCCTTTTGCCGGCAGACACTGACAGGTGAGAAGGCCGTGCAGGAGTTCACGTGCCGGTCCTACGGACCTGGGTCTTTTAGCCTTCGGTGGTTTCTACAAACGTGTCGGTCCTGACGGACCTCTGATGCGACCAGCACCGGCCTGATGGTGGTCAGCGAGCAGGACGACAGGGTGAATCGAACAATTCACTCCCACTGGCGCCCGCTTCGCAGGAAAACATTCGATCTGAGGCCCGCCCGAATGCAGAACTACGAACAAATGGTGCCTGCTGCTCGTTGTGAGCGCCCACAAAGCGACAAGATCTATCTCCGGCTTAATGAGACCGTCCCGCTGAAACTTCGGGCCTTTAGCGCCTTGCCGCCGCCATTGACTGCGCCGAGAAGTCGCCTGTTGCCTCTCTCTGAGACCCGGAGATCGAAATCGCTTTCGATCTTTCCGCTGAACGTGCTCGCATCGATATCCAATCCCGCCGATGCGGCTTCGATCACCCTGACATCCCCGCTCAGCGATTCGGCTGCCACAGGTCCGCTACTTTCCTCGACAAGAACATTCCCGCTAACGCTCTTGGCCTGGGTTTCACCGCCGACACCGCGGACTTCAACGTCCCCGCTGACCGATTCGCACGATGCGTTCTGGCTGACTTCGCCAGCTTTCACATCTCCACTGACGCTTCTCGCATCCAGTTGACCGCCAATCTGGTCGACCTCGACGTCGCCGCTTACGCTGGCGAGCTGGGCATTACCCCTGAGTCCGGTCAGCCTGATGTTTCCGCTAACCGAGCGAGTTTCGACAGAAGCCGGCTCGGGGACCGTAAGCTTGTACTCCACTGACACCCTTAGATCGTCGTTCGAACCGTCCGGGTACTTCGTGGAAATGTCAACAGCATTTCCGTTTGACTTCACGTCGATGGTGACCAAATCGGCGTTTTGGCGCGCTTGTTCGACGGTGGCTGCGCGAGACACCTTTAATCCCTGGATTCGCACCTCAGGCCGGTTCCAGGTAATGATTTCGATGTCGCCCGCAATGTTACTCAAAGAGACAGATCCGTTAGCCGGTAGGGCTATAGTCCGATCGAATGGCTCCACGTACTGCTGTTGGTCGTCCTCTTGTGCAATAACCGGAGCCAGGACTGATGTGGCTACGACACAAACCAGAAAAGTCCTCAGCGCCTGCTGTTTCAGAGCTTTCATGTTCTCCTCCTGGAGTCTGATTACTTTTTCTCTTTGACCTCCCGCTGGGTGAAAAAGTTGGGATCAAATTGGTATTTGAGCGAGGGGCGTTTGGTCCTAGAATCGGGATAGGAGGAAGACAGCCATGAGAAAAGCTCAGCTAACCCGTCGCGAATTCGCGCTGGGGACCGCCTCGGTTGCCCTCACCGGCGCCGTCACGTCTCCGGCGAAAGCGAGCACGGCAAGCCTCGACACCAAGCCGGCCATTCTTGGGGGAACGCCTGTCCGTACCAAGCCATTCCCGACGTGGCCGACCTTGGAGAGAGTCGACGAGGAGAAATTCTCTCAATCGCTTCGAGAGAAGAAATGGTGCCGTCTTTACGGAGACACCACCACGGAGTTCGAACAGACGTGGGCTCGAGGGTTAGGAGCCAAGTTTGCGATCGGCGTGGTTAACGGAACCAACGCTCTGTATGCCGCGTTGAACGCCCTGGAAGTCGGTCCAGGCGATGAAGTGCTGATTCCGGCGTACACTTTTGTTGCTACTGCGAACGCCGTTATCCAGCAGTTCGCTCTGCCCGTATTTGTGGATACCGACCCAGTAACTCAGCAGATGGATCCGTCCGATCTGGAAGCGAAAATTACGGAAAACACCCGGTGTATCATTCCGGTCCACCTGGGCGGCAACGTAGCCAACATGGATGAAATCAAGCGAATCGCTGCCAGGCGCGGGCTGCCTATAGTAGAAGATGCCTGCCAGGCCCATTACGCCGAGTGGCGAGGGCAGAAAGCCGGGGCGCTCGGTGATATCGGTTGTTTCAGCTTCCAGTCAACAAAAATCCTTCCCTGTGGCGAAGGAGGAGCAGTTGTGACCAACAGGCAGGACCTTTACGACCGCCTGCACGCCTTCCAGAACAACGGCCGCGATCGCGTTACGGGGACCAGGGACGGTTATCTTCATCAAGGAAGCAACCTGAGAATGACCGAGTTTCAGGCCGCCTTGCTCCTCGGCCAGCTCACCAGGTTTGAGACGATCTGCAAAGTGCGAGAGGAGAACGCCAGGTATTTGACCGAGCTGTTCAAAAAGATCCCGGGAATCGAGCCGGCGGGAATGTACAGCGGCTGTACCAGGAACACGTACTACCTATTCATGGCCAGGTACGAGCGCGACGGATTCAAGGGTTTGAGCCGGGCTGGTTTTCTGAACGCATTGCGCAAGGAAGGAATCGACTGTGGCAGCGGATACTCGCCGCTGAACAAAGAACCCTTCCTGGAGAAGACTTTTGCTTCGAGGCTCTATCGAACTATTTACAGCGAGGAGCGACTCAAGCGGTACAGGGAAATGAATGAATGTCCGACTAACGACCGGTTGTGCCGAGAAGGACTGTTTTTCTCCCAGACAATGCTGCTCGGGACACGCGAGGACGTGGAACAGGTCGCCGAGGCCGTGTCCAGAATACAAAGACACGCCGAATCAATCGCACGCATTTCGCGCTCCTGAGATCTGGATAAGCGACCAGAAAGTGAATTTGTCGCGGCCGGGATTCTTGAGAGCCCGGCCGCGGTTCTTTTGTTGGAGCCTCGTCAGTCCCCTGCAGTTACCAGCGCGGTGGTCTGCGGCCGCCTCGGGAATCTGACCGTCCCCCGCGACCGCCACGTCCGCCGCCCTCTTCGCGAGGACGCGCTTCGTTCACGGTCAGGTTTCGGCCGTCAACTTCCAAGCCGTTGAACTGCCGGATGGCCTGCTCGCCTTCTTCACGAGTTGCCATTTCCACAAAGCCAAATCCGCGAGATCGTCCGGTCTCGCGGTCCGTGATCAACGTTGCTGACTGCACGGTGCCAGCCTGGGAGAACAGATCCTCCAGCTGTGAGCTTGTGGTCTGGAATGAAAGGTTACCAACAAAAAGTTTCATCGTCATACACACCTTTCCTTTGAAAGGAATTACCGAGAAGCCTGACCTGGATCTGTTTTCCGTCAGTTACTGGCGGCGAAGGATCACGCGTCCGAGCAGCTTCCGAGTTTCTTTTTACCCGACTCTCCAACTGACCTAAACGCAGCCGCCATTAGCCAACGTTGAGGGAGACTACATACATACGAGAGTTGAGCTAAGCGGCAGTATACACGGTCCTTGAGTGGGCTGCAAGTTATTCGAATTTTCACGGATTTAGGGAAGGGCATATAATGGCGACGACAAAAGTCAAAAAGGAGGTGCCATGTCCTCTTGCGTGAAGCTCCTCCTCGTTCTCGCCATGTGCTTTCTCTGTCTCGGCGATCGCCTTACTGCTGCCATGGATGAGTGGGACAGAGCAAGGTTGAACGAGCCCGGTTCGATCATTAAGCGGTTCGTTGACCCTCTTACCAGGCAGGCCGGTCGCCCAGCCCGCTCACTCCTGACTTCCGACCAGGAGCATGCGCGCTCGATCGGACCAGTCCTGACCCCTTCCACTCCGGTTTACATTCTTTACCATCATACCGCCCAACCTACGGCTGAAGAGATCAACTGTGTTCTGGAACAGGGCCGAGTATTTGTTAACTACGAAGAGCCGCACGATCAGGGGAAGATGCCGAACCTGATGATCCGCCCCGTGGACGGAAAGACCCGCATCCCATTCCTGATCCGTGCTTCGATCACCCCTACGGGAGCAGCCAACATCCAGTCTTCGCTCTCCCTGTTCGTTCGCTTTCCGATCATCTTTTCTCCTCGTCTGGATGTCCGGCGAGTTCATGTTGGTTTAAAGCAAGTCGATTTCAGCGTCGCGGCGGGAGTCGACGAAGGAGTTTTTTCGGTCACGGTGCCGTTGGACTCTCTCGCCGCCCCTGATTCGGACGTGCGCTTTCCGGTCGAAGTTCTTATGGAAGGCTCGGTCACGCTTGGCGATTACTCGGTGTTGCCGGCTGATCAGTTCGCGAACTGGAATTCCCCG
>ERZ795047.4341-NODE-4341-length-12060-cov-6.457643_pt1 | contig 12060 bp, 9 predicted proteins | sample MGYA00375131_ERZ795047 | MGnify/ENA primary metagenome ERZ795047 (study PRJEB30176, sample SAMN05720228) | activated sludge metagenome | isolation source: Anaerobic digester | place: Japan | collected 2015-05-20 ... | reverse complement strand
CTTCAGCAGCACCAACCACTTCAGAAGAACCAACCACTTCAGCAGCACCAACCACTTCAGAAGAACCAACTACTTCTGAACCAACTTCAGCTCCACCAACTACCTCAGCACCAACTACTTCAGAACCAACTTCAGCTCCACCATCGACTACTACAACAGAAGCGCCTACTATAGGGCAATGTACTTATCGGTGTCAAGATAGCCATTGGAGGTTGATCTGGTCCGATTGCATATCAGGATATATTTGTCCAGTTGATCCAGCCTTTCCGGAACCGGATGGGGAGTGTACAGAAGACGATATTTATATCGCATGGTGCGTTCGAGCAATTTCTGCGTCTGAGTGTCCTAGAGAGAATTGTTACTGGTCTTGTATAGATGGAGTTTGGACATTAGTATCGCCCAGTGTTGCGTACACTGGAAGAAGTAGATGCTTTGAATATTCTGACGGTTCCTGCGAATGCTTTCACCCCAGCCGCTACTACGGAGAGCCCTGTACGCACGGTATGCAGGTACTGACAAACTGCGTACCAAAATCAACGAATGACTGCGCCTGGCGATGCACAGAAGTCAGCCCCGACATCTATCAGTGGGTCAAAATCATAGACTGTACATCCGGGACATGCCCACAGGTACCGGCTGGTGTTAATTGTTTCTCAAGCGTGGAAGGTAGAATAGTAGCCTATCCATGTCGATATGATCTAGCCTCGTATTGCTATTCCAGGTGCGAGCAGGAATGGGACCCCAATACTCAATCATACATGTATTTCTGGCAGTATACCGGTAATCGTTGTATTTATCTGGAGGAAGTAATACCGTGCGACGAGAGCACGGACAGCGGAGTCCCTATAGAAATAACTGGATTACAGGTGGCTGATTGCTGTAAGCGACTGCCAGATAGAAAGTGTATCTGGCTCTGCATTCATACCCCTTATGATGAATACGAGTGGATTTTAGTAGCAGGACCTAACTGCGAAGACGGTCACTGTGAGGAACCCGCGTATAACTGTAATGCATGTCATGAATTGGAGCAAGTACGGACAAACTGTAGATTATCACACGATTTGACGGGGAGGCAGTTCGGTAACAGAACCTGCGTCTATCAGTGCGTAACACGGCTTGATACAGGGGAGTCCTATGTTTCTATACATGCCACTAATTGTCATGGCGGATATAGTTGCGATTCCGAGTGGGCCTATCTGATTGCCTGTTCTGGTAAGAACCCCGAGGGCTATTGGAGATATCACGAGCCGGAGTATGAAGGTTCAAACATAGCAAACATTCAGACGTACTACTCCATCGTCCCATGCAGCATGCTAGTAGAGGAAGATAACGATACAGGACCAACCTGTGTTTGGTTCTGTAATGGTTCGTCGTGGGAATTAATTCAGGGTTGTTTAAATCCACAATACCAGTGCCCAGAACCAGACTGCGAATGCAATGCTTCCCTTGCGGACGTGTATGAAACTGTCGATTGCGTGCTGGATGCAGCTTCGACCACGGCTCCGCCGTGCTATGGACGGGTTTGCGTGTGGCGGTGTACGGGCTTATTGTCCTGGGAGCTTGTTGTAGATTGCGATTCTCCCTGCGAGTGTGAACCTCCAGAGAGTGATTGTACATTTACCAATATCTGCCAGGAGATCGAAACACTCTGTGGTTATACGCCGCCAGCTACAACATCGTCAACAACTACATCTACTACGACCACAGCAGCACCTTCCAGTAATTGCAGTTCCTACATTTGTCGTTGGTACTGCCGCTATGATACCACCGAAGGGGAATTTGTCTGGACAAACGTTCAAGCCTGTCCATCGGGATGTACGTGCGTCGAACCAACCACTGCTTGCGACCCACTAACTGCTTGTACGTATATTACACAGCGATGTTCAGGCACAACATCTACAACACCAGCACCTTCGGGATGTGGTGACTGCACCTATGTTTGCAGTGATGGTATATACATATTGCTATCAAATGCATGCACCGATGAGTGCTACTGCCTTGAGAATTTGCCGTGTACGGAAGAAGGTTCCGTGGATTCCATCCCATGCTACAAACCAGGAACCACTGGATCCACCAGCTCATCGACAACGACAAGTACTACAACATTAGTATATTCCGAAGGCTACTGTGCTTATTTGTGTCTAAGCGGTAACACGCTTTATCGTATTGAAGATAACTGTGTAACCCCAAATATATGTGATGAATTTTTAGCTTTCACGTGTAACGCTGGGGAAACATATTTCCTACCGTGCTCGGCTACAGGTGGTTATCCAATAACGTTGTCTTCCGGGATTGATCTTGAAATTGATTTTAATTCCCTGTCGGTAACAATAGAACCCACGACCCCGAGTCCTGATTACATACTGGTGAGTCCAATTCAGCTTCTCTATGAAATCTTGGAAGTACAATTATCACTTGCTACGACAGCTACGTTACCGAACTGCTTTGGTATCTGTCGTTACTTGTGCCTGGATAACAGGTGGTATCTGCTATATTCCAGCTGCACATGCGCCTGTCAGGAGCCAGCAGTAGCCTGCATAGATGATACAGAGGCTGAGGGTTCCTGTGTGGATGCTTCCGAAGTTCTGCCCACGCTTCCACCGCTTGGTACCACGAACTGGGGTACTACACCGGCATACCCAACAACTTCTTCTACAACAACGCCTTCTGGATATCCGCACGGTTATTGTAAATATCGTTGTACGTTCTATACTTATATACTAGAAGAGAGCACATGCACTTCTGGATATACTTGTGAATATGTGTATGAGGCGGACTGTGATCCGGAGTCAGTGATTTATTCGGAATGTATAGAGGAGTGAGAGATTTATGGTTAAGAGGAATCTTCTGACCCTTGGGACGCCAGTATATGATGATTTTGATGGATTGTTTTTTACGTTAAAGGCTCTTCAGGTTTATCACACAAAGGTCTTTGAGAATTCGGAGATAATTGTTGTTAACAATAACCCAATGGGGGTAGATACATCTGATATAAAAAGACTTGTTTCGGAGCTAAACTACACTGGAATGGTTCGGTTGATCGAGTTGAAGGAACCACAGGGGACTGCTCCGGCCAAACAGAAGGTTATCGATTCTGCAACGAACGATTGGGTTGTAGTTTTCGACTCTCACGTGCTCTTCGCAGAACGAGCTTTCGATTATTTACTGCGTGTTATTGAGACGGGCGAACATGATAGGGACATCCTGTCAGGACCGTTAGTAGGAGCAAACAATAAATCACTTTCTACGCATTATTTGTGGAAATGGAGAGGTAATTTATTGGGGATCTGGGGAACAAATCCCGCTGCTGAAGATATAGAGGGTCCTCCAATCGAAATACCAGGAGTCGGGACCGGTGTTTTTGCAGTTAATAAAAAGTATTTCCCTGGATTTCATCCGGCTTTTCGCGGATTTGGCGCAGAGGAACTTTACATTCATGAGAAAGTAAGGAGGAATGGAGGAGCAGCTTACTGCATTCCGGGATTTCGATGGCATCATCGCTTCTTCCGTCCAAGAGGGGTACCATATCCTAATTTAATTTGGGATCGTGTGCGGAACTATGTGATTGGATTTATGGAACTCGGATTGGACGTGAATGAGGTTTATACTTACTACGTGAAATCCGGATTCTTTAGCGAGCGAGACTGGGAATATCTCATCGCCGATCCAATTAATCATGTTAGGCCGATGCAATACTTTGAGATTGCAGACGATGCCCCTGAGAAGAAACGAATTGTTGAGGCTGATCGAGGTCAAGCCGAGATGAAGGTAACTGCTGTACCGGAACAGTATAGAGCATTTCTGGAGAGTGGTGGTTCTGTTCTATCCGCACAGGAACAGCAGATTCGTAGAAGAATTGCTGCCATGTCGGATGCAGAACTGGAAAAGATTGAATTGCCTCCGGAGTTTGTTAAGGCGACGGCCAGTCTTAGCGAGGAGGACCGTAAGAAAGCGATACGTTCTTATAGGGAAGGAGTTATCTTTTCTCGTTGGAAGGAAGCATATGAAAAATCGCTAGCGGCACGACCGAACACACAGGAGAGTGGCTGTGGCGGATGCAAACAGAATCAGGGCACTGAAATACGGAAGGAAATCGTTGAAAGTCTGAAACGAGGTAAAACTGCTCGCGATGTTCTTTCACTCCCGACGGATGTCGATGATTCCTATAAGGATATTATTCGAGAGTATGTAAAACAGGCAGATAAGATCATCGAACTGGGGGACGATCCTATAGGTTTTACGGCTGTAGTCATAGATAGCATGGATGAAAATGACATTTTTGTGTCCATTTACGAGGATAAGAAGTTCATACCAGAATTGAACGAACTGGGTCGTATAGCAGCAGAGAGCAGCAAATCTGTCAAGTTGCTGATAGGCTTGGATCAGTTGGATATTAAAGAGGATACCTTCGACCTTGCTATCTATAATCCTATTTTTCCAGATATGGAGTCCGTATATACTGTTCTTAAGAAACTAGTACCCAATGTCAAAGGTAGAATTTTAATCCATCGTACTGATAAGTATGGGATAAAGACACCAGATAATAAGCCTGGTATTATGCCTGGGATCACAAAATTTTTGCATGAAACTGCCGACTTCTCTTGGTCTGTGATTAAGATTCACAAGCAGGGTCAGGGTCTGGTTGTGTTATCTAATCTTCCAGAGGATAAACCTAAGTTGCCAGGAACTATTACACTAGCAGCTAACTTTGCTAAAGCTATCGCTAAGCATATTGCAACAGGAGCCAAGGAAGTTACCAGAGAAGAGTTGGAATTTCGGCTGAAACAATGCACTATCTGCGAGCACAGAGTCGATGACCGTTGCTCCGTATGTGGATGTTTTATCACCAGTAATGTTTTAAGCAAAGGTAAAGCATTTTGGAAAGATCAAGTTTGTCCACTTGGCCGATGGAAAAGGGAACAAGAATGAAACGCCGTGTTGCCTGTTTATGTCCAACATTTATGCGACCGCGTTGTACTGCTAACGCAGTCGCGCTATTCAATCAACAGACATACGAAAATCGTTTTCTCTATATTCTTGACGATGGTAACACCTATCTGGAGGAGAGTGACGATCCACGAGTAAAGATTAAAGTAAGCGAAGACCGATTCGAATCTCTTCCTGCAAAATACAACTATCTGTTAGACTGGGCGCTCAAAGACTGCGATCCGCATATTATAGTTGTCTGGGAAAATGATGACATTTTTTTACCAAACCATCTAGAGCAATGTGTTACAGGTCTAGTACACGCGGATGTTTTACGCTTTGCACGCGTTTTTGTATATGATCCAAATACTAAAAAGGTCCGTGTAGAGCCAGTTCGTGGTAACTTTCACGGTAGTCTGGCTTTTAAGGCAGACCTGGCGACATCGAAAAAGGTACGTTGGCCAGAGACGAAAGCAGCAGGATTTGACTTGAAGTTTCTTAACGAACTGTGCAGTACGTATAGAGTAAATATCTTGGACGTGTTCCCCACGTATGTCTTTAGATTTCCATGTACTGAGACAATCAACGGGGAGTGCTTCATGAACGGTCTGGATGATATAACCTGGTACGATAGATATGGGATTCATTTTGGAAGAAAATGCTGCTCCCAGGAGAAAATCAAGCTACAGCCGAAGATTGACGAAGAGACAAACTACTTCTTTGAAGTATTTTATGGTCCTGGGCTGTTACACCAGATTATAGCATACAACATTCGCTACAATGCTAATCTGATGTGAGGGCGCAGATTTGTACCAGCAAGATCAGGAAATGATGAGGGAAAGCGCACTGCTCTCCTACCAGCAGCAGCTAGATCTATTCTATGCCTATAAAAATAACGGAGACATCGAAGCCTTCCAACGGCTTTTGAGTTGTCATATAAGATTAGCATATAAAGTAGCTGATTCCTACAACTGCCCAAAATTACAGGATGATCTCCGCTCCGAAGCATTATTAGCGCTGCACTTTGCTATCGAACGTTGGGATCCTCGAAGAGGAGCGCTCACAACAATAGCTACTCCGATTATCAGACAAAGACTGACCAGATTTCTGATCGAGAACTCACATGTTGCCAGGGTGCCATATCTTGCCTATAGAAATTGCAGCAAGGAGGGGTTCAAAGCCGATCACGTATTTCCGATTATCAACGCCAGATACTTAAGTAACAGGTCCAGTTCGGAGGACGAACACCTCATATTAGAATCACGTGTTGTAGAAGAACTCTCAGACAACGAATTGCTGGACTCCATACGGAATTTCATGGATTCGACGGACGAAGAGCACAAGACATTAATAGAACTTATCTATGGTATAGGCGATCATTATGACGATAAGATGTCGCTGGGATTGCTATCCAGAATGCTGAGAGTCAGCAAAAGTCGTCTGAAGACGCAAATCAACAGAGTACGAGAATATATAGCGAATCCGCATCTGTGCAAGCTGTGCGGAAAGGCATTTCTCAGAAAAAATAGAAGGAAAATATGTTGTGATTCCTGTCAGGAACTCTGTGAATCAGGTTCTGCCGATGAAGCATCTGAGGAAGGTTTTCTGCGATAAAGCTGTCCACGTAATATTTTTACTTCCTTTGGGGCGTGAAATTGTAACTCTACTGTTTTATTGACACAGTCGATGTTCTTAACTACAATTCGTACATCGTCACCGATATACACGTCTCCGTTTAGCTTAATGTTAAGGTTTAACATGAAATGCTCCTAGTAATTCCAGATGCTTCTTGCTATAATTTAATATGATCTGGTGTAACCGTTAATAAATTATATTTTGGTATCTAACGCGTAGGAGTAGAGTTATGGAAAAAAGAATTCTGCGGCAGGACGATTTTGTTATCGTCATTGAAGACAAACCAGCTACACCATCTGGGTTTGCTCGCTATAGCGATTACCATTGCATGGTATGTTCTAAGGACGCTTCTCGACTGGTAGATCAGGTCTGCTTGAGGCATGCTTTGAATGCGATAGGTTTGCGCTGGGATGACTATGTCATGGACACAGAGTCCCGAAGACGACCGATCACGGATGTTTTAGATCCTAATGATGAAGAAGAGCGTAACTACTTTTGTATTGAGTACTACCTCTCTGAAAAGAAATAGCGCGCTTGGTTAGCTCCACCTCCACACATTACTGCAATATGCAGTAATTTTTATCTACATGTTCATTGTGCTTGGTTTAATAGATGAGAATGTGCTTAACGGGCACCTAAACACTGTAGAGTTGTGAAGTTTAAACATCTCCTTTTTTCCTTCTGTTACAAGAAAAATCGGAGGCAAACCAAGCTCTTGTAAGATTTCGTTGATTCGGGCCTTCGGCACTATAAACTCATGGACATCCACTTTTCTAAGCTCATTTTCTGGTAGTGCTCCTTCAAAGATCAGTTGCCGTATGATGGCCGCAGCAGTGTTTTTTCGTTGTTTAACCGAGCTTTTCTTCAGGTTGGCTAGTATAAAGTTCTCGGCATCCTCTCCAATATCGAATAGCTTAGCAAACTCCTTCAAAAAAATGTAATAATAGTCGTTTCGTCGTCGTTTAATGGCAAATGGGTCGTCTCTTCTTGTTAGGCATTTCTGAATCCAGAGGCACAAACTGCTATTGATGTCTTTTTCTGAGAATAGCGGCGCCGGATTATCCGAAAGTCCAAAAATGAGTCCTCTGGATAAGTACATGGCTACAAGGGCTTGCAGCTCGTTTACGAAATATATCTTGCTGTACCTATTCTGCAGTATGCTCAGCGAGAAAGACCTATAGGCCGTCGGCCAGAGTAAACCAGAATCTTCGTTATAAGACGGGTCGTGTATTGGTACAGATAGTTGCTCGAGTATGTGCTCTGCTGCCTGCCCTGGGTTTCCAAGGATTGCTATGTCAGTCTTCTGTTTCAAGTATAGATACCTACCGATGGCACAGCAGAATGCAAAGAAGAAGAGCAGATGTTCCGCTTGCCCCTGGGTAGTTGGCTTCAGGGATACTTTCCTGGTGTAGAGACGAACCCTGCCAGCAGGCTCGTCTTTGAAACCCATGTGTGTGTTGCATATCCGTGACCCTGTAATAATCACGTTTGGCAGTACAACTTTATTTTTAGTTATGCGGGGCTTATATCGTTTGGTCTTTACCGGATAACTCAATGCGGCTGCAACATCTGCTAAATGCTTCTTTAAAGAGGGCATGCAGTACAGGGCTATTCCAGCATCTGCACACAATTCTGCAATTTCACTATAAAATCTGTGCTTTCCTGTGATTTTGAATGGAATCTGCTTATTATTGGCAAGTATTCTTCCGATGTATCTGTACGTCTGTCTGTATTTGTGTATGCGCTGAATTTGAATATTAACGTTGAGTGCCAGATCGGTAGATGGCATAGCGTACCAGGCATGATGCTGTGATACAATAGTTGTTTTTGCCGTTAAAGCTACGGAAGTCGTCAGTTCCTCCTCCAGCGGCTTAGCGTTAGCTAGATATATCAATAATTCTGCTGGACTTTGCGATACCGAATTCACTACGGATTCGGATACAATTTTTGGCCTCAAAGGTTTTAAATGCCGATACTTCTCCGGAGCATACTGTTTAAGCACAAGAACGAGTTCCCTCCGTGGCAACCATTCGTATATGGATTCAATATCCATGAACGGGGATGCCATAATAGCAGCTACAGAATTTTCTAGGATAAGAAAATTGAAAAAGATACGCAGGGCAAGAAGTGGGTCCTGGAAAATGAAGATGTTATTATAAGAATAATTGGCATGTCTAGCGGTATGTCCTAAGCAAACTCCTCCGTCCTTCCATGAAATCCTGGATGTTGTTCCAAAGATTGGATGGACCAGGACGAATCCAGTTATTAACCGATCTATGCTCTCTGGTATAATGTAGTAATTATCTGACGATTTCCGTGGTTCAACGATGCCTTCAGACAGCAATCTATGAACAGCTTGCAGGGAATTGAATCCAAGGGTGAGTGGACGAAGGTCCTCCGGAACCGCTTGCAGCTTGTCCATGTAGTAATTAGATACGACTGGTTCACACGATACTCGCATGAATGAATGGAATCTCTGCTGGTTGCGGATCCAGTCTTCGTTCGTTTCGTATTGCCTTAATTTATGAGAAAGCTCCGGATGGCTATGCTCTAACCGCCGGACTATAATATTTATAGAACTAGTTTCACAGTTGCAGGACGCGAGGCCGTTGAAAATAGTAAATGACGCTTTACAGACAGGACATCTGATAACCGAGGGTTTGTAGCCAGGTGTACTCATGAGAACCTATAAAGATTTGATCCGTGCTGCTCAAGAGCTGGCCAGTACTGAGCAGGATATTACAGATCGAGAATTCCGAAAGCGCGCTGCTATGTTAATGGTAGAAGCAGAACGCTACGGAGTCGGTCCAGAAATTAATAGTATCTTGAACAAACGGAAAAAGCAAGCTAGTGCTCCGAAGCCGCCGGGTGATTATACGAATCTTCCTCTTCGCAATCCAACAGAAATAAAAAAAGCTGCTGAATGGTTTGCCCAATTTCGTAGCCGGTTTCCGTTTGAAGTTCGAGTTAAACAGGCAAGACAGATTCTCGAACGAGCTGAAGCACTGGGCGTATCGTTAGAAGCTGATATAGAGGAATGTTTGCATAAGAGTGCCTGCCTGGGTCTCATAAATAAGAATTTTATCAAGCATGAGCTTACAAAGCGAGCCAAATACTTTGAGCAATCCGGAAGACAGAACCTTGCTGAAAACATCAATTCGATCATAAAAGAGTTGGATGGATTTGAGAGCGACGATGCATTGCTGAAGAATGGTTTTGCTGTTAAGTTAGCGGGATATGTTGATGCGTTAGACCGTAGATATAACCTGCTTACTAAATACGGAAAATCGTTCCAGATTCCAGAAGATTTCATTTTCTCACAATCCATTGAGCCTATCATCGAATATGCATCACTCATAGGGAACGTAAAAACAGGAAAATACTACTCTCCAAAAGATCTTGAACGGTTAGATATGCAGAAGCTGAAAGATGCATTAGGTCCGGAGTTTGAAAAAGCGGCGAGCGTTGCCGGTGCTGCGACAGACGCAGCAGGGTTGAAGGAGTGGTTCAAGACTGCGACCAAAGACGAAGCTCGTATTTTTGACGTGCTCGCTGCGGAGCAAGGGATATATCCAACAGCCGAGAAGCTTCCAGAAGAATGAGATCTATTCGTAGTAATATATTAAAATCAGAACATTGTTACGCTACGACTGCTCTGGCCTGCTTTCTGGACCAATTTGGTACAGAGGGGTTAGATTGGTTACCAGAGACGATTTTTGTTAGCATGGAGGAAGCCTATGGTGCTCTTCCAATTGGAACATTGAATAAGTTAATGGCTGGAATACAGATTCTCACTTCTGACGATTTTTTTACAAAAGTAGGAAGGTTCGTCGATTACACAAATATCCTGAATCATGGACACTTCGACGATTCAGTAGCTGACGTAGGTGAGATAGCCTGGGCGCTCACTGAAGTAAAGATCATCAATGATCCTGGTAGCACAGAAGATCCCCTGGCAATATTTGTATCGGATATAGTGGAGTATATTGAGGCTGCCTTCAATAATAGCGGGCTGACTTATCCACCTGATATTTTTAAATATTACGGACTGTACTTCCCAGATAAGCGTCTCAACGTTCTGTCCTCCTATGCCGATAACCCTGAACTGTATTCTATTTTAGACGAAGCAGTGAAGTATCACACTGCATTGGTAAATGCAGCTATTAAGCAAAATCTCGATGAGCTATTCATTCAATTATCACAATGTGGCTTAAATGTGCCAGACGTGACAGCATCACCAGCGCGGAAGCCCCCGACTTCAGTCGGGGGAGGAAGCGCGGCCCCTATGGGTTGACATATTGAACCAATCCGCCTATAATTATAGGTATGAAGCTGACCTTGCAAACACAACTTCTGCCCACGCAGGAACAGGTCTTGGCGCTTGAAGCGACCATGCGTGCGTTCAATGCCGCCGCCGATTGGTTGGCAGGAGAAGCGTTCCATCGTAAAACCGCCAACAAAATCCTGTTGCAAAAACTCTACTACGCCACATTGCGTGAGCGCTTCGGGCTTTCTGCTCAAATGGCGGTACGTTGTATCGCTCAGGTCTGCGAAGCGTACAAGCGGGACAAAACAAAACGGCCACACTTTAGACCTTTTGCTTCTATCCCATACGATCAGCGTCTCATGAGTTTCAAGGGCATTGACCGCGTGTCGCTTTTGACGCTCTCGGGTCGCATTCTCGTGCCTATGGTCATGGGCAAGTATCAGCAAGAACGGTTTACCAACGCAAAAGGACAATGCGATCTGGTGCGGCGCAAGGATGGCAAGTGGTTCCTGCTTGTGACCGTTGATCTGCCAGACGGCACCAAGCCGCCAACGACCGATTTCATTGGCGTGGACTTGGGTGTTGCAAACCTTGCTACAGACAGCGACGGGCAACGCTACAGCGGCGATGCGGTCGAAGCCGTCAGGAGTAGGCAGTACACACTGCGCGCCAGTCTCCAGAGGGCTGCTTCTGACAAAAAGCGGCGAGGCATGCGTCCGAAGAACATCCGGCGCAAGCTCAAGCGATTGAGCGGGAAGGAAAGGAGATTTCGCGCCAACGAGAATCATCGCATAGCCAAATCGCTCGTTGCTAAGGCCAAAGGCACCGGTCGCGGGCTTGCCCTGGAGGAACTCAAGGGCATCCGCAACCGGACACGGTTTCGCAAGGCGCAGCGGGCGAAGATGGGTGGATGGGCTTTTGCGCAACTTCGTGCATTTGTCGAATACAAAGCCAGGCTGGCAGGCGTTGAGGTCGTCTACATCAACCCTGCCTATACCAGCCAGACGTGCGCGGTTTGCGGGCATGTATCCAAAGCCAACCGCCCATCGCAAACGGAGTTTCGCTGCGTGGCCTGTGGGCACGCCGACCACGCAGACGTGAACGCGGCGAGGAACATCCGTTGCCTCGCCAGGGCGTCTGTCAATACGCCTAAAGTCTCGGAACCGCATCAGGACCTCCTGGTTGCGTAGTACAGGGACAAGCCCCCGACTTCAGTCGGGGGTAGTTGACCA
>ERZ795047.4337-NODE-4337-length-12066-cov-3.970194_pt1 | contig 12066 bp, 7 predicted proteins | sample MGYA00375131_ERZ795047 | MGnify/ENA primary metagenome ERZ795047 (study PRJEB30176, sample SAMN05720228) | activated sludge metagenome | isolation source: Anaerobic digester | place: Japan | collected 2015-05-20 ... | reverse complement strand
AGGGCGAGGGAGCTTGAGATCGAGGGAGTGCTTGAGATGCTTATAGTGATCGATATGCAGGGGAAAGTAAAAAACATAGATATTGTCAGATCTCCTCACTCAAGCATTACAACAGCAGCAAAGAAGACTGTTTCGACCTGGCGTTTCAAACCTGCACGTAATAAAAACATACCTGTGCAGGTCAGAGTGAGGCAGATAGTGGAGTTCAACCTGGACTGATTTTTATATTGGCAAAATAAAAAGGTGTGTTTTATCTTCTTTTCAGAAGAGTAAACCTTGATTATGCTGATTAAGAAATGATTTTTTTTAAATACAAACAGAGAAAAGATTTTTAGTACTTATTTGTTTTAACATCTAACTTGAGCGCTTAAAATGAGAACATTCAGGGTTATCTCTCAGATTTTCTTCTTCCTCTCTTTCATCTTCCTGTTCTTTTTCCTCAACAGAAATCCTGCTGCCTACAGATGGGAGAGTGAGATACTTCTATGGGCAAATCCTCTTACAGGTTTACTTACAACAATCGCGTCCAGATCTTTCTATGTGCCGATAGCTGTTACAGCCGCGGCGATAATGATCTTAACCGCGCTTTTCGGACGGTTTTTCTGCGGTTTTTTCTGTCCTTTAGGTTCCATAATTGATTTTCTGGACAGGTTTATATTTGAAAAGATGCGTTCTGCCGGACGGAAAACGCCGGGATTTTTCCGGCGTATCAAGTATGTGCTGTTAATTGTCCTTCTGGTTCTGGCTCTGTTTGGTTCCTTCTTCCCGCTTATTGTCGATTCCTTGACTATAACCACCCGTTTTCTCACTGTTCTGGTAAATCCTGTTCTCAGTGTTTTTGGTGTTGACCTGCTGAAGCTGACAGGGTGGGTCTGGCCGCCGGTTGTTGAAAGGATAAGCGGATTTTTTTCTCCGACGGTATCCCTTTACTATGGGGTAATCCTTACAGTAACCCTTTTACTGCTGGTTACTGCCGGAGGATTCTGGCAGAAGCGGTTCTGGTGTGCCAATATCTGTCCCACAGGTGCCTTTTTGGGATTTTTAAGCCGCTTTACTTTATTCAGAAGATCTGTAAACTCTGCAAAGTGCAATTCCTGTTCGCGATGTGCGGCAGTATGCCCCACCGGTGCAATTGACAAGAAGAATATTCCCGGAACGGATGTCTCTGAGTGCATAGAGTGCGGAGTTTGTGTGCAACTGAAAGATGCGTGCAGCAGTTTCCGGCTGCTCCGTCCGGAACTAACAGGGACGAGTGGTCCGGACCTGCAGAGACGTCATCTACTTGCAGGGGTCATTGGCGGTGTAGTGATGCTTCCGGTTTTCAGAGCAACAGCCATAAATAAACGCGATGATCACGGGCGGCTGATCCGTCCTCCGGGGGCTTTACCTGAAGAGAAGTTTCTTGCCAGGTGTTCTGGATGTGGTGAGTGCATGAAGGTGTGTCCGACAAATGGACTGCAACCCTGCATGTTTACAGACGGCTTTTCGCGTCTTTACACCCCTAAGCTTGTTCCAAGGATTGGAGGGTGTGAGGAGAAATGCTCCCTTTGCGGAAATGTGTGTCCAAACGGGGCTATACGGAAGCTGCCGCTTGAGGAGAAGCAGTTTGCAAAAATCGGAACGGCGGTGATAGACCGTCACAAGTGTCTGGCCTGGGCACAGAATAAAGAATGTCTGGTTTGTGATGAGGTTTGTCCTTATAATGCTATAGAGTTCAGGATGGTAGATACGGTCAAGGGAAGGTTCAAGGTACCTGTGGTGTTTGAAGACCTTTGTGCCGGATGCGGTCTGTGTGAACAGAACTGTCCCATCTTCGATCAGGCGGCAATAGTTGTTTATAAATTCGGGGAGAACCGCAGGGAGAACGGTGAGTATGCAAGTGCCTGGCAGAAAGAGGTGATCCGGGAGAGGCGGCGTAAGTCAGACAGTGTCAATCTGGACAACGAACCGGATCATGAAGGCGAATCTGGTGAGGTAAGTGAAGGCTTTTCAGATGGATTTATTGAGTAAAGGAGCCTTTTAAGGTTCTGGTGATCAGAAGATTTCCTGTAAAAAGAAGAATTTTGAACAAATCTATTAAACAAATTGAACATATAGGGAGTTTCGGAGGTACTGATGGCGATTTCAAGGCGTGAATTTCTGGCTTCTGCGGCAGCAGGTGCTGCGGTTCTGGCGGCGGGAAATGGTTTTGCACAGCAAACCGGTTCCAAGAGCGAGGTGTATGTGGGTAAGGGCAGTGCTTCTGAGATGCTGCCGAAGATTCTTGAAAAGATGGGGGGGATATCAAGATTTGTAAAGCAGGACAGCAGGGTGTTGATAAAGGTCAACATGAGTTTTCCCAATCCCCCGGAATGGGGAACAGGGACCAGCCCGGAGGCGGTTTTTACTCTTGCCAAAATGTGTATCGAGGCAGGGGCGAAGAGGGTAATTGTATGTGACAATACAATAAGAGATCCTGAACATTGTAAAGAGAAGACAGGTATAGCAGCCGCTATAAAGGATTTAAAAGGCTCGGTTCTGTTTATTCCCAAGCAGGACAGCATGTATGTGCGCAAGAGCGACTCCAGGGCGAAGGAGCTCAGGGAGACGGATGTGGTGAAGGAAGTTTACCTCTGTGATGCTGTCATATCCCTTCCTGCGGCCAAATCCCACAGTGCCGGAGGAGTTTCCATGAATATAAAGGGACTGATGGGTTTGGTAAAAGAGAGAGGCGCGTTTCATCGTGAGATGGACATGCACACTGCCATAGCGGAGCAGCTCTATTATATAAAACCCACGCTCAATATTGTGGATGCCACCAGGGCATTGCTTGACAACGGTCCTGCCGGTCCGGGAAAAGTAGCTGAACTGAAGACTTTTGTGGCTGGAACAGATCCGGTAGCGGTTGACAGTTATGCTGTCACCCTGGCCTCCTGGTATGGAAAGACCTTTGAAGGCAAGCAGGTGAAGCATCTGAAGGTGGCGGGAGAACTGGGATTTGGGAATGTGGAATCTGATAAGATTTCCGAGGTTGCAGTATAGAGAAGGCTGGTAAGCCAGGCTGCTCGTGCAGGGGTTAAAAGAGAAAACAATGAATCTTGGATGTGGATGATTGTGAAAAGACAGAAGATGCTTCTTGCTTTGATTTTTCTTCTGGTACCCTCGTTTGCTATAGCTCAGACCGGGCTTGACTGGCGGATATTCAGGGCAGGAAATAACACCTGGCTTGCATCCGGGAGCGGGCTGATGATTTTTTCCTCTGTATCCGGGGAGATCCGCCCGGTGACAATCCATCCGGCACGTGAGGTAAAGATTATTGAAGATGCGGTTGAGTATGACGGTTATCTTTACCTGTCTACAGATATAGGGCTTTACAAAGTGGATGTGAGTACACAGGGAATTGAGTATATTTCGTTTCCTGCAGATACAGTTTCAGTTAAGGGGAAAATAGCTGTAGATATGGATTACCTGTGGCTGGCAGTGCCGGGCCGGCTTCTTCGATATGACAACCTTGGCGGTGAATGGCAATCCTATTTGACACCTTCTGATCCGGAGCCGGTAACAGGCATTTTCAGTAACGGCGATGAGGTTATTCTGATCGGTCAAAAATTACTGCATCGCTTTGTCGTCTCAACAGAAAAGTGGAATACTACAAGGATTGAGCAGGGGATTTCAACCCCCGGGGCTTTTTTCGCGAATCAGAACAGTATTAATGTAATTGACGGGAATCTGATTATGCGCTATATCCCGTCATCTTTTTCCTGGGAGACGGTAAAAACAAAAGAAAAAACACGGGATTTTATAGATGAGGATTCCCTGATTTACTACATTGACGGATCGGAAGTGGTTGTATTATCAACAGGGAACAATGTAGCCCGTCCCCTCGACATCCCCCAGACTGGAAAGATTTATGCTCTGTCTAAAGCCTCAGATACTCTGCTGGTTGCAGCAGAGAAAAGGATAATCAGATACAGTCTTAAAAGCAGATCCATGAGCTATATCGAATATGATCCGGGGATGGATGCTTCAGAGATTGAGAAATTCTTTTATCAGGAGAATTCAGTAGTTGTAATCTATAAATCCTTTGTCGCCTGGTATGAAATTGAAAACAGGATCTGGCGCAGGACACCAAGATCAGGGCTTAAGCAGGAGGTAAAGAAGGTTATATGGAATGAGAAGGGACTACTGATCAATTATACTCCTGATCTGGTTTCCTGGATGCGGGGCAGTATAGAAGAAAACTTTTCAGTGAGATTCAAAGGATATGAGTATGATACTACTTTCAAATATGGAAAGACTATTATTGATTCAGTTGCATTGATAGGATTTACCCCGTTATCCCTCCCTCTGATGAACCTGAATTTTTCCACAACCGACATCAAAAACCGCAGTATTGAGGCTTTTTTCAACAACACCAATTTAAGCTCTGTTCCAAAAAAGGGGATAGTCTACCGAGGAGCCCCTGAGGACAGGCTTGATAACATACGGATCGGGACAACGACAAACGACCAGCTCTCTGCCACCACTATTCCTGCTGCTTTGCTGGAAGGCGGCAGTATGCTTCTTGAAAGCAGGGAGCAGGTGAAGGGACGCGACCGTAGTGTTTTACGCGCAGCAGCAGGTGCCGGGCATATTACCAGCAGAACCCAATGGCGTACTTTTCCCTTCCGCAGTGATGGAGCTTACTATCTGATTGATAAATTCAAGGACAGGGGCGATACCCTGGAAGACACACTCAGTGATTCCCTGAGTAATTCTGTAAATGCTGACACATTGAGAGTATTGCCGGGTTCGGTAAAGGTCTGGGTTGATGGTGAACTTCTTGATTCGACTTACTATACATTCTACAATCCTACATCCAAGCTGCAACTGTCAAAAAGTGCACCTGTTGAACCCATGTCATCTATAACTGTGCAATATACGGTTCAGACAATTTCCGACAAGGGTATAGATCATGTGGATTTTATCCCTGATCATAATTTCGGACTGTTATACTTCGGCGCAGTGACTCTTTCACCACTTGACTGGCTTTCAGCACGTGTGGGATTTGCCGGAATCTGCAGGGATGATAGTTTATACGAACCGTTTAACATGAGAAAGCCAAGTCCGGTAGTCAATATTTCAACTCCGCTTGAATTCAGGAAAGAGAGCAGAAATTTTCTTTTAAAAATCAATCCGGAACTATCCTACAATATGAATACCGGAGCCCGTGCAGCTTCAGCAGCACTTCAGAGCCGGATAGGAAGCAAGACCGGTATCACGTTCAATACGATGTTCGCCGATACAAATTTCACTACCACGGATACGCTTACCTATGGATATGGGGCACTGAGGAATGAATACGGATTGACCTTAACCCATGATATAACTGATCATATTCCCGTAAGCTATTACCAGCACCGCCGTCATGCGGAAAGAGGCACTGAAAAGCGCTATTCTGCACAGGCCGGAGTTCATCTCTCCGGTTACCCTTTTTTCGATCTTAATATGTCCAGGACAAGGATAGAACATTTTCCTGATTCGGTGGAGACTGCATTTGACAGCCTTTTTGATGTGAAGGACAAGGTGAGAATGCGCTTTTACGAAACATCATCAAAGGTCCTTGCGAAACTTACCAGAATGGAAAGGGTAAGTTACGATATTTCTCATTCTGAATACAGGACCGAAACTGATGGGGGAAAGTGGGAGTACGGGAGGATGAGCACTGCGGAGGTAACACTTTCACCTGTTTCTCAGGTGTCTGTTACAGGGAATCTCCTTTATCACGGCGGGATAAGCATTGCCGGCATGCCTTCATCAATCGTTCGTCCCGGCCTTGAGGTAAACACTGTTGATGCTCCCAGGGGGGTTGATATCAACGCGGTCTATTCCCTCAATTATGGGAAGTATACAAGAGCGGACACAAGTACCGACAGCATTCACAGATCACTGGATGTTATTCTGAAGCCGGGTATGTGGAATCCGAAACTCAGATGGTTTTCCCCGCATTTTTCGGTCTCAAACGATGTGGGGTGTAAATTTAATGTTGCCCGGCCCAGGCTTTTTGATCTTGCAAGTGGTCTGAAAAACAAGCAGGGGTCTAGTACACGGGAAGGCTTTGGCGTGAATATTTTCCCAACTGATGAGATTCTGATCAGAAATGAAAATGAGTTTTCACAGGTTGACACCAGCAATTTATTCAGTACTGCAAATGACTTCCAGCTCAGGCTTGATGCAAGGAACTTTTTCCAGACAATATGGAATTACACTACCCAGGGTGACTGGCATCATGGAAGTTTTGATTATGACCGGACATGGACACCCTGGCTCAGGGTTTCACAGGGCCTTGTTGCCGATTATCTGACCGATTCCACAGGCACAAAACTTCAGGGTGGTCCTGTACTTACATTTAACCTGAATTTCCAGAATTTCTGGATTATTAAAATTCTCTCCAATTACCATGATTTCAAGATCGGCTGGATCAGAAGAAACGGGGTAACCAGTGCCCTTCCTGTTGTAAGCTATAGCTTTAATCTTTCAGTGATGCTCCTGCCGAATATTCAACTCAGTAATTTTGAGACATTTACATATAACGAAGGCAGGCTGGAGGATTTCCAGAGCCGGTTAGCTCTGATCATGAACTTCTGATTACGAGAAGTGCTGAACAGGGATCAAAAAATAGAACACTTGTAAATTCATGTACAACAAACAATGAGGAGGATAGAATGAAGAAGAACACTATTACCGCGTTTTTTTCTGCAATAATATTACTGTTTCTTGCCTCGTGTAAATTTGTGGTGGATGATGGTGGTTCCGGGAAGGGTGTTTATGCTCTAAGGTTAGCTCCGGGAGATATTTCATCATGGTCTGAAGATCAAGTTGGGGGGTATACTGAATTTACGGCATCTACACTGGATGGTCCTGGAGGTATTAATGGTGGTGCTCCGTATTATACCGATGAGGGGATGGTGGAGGGGTTTAATCAGAACCTTTCAAATGGTTCAAAAAAAGCCTGCATCTTTGTATGGGATTTCGGCACAGCGAAAAATGCTTCTAAAATGTATACAAAAAAAGATGGTGACAACATCAATAAAATTGGTGCTTCCGGTTACAGTCCAAGTGTTGCTCGCCTCGATGACTCTCCGTCAAGCGGTGTGGTAGCGTATGCTCATTTCGGAAAGTATTACATTGAAATATCCTTTACCGAGTTTTCAGACAAATCTGACGCAAGATCAACAGCGGTGAGTTTTATCGAGGTTTTTGAGACGAAAATTTCGCAGTTATAAATAAAAACAAGGGAGGTCCTGTGGAGAAGGATTCAGCCATCAGCAGGAGATCTTTTTTAAAGGGAACTGCAGCTACTGCAGCAATTACACTTATCAATGGTGCCGCATGGAAAGTATCAGGGAATACTCTTGCACTAAATCCTGGTCCGGGCAATAAGTGGCCGGGAAGGGTTGTGATTAATTTCAACAAAAATGCAGTTATTATGAATGGAATTAATGCAACCGCAGTACCGGAAGTAATACGAGCGATGGTTGATGAGGGGATTCTCTGTTTAACGGGCCTGACAACCCTTGGAGAAGCCTGGAAGGCTGTTTTTCCCTCAACCTTGACAGCCCAGTCAAAAATCGCCATCAAAGTGCCCCTGGGGTGTGCCACTCAGAAGATGGCGCCGCACTGGGCCTCTGTGAAAGCAATCACTGACGGCCTGCAGCAGATGGATTTTAATGGAACAAAATTTCCTGCTTCCAATATCACAATTTACGATTCCAGGTGCAGTAACAGGTTATCTTCATATGGTTACAACACTGCCAATTTCGGAAATCAGATAAAGATTGTTTATGAAGAAAAAGATGGGTCCGGTTATACTGATGGGGCAAAGAACAACCAGTATAACCGTTATGCACCTTCACTGCATGATGCTGACTTTCTGATCAATGTGTTCAGACCAGGTGGCCATAGCTCTTATGTGGAAGGTTTTACACTCGGGTTTAAAAACCATTATGGAACTTATCCGGCTGAACACTCTAATACAGCAGCTCCCGGATATCTGCGTGACATAAATTGCACTGGTGTTGTTTATAACAAGAATGTTTTGTCTGTGTGTGCAGGTATTTTCGGAGCACAGGAAAACTCGGGAAATCCCGGATCTTCAGATATTCCTTACTACAATTATGCGCGCCAGATAGACAGTTCAATTAGCAATGACAGATATCCACCCTGCACGATAATAATGAGTACCGATCCGGTTACTGCTGAGATGCAGACAATAAAGATGATGCGCCTAAACAATGGCAAAGGATATGGTGTAAATGACATGCCCAAATACCTCAGAGCTTCAGGCGGGGTAAGCGGGGCATTGAATGACGCTACCTACAATATCGGGATTATCGATGAAAGCCAGATGGATATAAGACGTATAATAAACGGCGAAGCTATTGGAGTCTCTACAAGACGGCAATACCAGAAAGGAGTTGATTCTGGTGTATTAACGTTTACAATTGAAAGCAGCCGGATTCATCCTGTTTCTGCCGGCTTCAGTATGCCTGCAGTGGGGGCGGTAAAGGTGAGGATCACTGATCTTGCCGGCAATCTGGTTCAGGAAATCAGCAGTGATTATAAAGGAAAAATCGTCTGGAACGGCCAGACCAGTAAGGGAGGTCTGGTGAGCCCGGGAATGTATTTTGTGACTCTTTCCAGCGGCAGTTTCAGAGAAACTAAAAAGATTAGCATTTCCGGAAGATAACTGCATATTATTTTGGGGGATATGGAAGAGATTCGTATCCCCCTTTCAGATGAAGATCTTCTTGCAGAATGTGATGTTTTCACTTTCCGTTCCAGCGGCAGGGGCGGGCAGCATGTCAACAAGACCGAAAGCGGTGTCAGACTCCTTCATCGTCCGAGCGGCTTGATTGTTACCTGCAGAAAAGAACGGAGCCAGTATCTTAATCGTAAAGCATGCCTTAAAACTCTCAGGTTCAGGCTTGAAAAGCTGAACCGGAAGAAACCACCACGTATTCCTACCAAAGTTCCCTCGAGTGTAAAACAAAAGAGGCGGGAGTTAAAAGAGAAAACCGGGATCAGGAAGGCTTTAAGACGGAAACCGCAGTTGGAGGAGTGAGAAGAAGGCTGTGATTTTACTTGTGTTCCTCAAGGTTGTGTAACTGCATATTGATGTCATCGCTGGAACGGTTGATCTCCAGGGCAGAGAGAAAAAGGGAGATCATTAGAGCGGTTATTGATATTATAAACGTGATTTCCGCTGCTGTCAGATACCCGAAAAAAAGCAGAAATATGCATGCTGTGCAGAAGAAAAAGGCAATTACGGCAATGAACTGCATATTTCTGATAATAGCGATTCTCTTCTGAAGGCTTTTGATCTGGGCAAGGATAAGTGGTTCCTGTTTGAGAGTGTATTGATGGTGAAGGTCGCGGATAAGGGCTGCAAGGGCATGAAAACGGTTTGTGTATGCCAGCAGCAACAGAGAGATTGCCGAGAATAGAAGAGTTGGAGTAGTATGTGTCAGCCGTGATGCCAGGTTCATTTCAATAATATAATCATTTCCCCCTTGTCATTGTGCTGCCAGTTTTTCTCTGCACTCGCTTACCGGAATTTCTGAACCGCAGGCCAGGATCACTCTCTCGTAGCTTTCCTTTGAGTTTACACCTGTAAGAGCATAGACTGGTTCCTTATTTTTGACGAAGACCACATAGGGGATTCCTCTTGTTCCGAATGCCTGGGCGATATCAGGATGTCTGTCGACATCGATTCTGTAGAAAAGAGCCTTGTCATTGTGGATTTTGGCGAGTTCATTGAAAATAGGAGAGAGAATCCTGCAGGGGACACACCAGTCTGCATAGAGATCGAAGACAAGAAGTTTGTTCCTGCTTGATTCCAGTATTTTTGTGAATTCATCGGATGAGCCGATGGCAACTGCATTTGAATTCTGTGCGGGTTCACTCTTTTTACCGCACGAAAGTGCAGAGATCAAAATTATGCTAAGGACAATTATGGTATGTTTGTTCAAAATTACTCCTGGTCAGGTTTGGTGGACAGAACAGGTGCCCTTTCACTATGAAATATAACAGAGGGTTAAAAGAATCTTGCAAGATAAAAGAGGTTTTAAGAGGCTTACAGATCAAGATATTTCGGAAACAACCTTAAAATCCCTTTTCAGGGGATTTTAAGGTGATCTGTTTCTTAACGGATCTGATTTACCAGATATTTTGCAACTACTGATTCCAGGGTACCATTGGCCTTTGATCCGTTTGCAACTGCGTTCAGAATCTCCAGATCCGATTCCCAGACAATATCTCCCGGGGCTACAACGCAGACACTTTCCGGCACATACTCCTCAGAGAGTTTTCCCTCTTTGTAGTAGAAATGCCGGTTGCTTTTCTTTGTGGAGTATCCGTGCATGCCGGGTGGGATATCTGTGGGTTTGAACCAAAGTTTTATCTCCCGCTCCGCCTCAGCATCGGTGGCTGAAGCATGGATCAGGTTATCCATTCTCTGATCGATTACATTTCCTGAATCGTCTTTAATCGGGAAAAGGGTTCCTAAAGAACGGACACAGCCGGGTTTTTCTTCTCTTGCAACCAGGGGATTGGTGGGTCCGGCAATAGCCCTGATTTTAGCAACGGCATCGACACCCTGGTAAACCAGAGCAACAACTCTCCGTTTATCCTGCTCATCAGGGTAGTGGCTTAGTCCCATTATGTACTCTATGAGAGAGGGGAAAAAAGCCTTGCCGCGGTGTTCGGTGTAGTGTTCTTCAGCAAGCATTCTGGTTACGTGTACGATTTTGGTTCCCGCAAAACGTAATCCGGTGTGAAACTCAGAAAGAAGTGAGAGCACATATCCCGTGAGAGAGTTTTTAAGTGCATCGGGTTTGATTAGTACCAGTGTCTGGTCAAGTTCTTTACCGCTCATTCAATATCTCCTTTTTATGGAACAGGTGAATATACATTCCAGTTTTGAGTCTCGCTATTGCTATTATAGTTATCGATGCAAAAATGTAAGAAATTTGAACTGATGCGGTTTAATACCTTGATGTATATTCACAGTTCTGTTCATAAAAAAGATGGGATTATTTATGTACGGGAATAAGAGAAAACTGTCTGAATTTGAGATTCAGTATCTTGATGAGGCTTCCAAAATCGCTCTTGCGAAAAATACCATCAATGCGGATTTGTACAGCAAATACAACGTAAAGCGCGGATTACGCAACCCTGATGGAACCGGAGTGCTTGTCGGTATTACCAGCATTGGTGATGTTCATGGGTACATAGTTGATGAAAACGAGAAGGTACCGGTTGAGGGGCGTTTGCGATACAGGGGAATAGATGTTGAGGATATAGTTGAGGGATGCCGCAGGGAGAATCGGCCTGGATTCAATGAGGTGGTTTATCTGCTTCTTTTCGGCAATCTTCCCAATAAAGAACAGCTTGAGCACTTTGATGGGATGCTGGATAACTGCCGGGATCTGCCTGATGGATTCACAGAGAACATGATCTTAAAGGCTCCCAGCCCCGATATCATGAACAAGCTTGCCAGAGCGGTTCTGGCGTCCTATTCCTACGATGAAAATCCTGAGGAATTAAGTATAAAAAACGTGCTCAGGCAGTGTATAGAGCTCATTGCCAGGTTTCCTACGATGGTTGCGTACGGATATCAGGCTAAACGTCATTACTACGACAATCAGAGTCTTTTCATTCACAAGCCTCAGCCGGGACTGAGTACTGCCCAGAACTTTCTTTACATGATTCGTCCCGATTCGAGTTTTACCGATCTTGAGGCTGAAACACTGGATCTGGCACTTATACTTCATGCGGAGCATGGCGGCGGGAACAATTCCGCATTTGCTCTCCATGTTGTTTCCTCTTCGGATACAGACACCTATTCTGCCATAGCGGCGGCAGTTGGATCTTTAAAAGGTCCCAAACACGGAGGGGCCAACATAAAAGTTGCCCAGATGATGGATGATTTGAAGGTGTCTGTAAAGGACTGGACTGATGAGGGGGAGATAACGGCATATCTGGCGAAACTGCTTAAAAGAGAGGTGTTCGATAGAAAAGGGTTGATTTACGGTATGGGGCACGCGG
>ERZ795047.4333-NODE-4333-length-12068-cov-5.816199_pt1 | contig 12068 bp, 10 predicted proteins | sample MGYA00375131_ERZ795047 | MGnify/ENA primary metagenome ERZ795047 (study PRJEB30176, sample SAMN05720228) | activated sludge metagenome | isolation source: Anaerobic digester | place: Japan | collected 2015-05-20 ... | reverse complement strand
TTCAGCATCAAGACCAACTCCACAAAAATTAACAAATCTTTCATCATTTAATTTCGGATGATCTATTTCAATAGTTTTACTATTTTTTAAAATTAATTTCAAAGCATCTAATGGATTTTTAGGTAATTTCAATGTTCTTGGCAAATCTCTTCCTCTACCTGCTGGAATTATTCCCAATGAAACATCTTTATCTTCAATACCATCTGCAACTTCTCTTGTTGTTCCATCTCCGCCAACTGAAATCAATACTTTGTAACCCCTTTTAACAACATCTTTTGCTATTTCTGTTGCATGTTTAGGGTACTCTGTGATTTTATAATCAAATTTAACCTTTTCACTATTGAGATAATTCTCAATTTTTTGCCAAACCTTTAATCCTTTACCTAAACCCGCAACTGGATTTACGATAAAAAAATAGTTCATAAAAAACCTCCATTTTAATCCTTTTTAAAAACTTTTTCACCTTCAATGTATGTCGAAATTAACTCACCTTTAAAAGATAATGGATCATCTGTAAAAGTTACAAAATCTGCAAATTTACCAACAGATAAACTTCCTATATTATTTTCCATCTCAACGCCTTTAGCAGGATTTATTGTATAAGATTTAAATGCTTCTTTAATGTCAATTGCTTCACTTTTGAAGAATTCTTTCCCAGAAATTTCTCTATTAACTGCTACATTAATTCCTCTTAATGGATCTGGATTTTCAATAGGAGCGTCTGATCCAAAAATCAATGTAGCTCCATTCTGGATTAAACTTTTAAATGGATATGTATATTTTCCTCTTTTTCCTAAAAACGTCTCAATTTTATCTATATCAAGTATTATATGTGATGGTTGAACAGATAAAAATGTCTTTTTATTTTTCAAAATATTTAAAAAATTTTCAGAAACAATCTGAGAATGTTCTATCCTATTTAACTTATTTCTTCCCTTTTTTGTAATGATTTTTAAAACTATTTCATTCGCTCTATCTCCTATAGAATGAATCCATACATAAATTCCATTTTTATTAGCTTCATTAACAATTTCATCGAGCTCTTTCTCATCAAAATATTTAACTCCAAAATTGTTCTTTTCATCTTCAAAGCTTTCTTTCATATATGCTGTTTTTGAACCTAATGAACCATCCATAAATATTTTTAGTCCACAAATTTTTAAGAAATTATTTCCAAATCCAGATCTTATTCCAATAGAAATTGCTTCTTTTAATTTGTTCAATGGTATTGAATTCATTATTCTTAAATTGAATTTATTTTTTATAAGATGTGTAAGGATATCTCCATCCATATTACATATTGCTGTTATTCCATATGATTGAATTTTTTTTATTCCCTCTTTCAAAATTTCATCTATATTTTGTTTTTCCTTGAAATGCTCAATAACATAATCAGATGCTCTTTCCCTTAAAATTCCTGTTAAATCACCATTTTCATCTTTTTCTACTTTTGAGCCTTTAATTTTGGATATTTCATCTATATTAATTTCATTTAATACTTTTGAATTAACCCAGACAGAGTGTCCATCTCTTCTTTTTAAAATTACATATCTATCTTTAAAAATTTTATCAAGAAATTTTTTATTTGGTTTAACTCTCCATTTTTCATCATCCCATCCAAATCCATATATAATATTATCTTTTATTTTATAATCTCTCAATTTTATTATTAAATCATTAAAATTATCTATATTTGATAAATTTAATTCAAAAAGCGACTTTGAATAAAGATAAAGATGAAGATGCGAATCAAAAAAACCAGGTGTTGAATATGATTTTTTTAAATTAATCTTTTCATATTTTTCTTGTAAAACTATATCTTCATCTCCAATATAAATTATCTTTCCATTGTCTACTAAAAGATTTTTATTTATATTGAAATTTTCATCGTAAATTTTCCCATTAAAAAATAATTTTTTCATTTTAAATTACATAAACAATATAGAAAATAAAATATATTAAAACAGTTATGAAAATAGATTTTTTAAGGTTAAGATTACTTATATATCTGATTCCAATTATAGTATATAAAATAAGAAGGGCCCTTGGTAAATATGTAAAATAAAAGATTGTTTTATATAGAAAGCTAAATGATTCCTTGTAAGCAAAAAGAATTATTAAACTATATAGATAATTAGAAACAAAGTTTTTATTGATAAGAATTATCAATGCAAAAACTATATAAGATGGTAAAAAAATTGATAATGAATCTGATAGAGATAAGATAAAACTTCTTTCAATACCATACATCTTTAAAAAAACTTTTAGGAATAGAGCTAAAAAAATCAAAAAAATAAAATTGAAAAGAATTTGAATGATTGAGCCATAGAAAAATTCCTTTGAATTCGAAATATTTTTTATAGAAAAAATTAAAATAGTTGTTAATAATATATAAAATACTAATAAAATAATAAATTTATTTTTATTTTTCAAGTTTAAAAAAAACTTTTTTGGATTTATAAAAAGGTAAATAAAATCCATATAAAAAATATATCAGATTTTATAAAAATAAAAAAGGCTCCGAGAAATCGGAGCCTTAAATAAGAAACTCTTATTAATATTCTGGCATAGGAGGTGGTGCTGGTTTTTCTTTTTCAGGTATCTCTGTTATTGAAGCTTCAGTCGTTAAAAGCAAGGAGGCAATGGATTCAGCATTTTGAAGAGCAGAACGAGTAACTTTAGCAGGATCAATTATCCCTGCATCTAATAGATTTTCAATTTTATGACTCTCTGCATTATAACCAATATTAACTGGGCTCTCTTTTATCTTTTCGACAATCATAACTCCTTTTTCTCCAGCATTATCTACTATTTGTCTTAGCGGTGATTCAAGGGCTTTTTTAATAATATTCACTCCTGCATTATAATCAACTTCATTATTTTTTAGTGAGTCAAGTACTTTTTGGGCATTTATATATATAACTCCACCACCAGGAACAATTCCCTCTTCAACTGCTGCTTTTGTAGCTGCAACCGCATCTTCAACTCTATGCTTTCTCTCTTTCATCTCTGTTTCTGTTGCCGCTCCAACTTTAATAATTGCTACTCCACCAGAAAGTTTTGCAAGTCTTTCTTGAAGTTTTTCTTTATCATAATCTGATTTTGTCTCTTCTATCTGTTTTTTGATTTGTGCAATTCTTGCTTCGATTTCTTTCTTTTCTCCCTTTCCACCAACAAGGGTTGTATTATCTTTATCAACCTTTACTTTATCTGCTCTACCAAGCATATCAAGTGTTACATTTTCAAACTTTATTCCTAAATCCTGAGAGATAACTTCTCCACCAGTTAATACTGCAATATCCATAAGCATTTCTTTTCTTCTATCACCAAATCCTGGTGCTTTAACACCGCAACACTGAAATGTTCCTCTTACTTTGTTAACTACGAGAGTTGCCAGTGCTTCACCTTCAATATCTTCTGCTATTACAAGGAAAGGCCTTCCTGTTTGAACAATTTTCTCAAGAAGTGGTAAAAATTCTTGAACTCCTGAAATCTTTTTGTCTGTTATCACAATATATGGTTCTTTAAGTTCAACTTCCATTTTCTCTGGATCGGTTATAAAATAAGGAGATATATAGCCTCTATCAAACTGCATTCCTTCTACAAGATCAACTTTAATTTCAAGACCTTGCCATTCTTCAACAGTTATTACTCCGTCTTTTCCAACTTTATCCATAGCATTTGCAATTGCTTCTCCTATCTTTGGATCTTTTGAAGATACTGTTGCAACTTCTGCTATTCTCTTTTTCTCATCAACCTTCATTGAAACTTTTTTAATATAACTTACAACCTCATTAACTGCATCATCCATTCCTTTTTTAAGAAGAACTGGATTTGCTCCTGCAGATATAAGTTTTAGTCCTTCATGTATCATTTCCTGAGCAAGAACAGTTGCTGTTGTTGTCCCGTCTCCTGCTACATCATTTGTTTTTGATGCAACTTCTTTGAGAAGTTGAGCACCTAAATTCTCAAATGGATCTTTTAATTCAATCTCCTTTGTAATAGAAACGCCATCATCTGATACAATAGGAGATCCAAACTTTCTCTCGAGAACAACATGTCTTGCTGTTGGACCAAGAGTCACCTTAACTGTCTCTGCAACAGCATCAACTCCTTTAAGGAGTTTTTTTCTTGCATCTTCACTATAAAGAATTTCTTTTGCTGCCATATCTTACCTCCTTATTTTTACTCAAGAACAGATAAAATATCCCTATCAGATAAAATTAAATATTCCTTATCATCGATTTTTATTTCTGTTCCTGCGTATTTTGAATAAATAACAATATCCCCCTCTTTTATTTCCATTGGACTTCTCTGTCCGTTGTCTAAAATTTTGCCTGGACCTACTGCGATTACTTTACCCCTTTGTGGTTTCTCTTTAGCAGTATCAGGTAAAACAATACCTGATTTTGTTTTTTCTTCTTCTTTTTCTGGTTCAACAATTATTTTGTCTCCTATTGGTTTAAGCTTCATATATTCACCTCCTATTTAGCACTTTAAATTAAAGAGTGCTAATTTCTAATAAAAAATTATAAGTTGAAATTAATTTTTGTCAAGTGGTTTGTTATTGCAAGGCGATATTATATGGAATAATAATGTAATTTTCTATAAAATAGAGATTTGAAATATAGTTAGAGAATTTATAATAAGTTATGTAAAAACAGTAAATGAGATTCATTAATGAATGGCTAAGACAATTCAAATATTTTATTAAAGTAAAGATTTGAAAATAAAAAAATAAAAAATAAAAAAAGAATATTTTTAAATAAGATAAGATAAAGATTCATAAGACGAAAAAAGTTTAAAAGAAAAGATTATTTATTTCAGAATTAAGATAAATGATTCTGATAGTAAAATGGTTAAAATCCTGTTTTGATTTGATAGAGATAGGAAATATCATTTAAACATTTTGTTATTAAAGCCAATTGATTCAAGAAGAAGTTTTTTCGATGTTTCTTTATAAATTTTCGAAATAGTACCAATGCTTGAAAAAATATAATAATTATCAATTAGAATTTTTGGATTTTTTGGGAGAAGTATCCTCTCATCATTGATATTTTTATAAATTTCCTTTAAATAACTTTTCATTGATGAAATTTGTGTTAATACACCTCCAGTTCCAACAACATATTTAATTCCTCTCAAATCTTTCCCATAAATTGCTTTTAATTTTCCTGAAGGAGTATATAGAAATCTTACCTCTCCAACATGTCTTAGAAGTGATGTTTTAATACACATTTCTGCAAGTTTTTTTGTTATAAATATTTCATTTTTAGTTTTTGGAATAGGTTTTAAATATTTTAAATAATTTTTAATCTTTTCAACCTCTAATTCATCAAAAAGATTAACTACATTTTGATGTGAAATGTAAACCCCAAGATCTCCCTCAACTGTCCTTTTTGCAATTGGTTCTGGGTATATAACAATAGAATCTTTTTCTATTTTACCTTCTGTGACAGAGTGGACATCTGTTGTCGCACCACCAACATCAAATCCCATAACATCACCAATCTCATCATAAAGAAGTATAAAAGCATTCATAACAGCACCAGGTGTAGGAATTATTTCTCCTTCTACATAATTTTTTATTTTTTCCATCCCTGGAGCATGAATTATGTGTTCCTCAAAAACCTTTTGAATAATTTTTCTTACTGGTTCAATATTCAGTTTATCAATTTCAGGATAAACATTTTCAGTTATATAAATTTTAAAACTTTTCTCTTCAAAGATATTTTTGATCTCCTCTTGTATTGCTTTATTTCCTGCATAAATTATTGGAGGTTTACAATTTAAAGTTGAAAGTCTTTTAGCATTTTCAATAATCATATTACTTTCACCATAATCAACTCCACCTGAAAGAAGTATTATATTAGGTTTAATTTCCTCAATTTTTTCTAAATCATATTTACTGATAATTCCAGAAGTTACAAGTTTTGTTATTGCACCTGCACCAAGAGCAGCCTCTTTTGCAGCTTTTGCTGTCATTTCTGGAACAAGACCATGAACAGTCATCTTTAATCCTCCAGCGGCGGATGAGTTTCCATACATATGTGACCATGTTAATTTTTCTATATTAAGTTTATTTTTTAAATCCTCTATTGCATTTCTTAGTCCAATAGTTATATCTCCTTCTTTTATTGTTGTAGAAGATATCCCTTTTCCAAGATAGACTGGATTTTTCTTTCTAAGATTGTTAAATGCTGAAACTTTTGTGATAGTTGATCCAATTTCAACCACGAGGACATCAATCTTCATGAAAAAAATTATAACATAATAAATTTACCCTTTTTTTTCAAAATAATGTAAAATTAATTTATGAAAAAAGGATTTTGCCTTGTGAGTTGCTTATTTAGATTATTCGTTTTTATTGTAATTCTTATCATCATTATTTTTTTAGTTAAAAGTTGCGTAAAAATAGTTTTTTAAATGTTAATCATAAGATGTTCAAAATGTAAAAATAAACTTTTTAAATATGAAAAAATTGGAAAAGGCAAACTCCTTCATCTCTGGAAAAAAAGAATCAAGAAAGAATATTCAATAATAAAAAGTAATAAAAATATTTATTGTGAATGTGGAAATTTAATTGGAGTTGACGAAGGAATTTATATCAAAATTATAAAAAGTAGTATAACTTATAGTGGAGAAATAATTAAATAAGTTTGATAAAATAGTATAAATTGTTTTAAAAGGAGATTATATGAGAAAAAGATTTTTTTTAATGATTCTTTTGCCAATCTTAATGATTTCTATAAACATTCAAAATTTATCTGCAAAAGATTATTCTATTCCAAATGTAAAAATTGATGTAACAATAAATAAAGATGGAAGTGCCTATTTTGTTGAAGAAAGAAGTTATTCTTTTCAAGGGACCTTTTCATTCGGGTACTATGACTTACCAAAAACTGGTTATGAATCTTTAGAAGAATTTTTAGTTTATGAAGGAGATACTCTTTATAAGGAAGAGCAAACAAAAAATATTAATACCTATTATATTGAAGATACTGGAAATAATTACAGAGTGAATTTTTTCTATAGTGCTACAGATGAAACAAAAACATTTAAATTTATATATAAATTAAAAGGAGTAACAAAAGTTTATGAAGATTATGGGGAATTTTATTGGAAACTTCAGGGGACAGGATGGGATAAAAAAATTGGACTATTTGAATCAAAAATAAGACTTTTAACGCCTATTCCTAAAGATGATTATTATGTATGGGCTCATGGCCCTCTGTGGGGAAATATTGAAAAGGTTGATGATAAAACAATTTATCTGAAAGTTGATGATGTTCCAGAATATACTTTTGTTGAAGCAAGAATTTTAATTCCATCAAACTATTTTACTGAAGCAAAGAAATTATCTGGAAATATTAAGGATAATGTCATAAAAGAGGAGACAAAATGGGCACGAGATTCAAATGTAAAAAGAGTTTTAACATCAATTTTATATTGGTTCCCAATTGTAATTTTTGCTCTATTACTTTTCTATATTTTTTATCTTTATAATAAATATGGAAAAGAGTATAAAGTCCCAAAAGAATATGATTATATAAGAGAACCACCAAGTGATATTAAGCCAGCAGTTTTAGGCCACCTTTTAACTTTCGGTTCTTTTAATGATACATTTTTAAAAGCAACAATTATGGATTTGATACATAGAGGAATAATTAATGTTGAAAAAGATCCAAATTCAAAAAATGACTATATTTTTACATTAAATAAAAAAAATGACGAGCTTCAAGGATTTGAGAAAATCCTTGTTGATAAAATTCTTTTTGACATAAGCGATTCTTTTACCATTAAAGAATTAAATAAAAAAATTAAAAAAAATCAAGAACACTATTATTATATTTTTGAGGATTTCAAAAATGAGATTAAAGAGGAATCAAAAAACTATGACTTTTTTGATAAAAAAAGTGAGGGAAAAAGTAATTTTGCAAGGGGATTAGGTTTTTTTATTCCAATAGCAGGTATAATTTTAACTGTTATCACAAGAAATTTGTTATTTTTATTATTATTGATTCTTGCTCCAATATATTTAATTGTTGGTTCATCTGCACTTAAAAGAAGATCTTACAAAGGAAAAGAGGAGTTCGATAAATGGATGGCACTGAAAAATTTCCTTAATGATTTTTCAAATTTAAAAGAATATGGTCCAAAATCAATTGTTGTATGGGAGAAATATTTAATTTATGGCACAATTCTTGGAGTAGCAAAGACTGTTTTAAAAGCATTGAAAATTGTATTCCCTCAAATTGAAGATATTGAAAATAGTAGATTAATACCAATAGCAGTAGGTACTTCATTTGCAAATTTTGATCTTAGTTTTAATTCACTGAATAATGCTATATCAAGAGCTGTTTCAGCAACATCATCAGCATATAAAACTTCAAGAAGTTCTTGGAGTTCTGGCGGTGGAGGTGGGGGAGGATTTTCTGGTGGTGGTGGCGGAGGTGGTGGTGGTTCTGGTGGAGGTATGGGTTAAATTAAATTTTTAATTATTTGGAAATATTATTGTAATTTTTTTAAGAGCATCATCCCATAATACTTTTGAATCAACTGATTCAGCGATAAATCTAATAGGCACCATAACTCTTCCTGGTTTTACTAATATTGGAGGTGAATCCATAAAATATTCTTTATAATTTATAAAATAGTTCTTTTTATCAACCCACATTAAAACATTTTTATCATAGAGAGTGAAAGATATACTTTTTTCTTTTTCATCATAAAATATATTTCCACCAAGTGCTTCTGTTATAAATCTAATTGGAACATAGGTTCTCCCATTTAGAATAAATGGAGCTATATCAATTTCTTTCTCTTCACCATTTATATATATTTTTTTACTATTAATAAAAAACTCAACAACTTTTCTTTCAACTTTATAAATTGTTCTTAATAGAAGAGTTCTATTTTTTGCTAAATCAATCGCTTCAATATTTAGTTTATTAATACCATTATTCAAAGGCAGTTCTATTTCAAAATCTCCTTCATTAAAAAATCCATAGTTTATATTATTAATATAAATATTCACCTTTTCTTTAATTAAACCCTTTAAAACAATATTGTTCTCGACTGTTTTGTAAACATTAGGGATATCTATATTTACTTCTGGAGGTGTAAGATCGCAAACTATTTTTAAAAAACAATCCTTTGAATTTCCAAATTTATCTATTGCAGTAAATTTAATTTCATTTAATCCCTCTTTAAGAGAAACATCTTTAAAAAATTTTCCATTTTCATCAACTTTAATTTCATTATCATTAAAATAGACTTTTGCATCTTTCTCAGTTTCTCCAGAAATTTGTATATTATTTTTATTTGTAATGAAATTATCTTCAACATTAAATTTTATTTCAGGTGGTGTGGTATCTTTTATAAATTTAAATTTAATTAAAATTTCTTTTACATCGCCCTTCCCAATTAGTTTAATTATAAATTCGTAATCCTTATCAAATTCAAAATTTTCTGTTTTTATAAAACCACCAATTTTTTCTTTTCCTGAAAATTCATATTTTGATAAAATCACATTTTCATCCGCCTCAATCTTACCTTGTCCCTCAACTTCAAATTCAAAATTTATATAATCTTGATAATTAATTTCTCCGAAATCAATGACAGCTGGATTTACATTAATTTCACCAAGGTTTATTGAAATTTCATTTTTTTCTCCATTTTTAATCTTTACTTTTACTCTTTTCCCCTGAACAGAAATTGTGTAATCTCCTTCTGTTAGGAAGTAATTAAAAATTCCAGACTTTTGAGTTTTTCTTTTCAAATTTTTTTCAACAATAAAGATATCTCCATCATATGGATTTCCATCTTTATCAGTAATATTTAAAGATAGAAGACCCAATTTATCAACATAATTCATGGCAACAAAAAATATTCCTTTTGTTTGTTCCCAAGTTGGTTCAATGAGTTCAGGTGGGGGATCAAAAAATTCCTGAGATGAATTTAATTCAACTGTATATGAAAGACTTCCGAGCTCTCCATAAACGAAATCAGCTAAATCACCACTTGTTAGATAAAGCCCACTTGATTGCATTGGATAGTAATCATAAGGTCCTGGATAATCATTATCGTTTGGTGGGCCAGTTGTTTTAGCCATTTCAATCGCAATTTCTTCAAGAATGTCTTTATCAGGAGGAGGGTCAGATGTATATCCCCATGGATAAATAATGATTTCTGCAAATGAGTGATAGGAGAGAGTTATAGCTGGAGGATTTTCATAAACTAATTCTCTTATTGCTTGACATTCAAGTTCAGAAAATGGAGATTTTCCTCTATAAATTTCAGATGAAGGAACCGAAGATGAGCCATCTGATATTCCCCATTTGTATCCATAATTCCTATTTATATCAACTCCTCTGCTTCCATCATAATTTATAATTCTATTTTTTCTCCACATTCTATCATAATTTATCGTGTATTCAAATCCGTCTGGATTTATAACAGGAATGATTAAAATTTCAAAATTGTCTATCCAATTTTTAACTTTTTCATCTTTATCATAATTCGTTAAGAGATAATCAATAATTTTCATTACCATTTCAACACTCATCCATTCTCTTGCGTGATGGCATCCAACTATCAAAATTGTTGGTTTATAAGTTTCACTATTTTTTCCAATTTTTAAAAGATAAATATCTCTTAATTCGGCTGTTTTTCCAATTAAAGTAAGTTTGGCTATCTCTTTATAATTCTCTTCATATAATTTCAATTTCTCTTTTACAGATTCAAAAGTATTATATCCATCGCTTTCTTCTCTTATTGTTCTTATGAATGTATATGGAACATTTATATTACCACTTCCATTCCATAGATAAAGATATCCATCTTTTGATTCTTTTATAAGTTCAAGAGAACCATTCTCAACCTTTTCTTTTAAAAGAACCAAAGAATAGGTTGTTTTTCCTTTAACTAAAGATATTATTGGAATTATTGAAATGATTAAAAATATGAGTATTATCTTTTTTATATTTTTCATTTTTATATATTATTTAAAAAATTAAATATTTCATTTAAATCAGGGAGCTCTCTTATTGGGTATATTTTAATAAAAATTATCTTACCACTTTCATCAATTATTATATTTGCTCTTTCAGAGAAACCATCTTTTTCTCGAAAAATTCCGTAAAGTTTAGCAACATCTCCATGAGGCCAAAAATCAGAAAGAATTTTTAATTTTTTTAAATTTAAACTATCTGCCCATGCTTTTTTACAAGGAACAGAATCTACACTGATTCCAAAAGGAACAACATTCAGTTTTTCAAATTTTTCAAAACTTTTTTCACAATCTTTCATCTGTTCAGCACATATTGATGTCCAAGCAAGAGGATGAAAAGAGAGGAGCACCTTTTTTCCTTTTAATTTTGAGAGTGAAACATTATCACCATTTTGATCTTTCAAGGTAAAATCTATCGCCTTATCATTTATCTTTAAAATTTTTGTTTTCAAAATTCACCTCCAGATTCGACTTTATTTTTAATTTTATCATAAATGAAATTTCTATTTTGAAACCTTTTTTTAAAATTTTAGTTTATATAATCAAGGATTCATAAATGGTTAGGTTAAAAAAGTTTTAATAGAAGATCTAACCTAAAGGAGGTTAAGATGAGAAAGAAGTTACTTATAGTTTTAGTGTTTTTGTTTTTATCCTCTTTACTATTTGGAGGATATATGGTGATAAAAGCTAAAAATTCTCAAAATGGTGATTTTGATTATAAAATTAAAAAGGGTGAAGAGTTTATAATTAATCTTGATGAGAATGTAACAACTGGTCATTCATGGAACTATAAAATTGATAATGAAAAAATAGTTAAACTTTTAGAAGATGAACATATTGAACCCTCTACAAAATTAATAGGTGCATCAGGAAGCCATAAATTTGTTTTTTTAGGTGAGAAAAAAGGCGAAGCTACAATTACTTTTAAGTATTTTAGAGTTTGGGAAGGTGAAGAGAGTTCAGTTGAAATGAAAGAGTTTAAAATCAAGGTTTATTGATTTTTAATATTGCTTCTATCCTTTCAAGTGGAGGGGGGTGGTTATATTTAAATTTTGAA
>ERZ795047.4332-NODE-4332-length-12069-cov-4.267188_pt1 | contig 12069 bp, 11 predicted proteins | sample MGYA00375131_ERZ795047 | MGnify/ENA primary metagenome ERZ795047 (study PRJEB30176, sample SAMN05720228) | activated sludge metagenome | isolation source: Anaerobic digester | place: Japan | collected 2015-05-20 ... | reverse complement strand
AGGATGATCAACTGCCTTTAGAAATTCATCATTCGTGCTTATCAGGTTAAGGCCTATCCGTTTATTTAGTAAATCCATTAATTGAGCCTGAGAATTTACATTCATGGAATCTACCGAATTGCCAAACAAATCAACCGAATTGGTTCCGTAATAAGGTCGTATTAACTCCTGAAATTCATCCGCATACTTCTTTCTTTTTTCTTCAAGTCCCGCAATAACTTCCTTCCATTTGGGTACATTTATGCACATCCCTCTAAGCTCCATCTCCGCAACAGCAAGAGTGGACGCAAACTCCAATTTTGCTACCTTTACCATGTCCTCACGCTTAAGTTCTTCCACCTGAGCCTTAAATATAGGAAACATAACCAAAGTGTCTAACCCAGAATACTTTAGTTGGGCTTCAGTTATTTCCCCTAAATAATTTGCAAATGTTTTTCTTACGCCCTTTTCCAAGTCAATGCCACAATATTTAAAGGATAGCTCCTTTAAGGAAGGATTTTTACCCACAAGCCCTGCGGTTAAAACTGCCCCCGCCAACATAGTGTCGTAAATATTTTTTAATCTTGCACCCGTTTGCACTTTTAAAAACTTGTAGTCAAATTTGGCATTATGAAGAAGTTTTATTCTCTTGGGATCTTCCAAAAGTGCTTTATAACGAGGAAATTCCTTTAATGGAACTTTCCTGGCATCTATGATGTAGCTAATTTCCTCATTTCCCAGCTGTACTAACAGCAATGTTGATGTATAAGGATCCAATCCAGTACCTTCAACATCCACCCCTATTACAGGATCTTTTTCCAATACCTCTAGCGCAGCATCTAGTTCACTTGGGGTTTGTATGTACTTGTATTTTGGATTGTTTGGATCAAACTTAAGTTCCACACAACTATATTAACAAACTTATGAGGAGTATTTTATAAACTCAAATTGCGGTTTAATATTTCCCGCACCAACTGGGCATTTGCGGTTCCTTTGGTTTCTCGCATAACCTGTCCAACCAAAAATTCAATTGCAGAGGTTTTTCCTCCTTGTATCTGATTCACTATTTCTGGATTTTCTTGCATTATTTTGCTTACAATTTCTTCTAAGGTGGGGAGGTCGTTTATTCTGGTGCTATCAGTTTTATTTATATATTCAGCTATCTCAACGGATGTTTTTGACCGCATATTTGGATTATTTACCAAAAGCTTAATGGCACTTTTAAATTCTATACCGTGTGTTTTTAGATCTCTTATTAAATCTTCCAAAGACTCTTGATATATAACAGAGGTCTCTTGTAAAGTAGCTCCAAATTCCTGCATAATTTTATTGCGTGTCTCTAGCGGAAGTGGCCGTAACAAAAGTTTTATGTTTGAAATGTAGTTCTCATCAAAACTCATGGGAGGAATGTCTGGATCTGGAAAATACCTATAATCATGAGCCTCCTCCTTACTTCTTTGAGAAATAGTGTTGCCTGTGGATTCGTTAAACCCTCTATTCTCTTGAATAGGTGTTTTTCCTAAATCTAGTAGCTCTTTTTGCCTTTTAATTTCTGAAACAATAGCCTTCTCTAAAAACCTAAACGAATTTATATTCTTAACCTCAACCTTATAATTGGGCAATTCCCCTATTTCTTGCATTTTTTCTGTTCGCAAAGATATGTTTGGTTCAACCCTTAGTTGTCCTTTCTCCATATCTGCATCCCCTACTCCCAAAAAGCGAACAATCTCCTGAATCTGTTTTGCATACTCTACGGCATCTTCCACATTGTATATGGAAGGCTTTGTAACCATTTCGATCAAAGCCATGCCAGATTTATTAAAATCAATTAAAGTTAATTCTCCCGCATGAAAAGATTTTGCAGTATCTTCCTCCAAATGGATGCGTTCCAATTCTACTTTTCCCCCATTTGGAAGGCTTACAAAGCCTCCTTCACATAGAGGCTGCTTATATTGGCTAATTTGGTAGCCCTTTGGTAGATCAGGATAAAAATAGTGTTTTCTATCAAAGCGAGAAGTAGTATTTATTTTGCAGTTTAAAGCTAAACCTAATAAGTGAGTCTTTTCTACTGCTTCTTTGTTAGGTACAGGTAGAGCTCCCGGCAGACCTAAACACACTGGACACACACGAGAATTTGGAGATGCGGAGTAAATCCCTTCAGTGGAGCAGTTACAAAACATTTTAGAAGATACATTTACATGTAGATGAATTTCTAACCCCAAAACTAGTTTATATTTTCCTAACATTTCTTCTTGATCAATTTTTGTCATTATTTATTCTTTTAATATAATTACCTTTAAAAAAGAGCAATTACAACCTTATTCCCAATTCTATAAGCCCCAATTTTAGATTAGCAATTGCTTCTTCTAAAACAAAATAAGTAGGTTCATAATCAAGATCATGTACCAATGAATTTCTAACCTTGTGTGCCTTCCAAATTCTGTCGTATAAATCCCAGTCAAATTTGTCCTTTGCGTTTTTTAGACGGGAACTCATATTTTCTCCTTCCACCAGTTCACTTAAAGCTGTATCTAATAATTTATCAGCTGTAACAAGGGATTGTCTTAGTTGGGTCGGGTTTCTTGTTTTTAAAGCCACAACTACCTCATTTTTCCATTTTTCTTGTATTTTCTCAGCCGTAGCGGATGAAACATTTTTTTTATATGGGTACTTTCCTCCAAAAAGAAAAAGTATAAATTTCCACAAGCTCTTTAATAGTGTCATTTTTTGGGCCTTTCTAAATGGAATCGTGTTTTTTGCTGATAAAAGTTAGCTATCCGAAGAATTTGGGATTCCTTAAAACGATCTCCTATTATTTGAGCACCTACTGGAAGACTGCTGGAGACTCCAACAGGAATAGTAATACCACAAAGTCCCGCAATAGTGCTAGGCTCTGATAGCACATCTATCATCTCTCCAAACATGGGGTTGGAAAAGCTTTCTCCTATTCCTAAGGCCACACAAGGCATTGTAGGTCCTACAATAACATCCACTTGAGAAAAAGCCCTATTAAAGTCTTCTATAATAAGGGTTCTTACCTTTTGAGCTTTAGAATAGTAAGCCTCGTAATACCCAGCGCTTAAAGTATAGGCACCCAACATAATTCTTTTCTTTGCCTCAAATCCAAAGGATGTACGATCGTTCCCATATCTGATACCGTCTAATCTACCTAAATTAGAAGATACTTCTGCCCTTTGTAAAACTGTGTAAACCGCTATTGAATATTTTGGATCCATTAGGTCAATATCCACTATAGTTGCTCCATTTTCCCGCAAAAACTCCAAAAAATCCTCTGTGGCCTTCAAGACATCAGGTTGAAGATCTAACTCAAAGTATTGCTTGGGTCTTCCTATCTTTATCCTTTGTATATCTGACTGTAACTCAAGGGAATATTTTTCTGTAGGAAAAGGGGAAGTAGTAGCATCATAGGGATCTTTGCCTGCAAGAACCTCCAAAATTAATGCGGAATCTTGAGCCGTTTTTGTAATGGGTCCAGGAGAATCAGTAGATGAGGCCATTGCTATAAGACCATATCTACTCACTCTTCCATAAGAAGGTTTAAGTCCAGTGACCCCACACCAACTGGCTGGACCCCTAATGCTACCCCCAGTCTCACTTCCAATAGCAAAAAGGCACATATCTGCAATTACAGCGGCTGCAGAACCACCAGAAGAACCGCCAGGAACTCTAGAGACGTCCCAAGGGTTTTTTGTTACAAAAAAATCAGATTCTTCCGTAGAGGAACCATGCGCGAATGCATCCATATTGGTTTTTCCCAATAAAATTGCCCCTGCATCTTTTAGTAGTGCCGTAACCGTAGATTCATAAGGTGAAATAAAATTTTCCAAAACTTTGGAGCCTGCTGTTGTTTTTACACCCTTGGTGCAAAAGTTATCCTTACATGCATAGGGAATTCCCAAAAGTGGTGAATCAACAAAAGCTTTTTTGCCTAATTTTGAAATTTTTTCATCTGCTTTTCTTGCCTCTTCTAAGGCGGCTTCCTCTATTACAGTAATAAAAGCTTTAATTTCGGGATCTTTTTGAGATATTCGCTCCAAACAAGCCTTGGTTATCTCTTCTGAGGAGAATTTCCCCTCGATTAGTCCTTCCAGAGCTTCTGTAACGGTTAATTCATTTAAGTTCATTTATTATTCCCTTCCAAAAACAGCCTTTGTTCCTATTTTTGAATCCTTCGTAATCGGAGCGTTCTGTAATGCTTCCTCTTGTGTTAATCCTTTCACAGGAAAATTAGGCTCTCTGTACACATTCTTTAAACCAGTCACCTGAAATGTTTCGTTAACAGAAGTAGTGTCGAGTTCATCTAAAACTGCAACGTATTCCAAAGTTTCTGAAAGCATTTGAGAAAGTTTTTCATACTCATTTTCAGACAGGTTAAGCTTGGTAAGTTGGGCAATATGAGCTACTTCCGTTGATGATATTTTCTTTGACATATAGGGGAATAATAACAAAAGGGACAAAAAAATAAAGAGAAAAAATCCAAACGATGTTTGCCTTCCTAAAAAAGGTGACCCTGCTGGCTTTAACAAGTCTTCAATAATTACATACTTTCCAGTCTGGCAATTCTTTCTTCTATTGAAGGGTGCGTGCTAAACAGATTAGATAACCAACCACCCTTCTTACCCCCTTCCATTAGGGGACTAACAATATACATATGGGCAGTTGCTCCGTTTGCAGCCTCCAAAATCTCTTTATCTGATCCCAATTTCCTTAATGCGCTAGCCAAACCTGCAGGGTATCTAGTTATCATAACTGCTGTAGAATCTGCCAAAAATTCCCTTTTTCTTCCAATAGCAAGTTTGATCAAGTTAGCAATAATAGGGCTTAGAATTACAAGCACTATTCCTACAACTAAAAGCAACGGATGCACATCGGAGGATTCTTTTTTTCTGCCTCTACCATAAAACATTCCTCGAGTAAAAAAGTCAGCAATTAAGGTTACGGAACCGACTAGGATACTAACAATAGACATTAGTCTAATATCGTAATTTCCAATATGAGACATTTCATGGGCAATCACCCCTTCCAGTTCGCGCTTCTCTAACCTTTGCAATATTCCTGTAGTAAAACATATAACACCATGTTGGGGATCTCTTCCCGTGGCAAAAGCGTTCATTGCAGTATCTTCTATGTAATACACTCTTGGCTTAGGCAACCCAGATGCAATAGCCATATTTTCAACCAAATTATGGAGATCCCTACCGGAAACTTCATCAACTTCTTTTGCCCCAGACAATGCCAAAACGATCTTGTCAGAATTATAATAGCTAAAAAAGCTAGAGAAGCCAGCAATTAAAAAAGCCCAACCAGTAAAAAACAGTCCCCCATCTCCGTAAATCATATCCAAAAAATATCCTATAAGTGCAACAACAGCAATAAACAAAGCAACAATAAGATAAGTTTCCCTTTTATTATTTTCTATCTGGGTATAAATACTAGCCATAAAAGTACCTCAAACAATCAGAGCAAAGCTTATTTATTTTGAGATCCAAAATCCACTTTTATGCCTTTTCTTTCCTCTTCGGTAGCTTCAAAGAAAGACTTTTTCGTATAGCCAAACATTTGACCTACCAAATTAGTGGGAAAAACCGCCAACATAGAGTTAAAATCCCTCACTACTGAGTTATAAAACTGTCTTGAATAAGCAACCTTATCTTCAGTATCAGACAACTCTTTTTGCAGATTAATAAATCCATCTTGGGCCTTTAATTCCGGATAGGCTTCTGCAACGGCAAACAAGGATTTTAATGCACCAGTAAGCATTTGATCAGCCGCACCCTTTTCATCTACGGTATTTGCACTCATCAAGGCTGATCTAGCCTCAGTTACTTTTTCAAAAACCTCTTTTTCATGAGATGCATAACCTTTTACCGTTTCTACAAGATTTGGAATTAAATCAACTCTTCGCTTAAGCTGTACATCAATTTGGCTCCAAGCCTCATCTATTCTTACAACCAACTTTGCAAGCTTATTGTATACACCGACAAAATAAAAACCAACTAACAAGAGTAAAACTAGGATAATAGGTAATAATTGCATAAAACCTCCTTTACTAACAAATACTTATTTTAAAACTACCAGAAAATCTTCAATTGGTAAAGTATTAATCACATCCTTACGGGTACACCAACCTCTGCGGGCTACATTTACTCCATATTTGATGTAATCAAGTGAGTCTATGCTATGTGCGTCAGAATTTATAATTAACTTTACACCCATATTCTTTGCTTCTCGCACCATATCATAGGGCAAATCTAGCCTTTGAGGCTGTGAATTTATTTCTATAACTTTTCCAGTTTTCTGGGCTGTTTCTAAAAATAACATCCAATCAAGATCCATTTGGGGTCTTTCATTTAAAAGCCTTTCCGAAGGATGGGCAATTATATTCACCAAGGGATGATTTAATGCATAAATATAACGTTTCATCAACTGCTCTCTGGATTGATTGTGCGCTGTATGAATGGCTGCAATAACAAAATCTAATTTTTCTAGTAACTCTTCTGGGAGGGACAATGTGGCATCCGCTAAAATATTAACCTCATAACCAAGCAAAACCCTTATTTTAGGGAATTTTTTATTAAGTTGAGCTACTTTTTCTTTGGATGTTTGTATAATACTTTCCACTTCCTTATATCCCCTACTGGAAATACTAGGGGCATGATCTGCCACACCGTAATATTCGTAACCTCTTCCTACTGCATTTTTAACCATTTCTTCCAGTGTATTTTCACCATCTGAAAAATTCGTATGTGTATGAATATCTCCTTTTATATCGGAAACTTTGATCAAATCCGGGATTTGATTTTTGGCAGAAAGTTCAACTTCGTCTTTTCCCTGCCTTAATTCGGGGGGAATGTACTGCAAATCTAAAAAATCGTAAAATTCTTCCTCTGTAGCAAATTCATGAAGTGTATCTTCTTTTTTTATGCCATATTCTGAAACGGAAAAACCCTTATCTATAGCGTATGTTCTTAGAGCAATATTATGATATTTAGATCCTGTAAAATATTGAACCATTGAGCCAAACTGTTCGGGTGAAACAGTTCTTAAATCCACCTGTAAATCATTTGCTAATAAAACACTTACTTTTTTATCACCCTGAACTAGAATTTCGCTAATTTCAGGAAATCCTAAGAAATATGTAATTACGGCACTTTCTTTTTTTGTGGAAACAGCTATATCAAGATCTCCTATGGTTTCTTCTTTTCTTCTATATGAACCTAATGCTTCTATTTCCAAAACATCCTTATTTTTTTGCATGTACTTATATATCCTCTGTACTACCTCATCACCTTGCGACCAAAGTAAGCGAGGTTTTTCATTCTTGGTCATTTTTAGTTCTTCTATTGCCTGTAGGATCTGTTGTTCTGATTTTTCGCCAAATCCTGGTAGGTCGCGAATCTTACCTTGTTTTGCTAGCCTGGCAACATCGGTTGGGGCGGAGTCTCTATTATGCAAATTAAATGCTTGAGCTAATTTAAAAGCTTTTTTGGCACCTATACCCTGAATACCAATTAAAGAAAACATCCCCTGGGGAAGACCTTTTTTTAAGATTTCAAATTCTCTTACTGTTCCATTTTCAAACAAATCGCTGATATGTTGTGAAAGGCTGGATCCAACTCCTGGGATTTCTTGTAGGCGTCCCTTTTCCCAAAGATCATATACCGAATAAGTGGAGGTTTCTATTGCGCTAACAGCGTTTTCGTAAGCTCTTAGTCTAAAGCGATCAGCGTCTTTTACTTCCATTGCTGCAATGGCTTCTTTAAGGATCTGGACAAGTTCTGAATTGGGTATTTTGTAGGACATATACAACCATTGTAACATTTACAGTATTGACGAAAACACAAGTATCCCCTAATATAAAAACACTTTTGCGGGGGGTCGTAGCTCAGTTGGTTAGAGCGCTTCCCTGTCACGGAAGAGGTCGCGGGTTCGAGCCCCGTCGATCCCGCCAAAGTACGCAATAAGTAAAATATGTTTTAGGATTCATAAAACTGCCCAAAGAAAAATTTAAGAATGGAGGTGTAATTTTTAATGACCGAAAATAATAACTCAACAGAGAAAAAAAATGACACGTTAGCATTCATAATCGGGGGACTTTTTATTCTTGGATTGGTTTTTGCAACATACAACTATTTTAATGGATCAGGAAAGTCGGGTTCAACAGGAGAAGAAAATGAAACAATCAGCTTGGAAAAACTTAAAGAGACACTATCTGCAAAAACAGATCAAGATGACGACCAAAATCTAGATGAAGTTGCTGATAACAAAGAAGAAGAAAAAGAAAAAGAAGAAGAAAAAGAGGGGGCAGAAGAAGAAAATAATAAGACCCCAGTAGAGGAAAAAAATTGGAGTGCCAACCAATACCAAAAAGGAGACATAAAAGCAGGAGAATACGAGGTTAAGTATGGAGACACCCTTTGGGAAATCGCAGAGGCAGTTTATGGAAATGGGGCTATGTGGTCAAATATCTTGGAGGCAAACAGCTCATCGATTGGTTTTTTGCCAAGTGGACAACAAGCCCTAATCTATGCAGGACAAACAATAACTATTCCTGCTCTTTAGGAACTTTTAGATATGTAAAAACATAAAGGAATGATGCACCTTTATGTGTGTGTTACGTGTTACCCAATACATAAAACCCCCTGGCCAGGGGTTTTGTGTTTTACAGGAAATGACCCTATAATGACTTTAGAGAGATTTCTGTTATAAGCGGGTGTAGCTCAGTTGGTAGAGTGTCTCCTTCCCAAGGAGAAGGTCGCGGGTTCGATCCCCGTCACCCGCTCCAAGCATTCCAAAGACAATCCCATTTTTAGGTTAACGGTGCCTGTTAGAGGACAAATTATTATATAATGCTCCCATGCCGATGTAGCTCAGTTGGTAGAGCAATCCCTTCGTAAGGGATGGGTCGTCGGTTCAATTCCGACCATCGGCTCCAAGACAAGCTTTACTTAAAAATGGTACAATCGTTTATATGAAAGACCCTACGAAAATTACAAAAGCCGTTATTGCTGTAGCTGGTTATGGTACTAGATTTCTTCCTGCTACAAAGACGCAACCAAAAGAGATGCTCCCCATTATTGATAAGCCTATAATTCAGTACCTAGTAGAGGAGGCGGTGTCTTCGGGAATAAAAGATGTAATTTTAGTAACACGTTTCGGCCAACATATAATGGAGGATTATTTTGATTCAAATCTAGAACTAGAACATAAGCTAGAAGAAGAAGGAAAAACATACTATCTAGAACAGATTAGAAATGTGGCTACAATGGCGAATTTCATCTATGTCAGACAAAGGAAGGATCTTCCATACGGCAACGGGACACCTCTTCTTTGTGTCAAGGATCTAATTGATAAAGATGAGTCGTTTGTATATATGTTTGGCGATGACTTAACGCTCTGCAATGGGTATCCACCCGCCACAAAGCAATTAATAGATGTGTTTCAAAAAGAAAAGGCAGTTGTTGTTGAGGGGGTGCAAGAGATTCCTTGGGATGAAGTGAATAGATATGGGGTTGTAAGGTACAAGAAAGGTGCCTCCTATAAGTATGAGATGGAAAGCATCGTGGAAAAACCAGAAAAAGATGAGGCACCCTCTAATATGGCACAGTTTGGGCGATTTGTGTTCTCATACGAAATCATAAAAAAGGCACAAAGCACCAGAACGGGAAAAGGCAATGAACTTTGGGTTACTGACATGATAAATGAATTAGCCCAAGAGGGAAAAAAAGTAATTGCGCAACCCATCAAGGGAGAGTGGCTTACGACAGGAGACCCATTAAGATACTTAAAGGCAACATTTAAATTTGCAATGCAAAAAGAAGATTTAAAAGAAGAATTGGCTGAATACCTTAAAAAGGAACTCTGTGAGAAGAAGTAAAAGGGAAAAAGATTTAAGAATTATCCTGAGGAATAGAATTATCGCTATTTTTGTGCTCTTTTTTGGTTCGCTTGCAATACTAATTGGATTTGGACCCAAGATTGGAAGCATCTTTGGACTTATCTCTGTAAATAGAAATGCCACAATTTCAGTACCAAAAGCAAATACGCCACCTCCAATATTTGTAGAAACCCCAGTAGCTACAAACAAGACAAAAGTGGATTTACGCGGTTTTGCTACACCAAAATCTACAGTGGAACTCTTTGTGAATGGTCCTAAAAAGGCTACCGTAATTACAGACGCATCGGGGGAATTCTTATTTACAGACGTAGAACTGAATAAATCCACTAACACTATTTTTGCAAAGATTGGGGATACAAAGTCAGCAAATATTACAATTGAATTTGACAACAAACCCCCAAAGATAGAAATAGAAACTCCCAAAGATGGTGATGAAATAGAGAACCTGAATGAAAGAATTGAAATTAGTGGGAAGATTAGTGAGAAAGCAGATATTTTGATTAATGACCGAATAGTTATTCAAAAACCAGATGATTCATTTTCCTTCTTTTTGGGAGTGGAAGAGGGAGAAGTAGAAATTATAATAAAAGCCACAGATTTTGCAGGCAACACAGCCGAAGAAAAGATCAAGGTTCATTACAAGAAAAAATAAATCCCCCCAAAACTAAATTCCAAAGAAACATAATTTGAGGGTAAAAAAATGAGTTAATAAAAAAGGAATTTACCACAAGGGCAGGAAAGGAAACTAACATTACTTGGGCATAAGAAACGTGATTATGAAAAACCTCTTCTCCATCGGGTAGCGACATACCTAAAATCCTACTAGATAACACCCTAAAACTTGAAAATAAAGGATAAAACAAAAAAAGACAAAAAAGGAATAAACCAGGAATGCCTGTTGTTGCCATAATTAACAACAAGGAGGAATCGGATCCTCCGCCCGATTTTCCACCCCATCCCAAGCCAAAATACCCAGTATCTTTCTGAACAAACCTAAATGTATTATAACCAGTACCTAAAATAAAATTATTCCGAGCAATATCTAAAGTATTTAACCAAGAGATAAACCGAAAGTGAGCAGAATCCGCAGGATCCGTAATAGATGAGATTCTCGTCTGAACACGCGGAACTGCAAAATAGGCCAAGAAACCAATTAATAAAGATATGAGCAACAATTTTGGGTCTTTTATAACCCCCCAGAGAAATATGCTAACTGCCAGCATAAGCCAAGCACTTCTTGAAAATGTCAGAAGTATTGCTAAGAGGATCACGCTTAAAAGAAGAAAAAAAGGGATTGAATACTTTTTTGGAGGCATCCAAGAGAATATAATATTAAAGCAAAATACTAAGGTAGCTCCCATGAAATTAGGGTCAAATAAAGTCCCCAAAAGCCTATTTATATGAGGATCCCATCCCAATGATGGATCAAGTAATGAAAAATTTGGGAAAAAGATAAGCTGAGTAAACCCCGAAAAAACTAAAGCAAGAGCGTAAAATATCGTGAGGAAAATAAAATTTTTATTCAATACTCCTTCCCTTAAACCGTTAAAAATAAGAATTCCAGCTAAAATGTACAAGCACAACCTAATAAAATAAAACGATGAAAACACCAATTCCTCCAGAGAAAAAAATTGAGAATTAAAAATTAGAGAAATAACATTCCAAAAGAAGAAAAGAAGAAAGAATATATAAACCTTTGGCAGTATAATTCTTCGATTGGGAGAAATGGCTAAATAGATAAATCCATATAATACAAAAAGACCTGCGAAAATATCCGAAAAATAGAGGCCTCCAAATTCACTTCCTAAGACTATTCCAAACTGCCCTAGGGCAAGAGAAACTGCCCATAATGTAATTAGAACGTTAAACATACGCTTTCTGAAGGGCAGAATTATCTTTATTTTCTCTACTATTCCAAGCTTTGTACGAATAAAAACATAACATTGTAAAAATAACAAGTTCCGTGACCAAGGTTATTACAGCTGCAGCATAAAAGGAATAAATTGGAATAAAGACTAAATTTAGGACAAGATTTAAAACTGCGCTAATAAGATAAACTCGGGGTAGAAATTTTTGACTTCTTAAAATAACTAAGAACCAAGATACGGGCTGTGTCAAAAAGAAGATAAACACACCCCCCATTAATATCCTCAAAATAGGTACAGAAAAAG
>ERZ795047.4310-NODE-4310-length-12106-cov-6.284126_pt1 | contig 12106 bp, 6 predicted proteins | sample MGYA00375131_ERZ795047 | MGnify/ENA primary metagenome ERZ795047 (study PRJEB30176, sample SAMN05720228) | activated sludge metagenome | isolation source: Anaerobic digester | place: Japan | collected 2015-05-20 ... | reverse complement strand
GTAAAACGGAAGTGATTGGTCGGGTTGAGGTTTTGAATGAAAAGGATGTGATCGTTGTTTAATTTAAAACACGTTTTTTCAAAAATTCCGGGCGACAGGGGGGGTCGAGTAGGAATTCGAGATGCCCGGAAAAATATCGCCTTAGCCCCCATATATGGTGCTATAAAAATTTTAAACCCCCAATATATTGGGTCTCCTTCAAATAATTTCCGGGCGAAACGGGGTTTTTTAGCAAAACCAAATTGCCCGGAATGCATCAATTCCGCAAGATATGGGAAAAACTTCAAAAAATATGGTATAATACCGGTAGATGTTGCAGGTGAAATACAAAATGAGCCCTTCGGGGCATTGAAACCTTATAACGATTTTGGGTCATGGGTAGCTCCTTTCAAGGGTGAAATACAAAATGAGCCCTTCGGGGCATTGAAACATATCCAGTCCATTGCTTTTCTCCTTTTTGCGTATGGGTGAAATACAAAATGAGCCCTTCGGGGCATTGAAACGTTCACGCTCATAATTTGCTCCTTTCTGTGTTTAGAGAATTAAGGTGAAATACAAAATGAGCCCTTCGGGGCATTGAAACACTGCCAGCACCAGCAACCCCGTAGCGCAATGCTTTTTCGGTGAAATACAAAATGAGCCCTTCGGGGCATTGAAACCCGAATCCCAAATACTACTCATAACATTTTCCTTTCGGTGAAATACAAAATGAGCCCTTCGGGGCATTGAAACAATTCTATTCCGTCGTGGTCTCGCCACGCCCCAGCGGGCAGGGTGAAATACAAAATGAGCCCTTCGGGGCATTGAAACGTGAAGGTTCTATAAAACTCGTTCACGGCTTGTGTGTTCAGGTGGTGAAATACAAAATGAGCCCTTCGGGGCATTGAAACTTATCAATCTCGATCCAAATGGCATTGGATGCCGCTTTGGTGAAATACAAAATGAGCCCTTCGGGGCATTGAAACTGTTAACCATGTGTCTTTCCCGTCCATGACGGGTTCCAGCGCGGTGAAATACAAAATGAGCCCTTCGGGGCATTGAAACTTTCTTTTTATTGAATCTCTTGACAAGGGTTTTGTAGGGTGAAATACAAAATGAGCCCTTCGGGGCATTGAAACTACACAAAGGCGTCATGGTAAATCCGGTACTGGAACAACCAGGTGAAATACAAAATGAGCCCTTCGGGGCATTGAAACGAGATACTGGTCAGGTTGCGGATGAACCCGACCTCGTGGTGAAATACAAAATGAGCCCTTCGGGGCATTGAAACTGCTTCTGGTCTACTCTTTTTGGCTTGTCTAAACTTGTTTTGGTGAAATACAAAATGAGCCCTTCGGGGCATTGAAACCATCACGCTAAAGATATACCCCTGGGCGTGTTGACTGCGGTGAAATACAAAATGAGCCCTTCGGGGCATTGAAACTATACATAACATCACCTCCAGGTGGTGGCTCTACGGGTGGAGTAGGTGAAATACAAAATGAGCCCTTCGGGGCATTGAAACGCTCTGTCACGAAACTCCGATTCACGTTCCTTCTCGATATTGATGCATTTGGTGAAATACAAAATGAGCCCTTCGGGGCATTGAAACCGTGAGGCAATCGAATATAAACATGCACGCCCCGCGCCGTTGGTGAAATACAAAATGAGCCCTTCGGGGCATTGAAACCTGGCTCGTCCACCTTCAACCAGTGTAGCAAATCACCATACGGGTGAAATACAAAATGAGCCCTTCGGGGCATTGAAACGGTTTTCAGGTCAAAAAATAGAATATCTCTCATGATAGGTGAAATACAAAATGAGCCCTTCGGGGCATTGAAACTCTGCCCAGAGGTGAGTATTTCATATTGATATACTCCGGTGAAATACAAAATGAGCCCTTCGGGGCATTGAAACTGGGGAAGGATGAAGTCGAGGTAAACTCCATCCAAGGGTGAAATACAAAATGAGCCCTTCGGGGCATTGAAACTGACGGACGGATATGATTTTGTCTCGCACTCGCAGGGGTGAAATACACAATGAGCCCTTCGGGGCATTGAAACTCGGATATTGAAATACCCATGCACCTTTTTCGTACTTTGGTGAAATACACAATGAGCCCTTCGGGGCATTGAAACATCGCTGGCATTTACCTCTACCTCCGCCGTTTTGGACGGAGGTGAAATACACAATGAGCCCTTCGGGGCATTGAAACGAGTCATCGTCCAGATATTTGGGTTTTTTCTTTAACCCAAGGTGAAATACACAATGAGCCCTTCGGGGCATTGAAACTCAAAGCTTTTTTTATTCACACTTTTTATCATAGGTCCGAGCGGATGGGTTGAGATGGTTATGTTTTCCTGTCGGTTAGAAAAATTTTTTATATGGTGTGGCATAAAACCATTTTTTGTAAAATGAGTATTTGTGTTGTTGAAATAGATTGTTTAACTAAAACATTACAAGAAACCGATAAACACCAGAATCTGAGGTATAAAATGAAATTCCCATCAATGTGGATTATTCGTGCAGGCAAGAATGATATTGCAAAAGACATCTTCTTAACCAAAAATCGTATTGCTATTGGGTGGCCAAAAATGGGTGATTTGTCCCAATTGAAACCAAATCGGGATAGTTTTAAACAGTCATTATCAGAAGCTTACCCTGAAACGAAGGTCGGTGCGATTCCAAATACAGCGGGGCAACTGTATCGATTTGTTCACAAAATGATAATCGGAGATCTGATAGTTTTTCCGCCCATCACGGAGCAAATGGTGCATATTGGTTTAATTTTGGGAGATTATCTTTATTCACCTGATGTCTCTTTAGATTTTCCCAATCAAAGGAAAGTTTTCTGGCTGAAAACTGTGCCTAAAAACATGTTTTCTCAAGCCGCATTATCTGCAATTAAACCTCCAAGGACCTTGTTTAAGGTGATAAATCATTCAAACGAGTTCATTGTCGTTTTAGAAGAAGAGCCCATGTCCGCTCAAACAAAGCGTGATGGAACTTTAACAAGTATTGTTGATAACATCAAACAAATCACTAATAATTTTGTGAGAAAAACATTGGTTGAAGAATTAAAAGGGTGCTCTTTCATAGAATTTATTGCCCATGTTCTGGAAAAGCTAGGATACCATGTCCTCTTGCCCCAAACTGGGCAGGATCAAGAGATTGACATTGTCGCACAAAAAGTTGAACTTGGTTTTGAATCCCCGATTATAAAAGTGCGAACAAAAAGTGGTGACTCAAAAATTGATCTATCTGAGGTTTCGCAATTGTTTAGAAATATTGGGGAAAAAGAATCTGGCTTATTTGTTACGCTGGGTGATTATACCGAGGAAGCCCTTCAATTCGCAGCTTTAAAAACAAATTTGCGTTTGATGAAGGGTAGTGAATTGATTAATCTGATCATGTCATATTATGAAGAACTTGAATCTCGGTACAAGGAAATTTTGCCTTTGAGAAAAGTATATTTTCCGGATGCCTTAGCAGATCAGGAAGATCAATTATGGAAAAAGCCCACTGGCTAGTGTGCTAACTTAAGAAGCGGGGTACTAGAATTATTTTTAATTAATTACCTGTTGGCTTGGATATTCGCCACGCGTAGAGATTGGATGTTTTTCATCCAATGCTCTTGTTTTTGGCATTATAAACCCTGCAAAATTCATCAGTTATAATGGGGGCATGGTGTCACTAGGTTTTATTACCCACAAAAGTATGTTTTTTGTAGTTGATATTATTTTTGCTGATTTGAAGAATAAATTGCTAATGATCGCAAATACGTCTATATCGTCGATGCGATTGGCCGGCATTAATTCTTAATCTTCATATTAACCCATCGAAGGGAGATTCCTATGGTTCATCTATCTGTCAGGCTTGCTTGGAACGATATCGGTTGGAATGGTTGTATCTGTAAAGAACCACACCTAAATGCCTCATGTATTGGTAACGAGACGATCCGAGATGAAAGGGACGATAACCTTGAGCGAGAATTCGCCGAAACACATATCTCAAAATTGGACGGCTGGAAACCACCGTGCTCTCGCGATATCCTGACTTATTCATCAATAGGAACGCAATTTACCCATAGCGATCCTTTGCATCGCAAGTTTCTGAAACCTGTCCAAGAAGAGGTCTCTCCCTATACATCTTTGCCAGCGCCTTATCGTTGGTTGCGAGAGGAAACTTTTAGAGATATCTGTGAAGCTGAAAACCTATCGATCCGCCTGGGTGATAACTCGGAAAAAACAACTGGATGGGTGTATGAGCCCGATCGGCAATTGGCATTATTAAACCAATACTGGGGGAAGATCAAAGAAGGCGAAGGGCATTCATTAATCTTCTTTTATGTAAAAGAAAATCCTGTTGATGAAGAATCTCCACGTTTAATCACCGGGGTGGGGCGGTTGAAGAAAGTGGGTCCACAGTTATTCTTTGAAGGGACTGATTCCTCACAAGGGCATCGATACCCAATTTGGACACGAGCAATAACTCAAGATTACCCCAATCAGGGTTTTCGCATTCCTTATCAAGAGTACATTCAGTTGGAGGAAGATCCCAAGCGGATTGCTTGTTATGTGCCTAGGGAATCGATCCTGCAATTCTCATTTGTTAGTGAACACATTACAGACGATCAAGCCGTTGGTATTCTTGAGCGCCTTATTCAATCAGTCCATGTTATCGATCAAGATAAAAAAGTCCCGGGTCCCTGGAAGAGACATCTGGAATGGCTGGATCGTTGCCTGGAGGATGTCTGGGCTAGTCGGGGACCATATCCGGGCATTGGTCCAGTACTAAATTACCTTGGATTTCCACAAGGGATGGCGTTTCACCGTATTGAATTGAGGAATTTTGTTAAAGAGGGCAAAGATCCCTGGCATTATGTGAAGGCGATCTTGAATGACCAACAACAACCCCCATTGAAGTATATGGAGTCTTTCAAGCAGGCAAAATTACGTTGGAAATCCTTTGGAAGGAAACCTGTTCGGCAAGAGCTGCTGGATACATTGGTGAAGTTTGAATTAACCTGTGAGCAGATCAGGCGTATTATGAATGTTGATGAGAGAAAGAATGCGGGTATCGTCGCTACCGATGAAGAGCTGATTGCGAATCCATATTTCATCTGTGAATCGGATTTGGGAAGTTTAAAATCAAATCCAATTTCTCTTGATACGATCGATCGGGGGATGCTTCCCGAGGGTAATTTTTCATATATTCTTTCAAGGTCAGAGCAGATCGCCCAAGATGATAGTCGCAGGGTTAGGGCGGTTGCTACAACAGTCTTAAAAGAAGCAGCCGAGTCTGGCGATACGGTACTTTCCGTTTCAGAACTTTTTGAGAAAATCAGGGCAAGATTTCCTGAACGACGAGAATGTAAACCCGATCGTGAAATTTTTGAAGCGGAAGCGGAATTTCATCGCCAGGTATTGTGGCTGTCTTTTGATGAGGAACCCATTCTGGCTGCTTTACGAAACTTGCGAGATTTTGAATCTGAAATAACAGAATTGATCAAGCGCCGGGTAAAAAGGACCAACTCACCTTCTACGCCACCTATTAATTGGGACGCAGCCTTGTCAGAGGCATTTGGCGAGCCTCGAACGGAGCGTGAAAAAGCAGCACATGCAGAAAAAATCCTGGCGCTTGAGACGCTCTTCACACAACGGATCAGTGTACTAACCGGTAGCGCAGGGACTGGCAAAACATCTGCATTGCGAGTCTTTTTAGACTGTCTTGAAAAATCAGAAGGAAGATTGAGTGTACGCCTTTTGGCACCAACTGGAAAAGCACGTGTACGCCTATCATCGGCAACAAAACGGAATTCCTTTACTATTCATCAGTTTCTCCTCAGTTTGGATTGGTTCCTGCCGGATATTTTTGTCTTAAAACCACAAGGCGGTGGACAGGTTGCACCCACAACAGTGATTATTGATGAGTGTTCAATGGTGCCTACAGATTTGATGGGTGTCTTGTTTCGGGCGATCAAAATGGATATGGTACAGCGTCTTGTTCTGGTGGGCGACCCCAACCAACTCCCGCCGATTGGGCCTGGCAGGCCATTTGTGGATATCATTAATTGGTTGCGTGAGAATCACCCACAATGTGTTGCTATGCTAAAAACGTCCATGCGGATCGCAGATGACTCTGATGTTGGTTTAGGTAAAAGCTGTGGTCTTGCTTTTGCTGATGGTTACAGGGATGACCTGATCAATCCAGCAGATGATGAAATCCTTTCAGATGTCGCCCGTGGAATTAAAAAAGAGGATCTGGAAGTTCATTTCTGGGACGATCAGGACGAACTTAAGGAAACTATTCGCAAGTGCCTCGCCGATGTTGGGATTGGCGATGAGGGGGATTATGCCAGCTTTAATCAATCATTGGGGATAACCTCAAAACCAGGGCAACAACCGCATTGGAAAGATGCTGAACGTTGGCAACTTTTGAGCCCTCTTAAAGGTAAAGGCTTTGGAACTGAAGAACTGAATCGCATGATCCAATTTGGTTATCGCCGTGGATTAATTACAGCCGCCCAAACAAAACCGAACATTCCCCGGCCTTTTGGTAATCAACAAATCGTCTGGTCAGATAAAGTCATTCAAATTAAGAACCAGAAGCGATTTGGGTGGCCAAGAGAAACAGGATTGGACTATGTTGCCAACGGCGAAATTGGAATAGTTACCGGCACCGGGAAAAAGCAAGACGGATCTTATCTTCAAGTGGGCTTTTCAACGCAAAATGGGGTGACCTATCGTTATTCTGGTGTTGAGGTTGAAAATGTGCTGGAATTGGCCTACGCCTTGACGGTGCATAAATCCCAGGGCAGCGATTTTGAAATTGTCTTCCTGATCATTCCGAAAGAAGCTCAGACACTTTCTCGCGAACTTGTCTATACCGGGTTGACTCGCTTTAGAAAAAAGCTTGTGTTATTGATTGAGGGAGACACAGGAACACTTGAAAAACTTCGGTTGCCTGAATATTCCGATACCCATCTAAGAAACACAATGATGTTCTCTTTATCTTTACGCGCGGAGGACGATCGAGTTCTTTATCCCGAATCGTTAATTCATCGGACATCTGTTGGTGTACCGGTTCGCAGCAAGTCCGAGGTGATTGTTGCTGACACGCTCACCCGGCTTGGAATTACCTGGGAGTATGAGCGAAAGCTCGCAACTCCTGGAGATCCAAGGAACTTCCGCTTGCCAGACTTCACCATAGGATATGAAGGTGACATTCTATATTGGGAGCATTTGGGCATGCTAACTGTTCCATCTTACCGAGAAGGTTGGGAGAGAAAGCGATGTTGGTATGAGGAACAAATGGGTATTCCGGTTATCGGTGAGGATGTCGAGGCTCCTCAGGTGGAGCCAGGACAATTCCCGATTGTGATCACCTCACGCGACAATGACGATGGTGGCATTGATGTGCCAAAAATAGAAGGTTTGATCAGAAAGTACATCCTTTTGGAAAATTAGCGATTTATCAGCGCCAAATTTCGAGTTTTTATATTATCATTGAGGGTGAGATGTTTTGATCTCCATAAGCACAATTGCTATGCAAAACCTTTCCAGGGGATGAACATTTCTAAAAATTAATGACGTATGAAAATGGACAAATACAATGGAAGATCGATTTTTCACCCAACCTGTCCTCAATTCCCCTTATGAATACCCTACTCGGCATTGGGAATTGGATGCGACCGGACAACCCACTCAAAGGATTGTTGAACGCCGGCGCAGTGCTGAATTTATCACACCGATCCCTAAGCCTCGCAGGAAAAAAGGCTCGGTGGGCCAAATGCAAATTGTCTTTGATGAAGGCAAGGGTTTGTCGACAGAAGACCAAACATACGATCTGACGGGGACAATCAATTTAATCAGGCAATTGGTGGACCGTTGGCGTATGATTCCAGATCCGAAAAAATGGCTGGTCACACCAGAGACAGCCCGTCTTCTACAGCACTGGCGCAAATACCCATTTAACGGGATTCGTCCCTTTTTCTGTCAGATTGAAGCGGTCGAAACCCTGATTTGGTTGACTGAAGTTGCTCCTCAAGCCGGCCGGCGCGAACGAGAATTGCTAGAGCGCCTTAAAGATGTCAGCCATGATGCCAACCCTGAACTGGAACGGATTGCCTTAAAAATGGCAACAGGGGCAGGGAAGACGACGGTCATGGCGATGATCATTGCCTGGCAAACGATTAATGCGGTTAGGCGTCCAACCAGTTCTCGTTTCACAAAGGGTTTCTTGGTTGTCACGCCGGGTATCACCATTAGAGATCGCTTGCGGGTGCTTCAACCGAATGATCCCGACGCTTACTATCGCGATCGGGAACTGGTACCTAATGATCTGCTTCCAGAATTAAACAAAGCAGAAATTGTGATCACCAATTACCATGCTTTCAAGCTTAGGGAGAAGCTTGACCTGTCACGTGGAAGCCGTGCGCTACTTCAGGGACGGGGAGAAGCATTACAAACCTTAGAAACCGAAGGCCAAATGCTTCAACGTGTGATGCCGGAATTGATGGGTGTGAAGCAGGTGATGGTTTTGAATGATGAAGCCCACCACTGTTATCGAGAAAAACCGAATACTGATGAAGAAACAGAATTAAAAGGGGAAGAACGCGAAGAAGCTAGCAAGAATAATCAAGCTGCACGTTTGTGGATCTCAGGCCTTGAGATGGTAAAAAGAAAGCTGGGTATCAACCGAGTTGTTGACCTATCAGCCACACCATTTTTCCTGCGTGGGTCGGGGTACGCAGAAGGGACAATCTTTCCCTGGACTGTAAGTGATTTTTCTCTCATGGATGCCATTGAATGTGGAATCGTAAAACTGCCCCGAGTTCCGGTTGCGGATAATATCCCCGGTGCTGATATGCCAAAATTCCGCAACCTTTGGGAATATATCGGTAAAAGGATGCCACGTAAAGGAAGAGGGAAATCGGGTGAGCTAGATCCGCTGAGTTTGCCTGTTGAGCTGCAAACAGCTTTGGAAGCTCTTTATGGGCATTATAAGAAGACCTATGAATTATGGAAAGAAGCAGGCATCGTTTCACCGCCTTGTTTTATTGTGGTATGCCAGAATACCTCAATCTCTAAATTGATTTACGATTTTATTTCTGGATTTGAACGGGAGAATGAAGACGGCAGCCTATCATTTGAAAATGGGCGATTGGAGCTGTTTCGCAATTATGATGAATATGGCAATCCTTTGGCACGCCCCAATACGTTATTGATCGATAGTGAGCAGCTTGAATCGGGAGAGGCTTTGGATTCCGATTTTAGAAAGATGGCCGCTGAAGAGATCGAAAGGTTCAGGCGGGAAATCCGCCAACGAACGGGAGACCAACGAGCTGCTGACAATATCACCGATCAGGATTTGTTACGCGAAGTGATGAATACGGTAGGCAAGCCCGGACATTTAGGTGAGGCAATTCGCTGCGTTGTTTCCGTATCGATGCTCACTGAGGGCTGGGATGCCAATACGGTCACCCATATTTTGGGCGTACGAGCCTTTGGTACGCAATTACTCTGTGAACAGGTGGTGGGTCGAGCTTTGCGCCGGCAGTCTTATGATTTGAATCCCGACCATGCTGATCCCTTTAACCCTGAAGGATTGTTCGATGTCGAATATGCTGACATTCTTGGCATTCCCTTTGATTTCACTGCCAAACCAGTTGTATCAACACCTCAGAAACCACGTGAATCCGTGCATGTGCGGGCTGTGCGCCCTGATCGAGACCATTTAGAAATTCGCTTTCCCAGAGTAGAGGGTTACCGGGTGGAGCTCCCCAATGAACGTCTGGAGGCAAGTTTTAATGAAGATTCTGTTTTGGAATTAACCCCAGAAATCGTTGGTCCATCAATAACTGTCAACGCGGGGATTATCGGTGAGGATGCAAACTTGGACCTTGAGCATCTGGATGATTTGCGTCTATCCACCATATTATTTCATGTCACCAAACGCCTGCTTTATACCCATTATCGGGATAAAAACCATGATTTGGAAATGCATCTTTTTGGACAGCTCAAGCGGATTACGAAGCAATGGATGGAAAACTATTTGGTGTGCAAAGGGGGCACCTTCCCAGGACAGTTGATGTACCAGGAACTGGCGGATATGGCTTGCGATCGCATCCATGCGGGGATTACTCGACGTTTTGTTGGGGAGAAGCCAATTCGAGCGGTGTTGGATGCTTATAATCCACAAGGTTCTACAATGCATGTAAATTTTTACACCTCTAAAGCCTTACGTTGGCAGACGGATCCCCGCAAATGCCACGTTAATTGGGCTGTGTTGGATAGCCAGTGGGAGGGCGAATTTTGCCGGGTGGTTGAATCGCATCCCCTGGTACATTCTTATGTAAAGAATCAGGGGTTAGGGTTGGAAGTCCCATACCGCTACGGTTCGACGGTCCGAAGATATATCCCCGACTTCATTGTTCAGGTCGATGATGGGGAGGGAGATTTGCTCAACATGGTGGTTGAGATCAAAGGCTACAGAGGGGAGGACGCCAAGATCAAAAAAGAAACCATGGAAACCTACTGGATTGAAGGCGTGAATAATGCGGGTGTGTTTGGGCGTTGGGCGTTTGTAGAATTGAAGAATGTGTGGACAATGGAAGAAGAATTTACTGCAAAACTTGAGGGGGAGTTTGACAAACTGGTTGTTGCAGCGATAAACAATAAAAAGAATGAGGTTGCATAATGGCAAGCAAAAAATCCGTTGACAGTTTTTACCATGATGAAGCTTCTCGGAAGTACATCCCGACGGCGGAATTGGAGCCGCTGGTAAGGGACCAAGATAAATCGCCTTTGCTGGTGGCTTATGAACGCCGTAACCCGGATTTGGACCCGCAGTTGGTGTGGCGGGGAAAGGATTTACAGGATTGGTCCGATCTGGTTGTGCCGGCACCCCCTCTTTACATCCAGGAGAAAATTCATCCCAAAGTGCTGATCGATGACCTGCAGCGTACGGCACAGGAGCAAGGGGGCGTGCCCCAGCAACTGGATTTGTTTGCCGACTTTAATGGCTTACCGAGCGAGGCAGCAAAAACCGAATTTTACCAACACGAAGCCAACTGGAGCAACCGGATGATTTTAGGCGATAGCCTGCAGGTGATGGCTTCACTGGCAGAACGCGAAGGTTTACGTGGCAAAGTTCAGTGTATATATATCGATCCGCCTTATGGCATAAAATTCAATTCAAATTTTCAGTGGTCAACAACAAGCCGAGATGTAAAGGATGGGAATGTTCAACATATAACGCGTGAACCTGAACAAGTGAAGGCATTTCGAGATACTTGGAGAGACGGTATTCATTCGTACTTAACCTATCTCAAAGACAGACTCATAGTCGCTAGAGATTTGTTAAAAATTTCCGGTTCAATTTTTGTTCAAATTGGAAATGAAAATGTTCATCAAGTGCGCTGCTTATTAGATGAGGTGTTTGGAGGTAACAACTTTTTAAGTCTGATACCATTTATCAAAACTAGTAGTAAAGGCGCAAAATACTTGGACACAATTCATGATTATCTCCTTTGGTATGCAAGAGATAAAGACAATGTAATTTATAACCAGTTGTATAAATATCGTTCAAGGTCTTCGCTAGATTCTGGTTATGGATGGGTAGAAGAGAATCTACAGGAAAGAAGATTAACGAGTAAAGAAAAACGAGAAATTCAAAAAGTCAGTGGTAAACGGTTTGCAACAAGCGCATTAATTTCTCAATCTGGCGGCGAGAAATCAAGTTTTCCGGTTGAATGTAGAGGAAATGTGTATTATCCTTCTAGGAATTCATTCTGGAAAACGAATTTAGTTGGCTTTTCTCGATTGTCAAAAAGTAATCGACTGGTACCTGTGAAAAACACATTAAATTACAAGCGTTATTCTGATGATTTTCCTGTAGTGGCATTAACATCTTGGTGGGGAGATACAAAAGAAAGCACTTTTGCAACAAATAAAATATTTGTTGTTCAAACATATTCAAAGGTAATTGAGCGTTGCATATTAATGGCAAGTAATCCTGGAGACTTGGTTTTAGACCCAACTTGTGGCTCAGGAACAACGGCTTATGTATCTGAACAATGGGGACGTCGTTGGATTACTATTGATACTTCTAGAGTAGCACTTGC
>ERZ795047.4308-NODE-4308-length-12110-cov-3.859477_pt1 | contig 12110 bp, 15 predicted proteins | sample MGYA00375131_ERZ795047 | MGnify/ENA primary metagenome ERZ795047 (study PRJEB30176, sample SAMN05720228) | activated sludge metagenome | isolation source: Anaerobic digester | place: Japan | collected 2015-05-20 ... | reverse complement strand
TTATTAAAATGTATGAAGATGCTGCTAAGGAAGAAATGGAATGGGCAAATTATCTTTTCAATGATGGATCAATGATTGGACTTAATTCGGAAATTTTGACTCAATATATGAGGTATTTAACAAATAACAGAATGAAGATAATAGGACTAGATCCAATTTTTGACAAAGTCCAAAATCCGATCAATTGGATCAATGCTTGGATAAGCAGCGGTACAAATATCCAGGCTGCTGCCCAAGAGACTGAGATAGAAAATTACGTTGTTGGTGCCTTCAAACAAGATGTAGATCAGTCTGATTTTAATGAATTTAATTTTTAATGTAGATAATACATAATTATATATACACTAAACTAAAGTTAAGTAATATGTATTATAATTATGTTTATTTAGATCCAAGGAAGCCCGGTAAGTATTTCTATAATAATATTTGTTTTCTTTTTGAGCCTTTTTATGTTGGCAAAGGGAAAGGAAATCGATATTTGAATCATATGAATAGATCTAGGGTGGATAACCCAATGTTTAAAAACAAAATTTCTAAATTGATAAAGATTGGAATCAATCCATATATCGAATTATTCAATTATACAGAATTTGAAGACTTATCCTATAAAAACGAAATGGATCTGATATCCCAAATTGGATCTGATTTTATATCAAATATAAAAGATGGTCCACTACTGAATATATGCTTAAAGAATGAGCCACCAAGATCATTGGGTAAAACATATAAGGAGATTTATGGGGATAGATGGGAGGAAGAAATTGAAAAGAGAAGAGCGTCCATAAAAGAAAATCACAGGCTTTACAAGAGATCACATACCGAAGAAACCAAAAAGAAAATATCTGATTCAACATCCAAAGAAAACAATCCTAGATGGGGAGCTATTTTATCTGGAGAAACTAAACTTAAAATAAGTCAAAAGGCAAAAGAGAGACTAAAAATTAAAAATCCATTTTGGAAGAGGTGGTTAGTAATATCTCCAGATGGATCAGAATATTTGATTGAAAACGGACTTAAAGATTTTTGTTCAGAAAATAATATTTCCTATCCAACTCTAAGAAGATGTTTATTAACAAAGATTCCGGTTACAAGTGGTAGAACAATGGGGTGGTATTTAGTTGAAAAAATTTAGAAATCATCGTCTTTGGTTATTCGATCATTTTCTACAGTAAGTTCAAGTAACTTCCTAATCTTTTCAATTTTACTCTTACGTAGCAATTTTCTAACAATTGGAATCAAGGCAGATGTTCCAGGAATCGGAACAAAAGCAATTCCGACCATAATTGATCCCTTTAAAATGTCATTTACAACATCAACGAGGTTCTTCATGGACTCATCATTTTTATAAATCTCACCGGACTTTATATCAGTAATAGCAGTCTTTGCTTTATTCCTAACATCTCTAGCCACCTTCACGCCTCTTCTAAGGCCCAAATATTTATCAATTTGATCAACTTGATCAAGTACAACCTTAGCCATATTTGGTTTCTGAATCTTCTTCATGGATCTTATATATTAAATGCGCAAACTAGGCGACTAATATATACTTAATGGAAAAAAAGTTACTACCGTACCTAGTTCTGATATCTGCCCTATCAGTATCATTATCAGCAGCATTTTATTCAGTCTTTGGAATAGGAAAATTATTCTCTGGAGCAAGTCTCCAAGCAATGATAATGATGTCATCCCTAGAGATTGCAAAATTAGTACTCGCATCAATTCTATATCAATACTGGAATAAATTAAATATTTTCTTGAAAACCTATTATATGGCAGCAGTCTTTATTTTAATGGCTCTAACCTCTGCTGGAATATATGGATATTTATCCTCAGCTTATTCAGAAACATCAAATAAAGTAGAAAATGTTGATAAGAAAATATCTGTCCTAGATCTAAAAAGATCCATATTGGATACACAATTAAATGATATTAGAAATGAAAAAGAATCAATAAATAAAAATATTTCAGATTTGACCTCAGGATTATCTAATAATTACATCGAAATTAGAGGAAAAGACGGCAAAATAACTAAGACAACATCATCTAGTAATAGGAAATCCTTTGAAAATCAACTAACATCTGCACAAAAAAGAAGAGATGAAATATCCCTAAGAGAAGTATCTATCTCCGACTCACTATCATCCATCGATATGCAAAAATTGTCACTTGAAACAAATTCTGATTTGGCAAACGAAGTTGGTCCACTTAAATATATTGCTAAATTAACAGGTAAAACAATAGATCAAGTAATAAATTGGTTTATCATTGCTCTTATGGTAGTTTTCGATCCACTAGCTGTTTCATTAGTAGTAGGAGCTAACATGATCTTCAAAAATAAAAATAAAGAAAAAGAAAAAAGAAAATTCTCAGAAGAAATAGATCAGAAAATAGAAGATTTTAAGATTAGAGAAATAGAGGTAAAAAAAATTGACAAGGAAATAGAAAATCGAATAAAATCCATTGAGGATAGAGAATCAAATATATCATCACGGGAACAAGAAATTGAAAATAAGATTCAGCAAAAAGAAATAGACCTTCAATCATTCCTAGAATCTGAAAAGCAAAAAATGGATAAAATTTTACACGAAAGAGAAAATGAAATAGTTCTTAAAGAAGAAGATTTAAAACTTAGGGAAGAAGAATATAAGAAATCTGAAGAATCAAAAATCCAATTAAAAGAAGAAATGAAAATCCTCGAAAAGACTAAAAGCTCAATAGTAATAGAAAAGGAAATGATAGAAAAGGAAAAAGAATCTCTAAAAGAAAGAGAGGCGAATTTAGAAAAATCAAAAGAAGAACTATCAAATTTAGATAAGGAAATTAAAAGATGGGAAGCAACTCATTGGAAAATGAGAAGAAATGCACCACCCCCTTCTAGCATATAAAAAATCCATATCAATTTTTTGATTAGACTAACAGGTGATATATAATATCACATTTTGAAAGATTTTTTACAACTTTATATAAAATCTATCTAGAATGTAAACTGAAAATATTCCAGTAGTGATTTTAAGAGCTACTTCAATTTGGTGAAAAACAACTCTTAAATACGTTTCTCTGGTCATTATATTCAGACATAGTAATAGATTGGGATACTTCTATACAAATAGACAATCAAAAAGAGAAAAAGCTTGTCCAAGCAATTTCCACCAAAGCGTAAAAAAAGGATAGGTTGGTAACCTAAACAACCAAAACCCAATTTAATCTTCCTTGTCTAAATATTAAAGACCAGATGAAAATCTGGTCTTTTTAGTTTTAAAAAATAAGAAATAAGATGTCAAAATTTAACACAACTTTACAAAGACCAAAGAAATCTACCAATTTAGCGGGCGGGGAATCATACAATCAATCCAAAGAACTTGAATTGGTATCAATATTATTAACATCATTTGTTAACGATCAATTTTATAGAAATTCAAACGATACACTATCTAAACTCAAAGAACTAATTAAGCAAGTCGATCCTCTATTTGCCGCAAAAGCAGCAATATTCGCAAGAGATAAATTTGGAATGAGATCTATAAGTCACGTTCTAGCATCTGAAATAGCATCTAATTTAGGTGGAAAAGAGTGGGCAAAAAACTTTTATGATAAAATAGTTGTTAGACTTGACGACATGACCGAAATTGTCTCATACTATCTGAACAACAACACAGATAAATCGAATCCAAAATTTCCAAATTCCATGAAAAAAGGATTTGCATCAGCATTTGATAGATATAATGGATATCATTTAGCAAAATATAAGGGGGAAGGGAAGGAAGTCAAATTAGTTGATATAGTTAATATAGTACATCCAACTCCAACAGAATCAAACGCAGATGCTCTAAAAAGCCTTGTAAATGGGACCCTTAAAAACTCATATACATGGGAATCAAAATTATCCAAAGCTGGTCAGTCTGAAGAAGGCGATGTGGATAAACTAAAATCAGAGGCTTGGAAGGAACTCATCGAGACTAAGAAAATTGGCATAATGGCACTACTCAAAAACTTGAGAAATATCATCAACCAATCTCCTGATATTATACCAAGTGCTTGTAAATTATTATGTGATGAAAAAATCATCATAAATTCAAGAGCCTTACCATTTAGATTCAGTACAGCATATGAAGAAGTGTCAAAAATAGGATCCTCAAAAGAAGTAAGAGATGTCCTAAATGCTTTATCAACATCCATGGATATATCGTCAAGAAATATTCCCAAATTTGATAATACATTATTCGTAATTGATACATCTAAATCAATGTCCGGAAAGCCATCAGAAATAGCTTCGCTATTTACTGCAATGTTTGCTAAATCAAACAATTGTGATGTAATGACTTTTGATAGGGAGGCAAACTATGTAAGTTACAATCCATCCGATTCCGTAATGACAATAAGAAACTCATTTAAATTTACAGGTGGGGGAACAAATGTTAAAGATGTATTTATAAAGGCAAACAGACCATATGAAAATATAATAATTTGCAGCGATATGCAGTCCTGGATTGGACACAAGACACCAAGCAAAGAGTTCAATGATTATAAAATAAAATTCAATTGCAATCCATATGTATATTCATGGGATGTTGCAGGATATGGAACTATGATGTTTCCTGAATCAAGAGTATTTGCTCTTTCAGGATTCTCTGATAAAGTATTTGATATCATATCAAATCTAAAGGAAGATAAACAATCATTGATCAATCAGATCAAGTCTACTGAAATTTGATTTAAATTTTAGAAAATCATCATCTTTTCTATTAAGAGAATTTACAAAATTTGTAACTCTCTCAAATATTGAAGATGATGATTTTTTAATTATCTCTCCTTCCCATATTACTAGACAATCCCATCCTATTTCCTTATACAGGGATATTAAATCATTGGGATCTTCATTTTTATGCCAATAATCCCCAAACACCTCAATGCATATTTTCATATTATCAAAGATAAAATCTGGATTTTTATGTCTACCATTTTTAAAAGTCACCCACTTAGATCTATCCCCAACATATTTTAAGTCGAATTTTTCAAAAATACCTAAAACCAATTTTTCAGGCTTATTTATCTTATTAATTTGATTCTTTTTAGATTCTAATAATCTAGATTTATGGGCATCAGATAATTTTCTTCCACTCATTGGATTTCCAAAAATCAAAAATCTATTTACAGTAGAACATGGACGACACAATTTAGAAATTGTTTTTGATTTGGGCCCACCACAACTTTGACAAATAATATATTTAACTCTCTTAGTTTTAACATCAGATAATTTCTTCTTTTGTTCGTCTGACATTTTTTTACCAATCATCTTATCAACATAAGATTTAACTCTTGGATCATCAACAGTTAATCCTTTGTTCCAAGCAACTTTAGATTTATGAACACATCCCTTTTTAAATCCTATATTTTTATTATTTCTAGCATTATCAGCTAGTTTCTTAGAAACTAAATCAGAAACGATTTTGGACTCAGGATACAATAACTTATACTCTGAAATTGTTTTAATACCATGGATTTTTAAGTGAGTAGAAGAAATTGCTCCATAACAATTGCCACATATTTCACACTTTACTTTATTATCCACCACTCTCATTTTTCTTTATGTCAACATAACTATATCTTCCCGATGGAAGAACTTCTACTTTTATCCATCCTCTTTTAACCCAATGACTTAGAGTTGGTCTAGTTATATTGTATTTCTTCATTACTTCTTTTGCTTTCATAACTTATATATTAAGTTGCAAAACTCATTTTTTATCAAACTTTAATATTTTTTAAATAAATCCCCAACTAGTTGGGGATTTATTTTTGAGTAACAGATCTGAAATCAGAATTAATCTTATTCCTCAAATCTCTAAATTGCGAATCCAACTCATTCCATTTCCAATTATCCTTTGAAAATATTTTATCATATATCCAGTTAGCCTCACTGAAATCTGTAATGAGTCCTGAAGTGGCAATTTGAATGCCGAACATAGGTATTCTAAGACTATGAAACATAGACTTAACTCCAATATAATAGTCCCCTTGGATCATTTTCTTTCTAGCCTTGACCCAAGAATTGGAAGCGGTATGGGAAAATGAATGCCTCAAAGCTGGAATATTGACTTTCCAGTTAATATCTATATCTTCCAAAAGTCTGAATTCCGGCGGTGCCATAAAAGCTTCCACTTGAGATGTCTTATGTTCTTTCAAAGAATTCAAAAATCCATCTTCTGTAACAACATGTATATTAAAATCACCAGATCTTATCTCTTGATTAGGACTCGGCGTATTAGCAATAACAATCCAATCCCAATCAGAATCATAGGAAGCTGTTCCGTATACTCTTGATCCAAATCCAAAAATGGCCTTAATTCGAACGGGGTGAATCTTGGATCTCTTAATTACTTCATCCTTCGTTGGAATTTTGTATTTCATCTTACAAAGATAATATATATTAAATGATTGACAATTTTGAAAGATTTCTGGAATCAAAATCCAAATTTCCAAACATAAAAGAGATAAAAATCGATAATTTTAAAATCTTAATTGGGAAAGACTCTGAATCCAATGATTACCTAACAACAAAAATGTCATCTGAAAATGATATCTGGATGCACGCAAAAGGCGTGCCTGGCAGCCACATTGTTATAAGAGTCAGAGAAAACATACCAACACTAGAACTGATAAGAGAAGCTGGCAAATTGGCAATAAAAAACTCAAAAGCCAAAACACATGGAACAGTAGTCTATTGCAAAGCAAAATTTGTAAAAAAGCTAAAAGACATGAAACCTGGACAAGTTACAGTGGATTACAAAAACGCAAATGAAATTGAAATTAAAATATAATATATAAAATATGTCTGGAACACAATTCCAAGTTAATGATCTAGAATTAGATGGTGAAAATAGATGGTCTATAAAAGATGCATATAGAAGAGCCTTGGAAAGAAGTAAAAAGGAAGATGGTGATATGAAGGAACCCGAGGTGATGAAAATTGATTCACTACACAAGAATAAGCCTGGAAAACAGACACCAGGAGAACAAAGAACTCCAATTCCACTACCACTGATAAAAATATCTGACGAATTATATGATTTATTAGATGAAATGAGCACTCCAATAGCTAGAGCGATAATAGAATTGGAAAGTTCTCCAATCGTGCATAACGGACTTAAGATTGAGCTTATAGATATATCCAGAAAAGATTGGTGCTTTAATGTAAAAATAGGGGAAAAAGAGCATGGAATGAAAATTGGAAGATTTGTTAGATACTATTTCAATGCAACGTTTAGCCAAAAAGATATATTTAAATTCTCAGAAGAGTACAATAAGATAAAAAAAGGAATTGATAAGGGACGTGGTGGAGATGGATTTTCGAATTTCAAATTCATAAATTCGGATGAATATAAAGAAAGGCAGAATCCAAAAGATGTAAAATCAACATTTCTTTCCCTAGTCACACAAACATATCCACATGGACACGAAGAAGAGATAGTTCATTTACTCCCAAGTGGTCTAAAAAAAGATGAATTTGGAAACTATTATAGAATAATAGGAAAATCAACAACAATGTTTACAAGCCATCTAGATACAGCGGATAGAAATAAATCAACCACTGTTTTATATGAAATTGAAAAGGAGGGAGAAATATTTATAGTAACTGACGGAACAACTATATTGGGAGCCGATGACAAGGCAGGGGTCGCTGTGATGCTATATATGATGTCACATGAAATACCTGGAATTTACTACTTCTTTATTGGGGAAGAAAGGGGAGGAATTGGATCTGGAAAGGTTGCTAACAATTTCGAGGAGACAAAACATCTGCATTTAATTAAAAAATGTGTATCCTTTGATAGGAGAAACTACCATTCCATCATAACATCACAATTAGGAAAGCAATGCTGTTCAGATGAATTTGCTACAGCTCTATCGAACGAACTTAATAGTAATGGGCTAAAAACTTCTCTCGACCCAACAGGGATTTACACAGATTCGGCAAATTTCATAGATGATATACCAGAATGCACAAATATATCCGTAGGTTATTTCGACGAACACACGGGCAGCGAAAGGCAGAATATAACACATTTAGAGAAATTGGCACAAGCCGCGATTAAAGTCAATTGGGAAAATCTTCCGATAAAAAGAAAAGTCGGTGTCGGTGAAATAATTAGAACCAAGTACAGAACAACATTTAGAGATATAAGGAGGTCGGTTTTCAATTCAGAAGTGAAATTAATGGCTGATGCATTTTCGGATGACAAGGCATTCATTAGAATAAGCTTTGAAGACACATCAATAGATGAAGCTCTCAATGACATGCTAGTGATATCTCAGATAATGAAGAAGAATAATGTTGATCCAGACGTATATTTTGCAGATCAATATGTCAAAATTGAATTAAAGTAATGAAAAAGATAGGGACTTATAAATCATTTAAAATAAACGAATCTTCTTGGGAAGAAGATGATGATTTCCAAGCACGATATGATAACTACGAAGGTGGAGAAGATGCGGAATATGCGGAATATGAGGAAGGAGAGGAACATGATATTGAAGAAATAGACGATAATTTCGATTCAGAAATGTCCTCTCTTTGCGAAACTATCAAATCATTATATGATAATGCAAATCTATCAGTGGATGTAGATTATGGTGGATTAAATATTCTTATCTATGCATTTCTAGAGAAAAAGGAAAAAATAAGAAGTATAACTAAAATTCTTGATATATCAAATAAATTAAAGAAGGACATATTACCCCAATATGATTCGGAATTTGAGATATATGAAAGTGAAGAAGGATATCCAATAATGTATTTTGAATTTACATATAATGATGGGTCTGATGAAAGAGAAGAAAAGGGCAATCTTCTCGATCCAAATAGCAAATATTCCACTTTAGGAGCCCGTCTGTTCTAATTTATTTTTTACCTAATAACTAATTTGGAAATTAATATATAAATCGTATATTTGTAATATCATTTGGGGGCGTTAATGGAAATTGATTCATGATGCGAAGATGATTGAGCAGGCATCGGTTGTTAGAGTCCGATTAAAATAAACTTTCAAAATACAGCAAACGGCAACGTTTCTGAAGTAGGTACCCGTGAAGATCTAGTAGCGGCTCTACGCAACAACACCCTCGTTGTGAACGAGGTCGCAGTAGCCTAATAAGCTCTACGAATGGTTCACTCCTGATTCGAACAGGTAAAAAGCCGATAGTTTTTTGTGGATAGTTTTTGAGTCGAAACAATCCTCCAGTTTTGAATGTTTAGAAAAACGTTCTAAGCTTGTGAATGATTGATTAGATTCAATCATGAAAAAATCGGTTCGAATCCGATCGCCTCCACAAAAAAAAAGGACACGTCAATGTGTCCTTTTTTCATATAATAGTATATGAATTTTTTAGTAACTGGTGGATGTGGATTTATAGGATCAAGTATGACCGATTTTTTAATCGAAAAGGGACACGAGGTAACAATAATCGATAACATATCAACAGGAAAAAGAGAAAATCTCAATCCCAGTTCAAATTTTTACAATTTTGATATCTCCAATTCGAAAAACATCCATCTATTAGAATCAATAATTGAAAAATCAAATCACATAATACACATGGCGGCAACGCCAAATGTTCAACAATCTATTGATAATCCCCTTGAGTCCCACAAGAATAATTTTAATTCCACTCTAAATATTTTAGAGTGTCCCAGGCACTTACCAAAATCTAATAGAAAGCTAATATTTTCAAGCACATCAGCTTTATACGGAAATCCAATAAAATTTCCAACAAATGAGTCTTGTGAAACAAATCCAATGTCTCCCTATGCCCTTCAGAAATTAATTTCTGAAGAATATATAAAGATATATCATGATTTATACGGAATACAATCTGTGGTATTAAGGTACTTTAATGTATTTGGAGAGAGAATGTCAAACAAAGGGGCTTACATAATCCGTGATTTCAATATTTAGGGAATGTAAAGAAAATAATTCCCCTCTAACAATTACAAATGATGGTAATCAACTTAGAGATTTTGTCTATGGCAAAGATGTTGTGATGGCAAATTATCTATCCTGCCTAAGCGATATAAAATTTAAAATATTCAATGTCGGATCAGAATCCAATATATCCATAAACGAAATATCAAATATTTTCGGCGGTGAAAAGGAATACATTGGACAAAGAATTGAACCATTTCAAACGCTCTCGGATTGCTCAAAAATTAGATCCAAATTGAAATGGGAAAGTAAAACTTTTATCAAAAAATGGCTAGAAGAGCAAAAATAAAATATAAATAAAAAATGATCAACACATTCACAGGGAGATGGAAATTTTTATCAAATTTTTATCCAGCTAATATAGAACACAAAGGGATAAAATACCCATCGGTTGAGCACTTCTATGTTGCAATGAAAATAAAAGAGGATCAAGTTGTGAATAGCAAATTCATAACCTTAAACGACTGTCAAGAGTTCATTTCACGAATGAAAGATCCATCCATGGTAAAAAAATTCGGTAAGACACTAAAAATAAGAAAAGATTGGGATGATGTAAAAATAAAAATAATGGAATGGGCAGTGACCGAGAAATTTAAAGATCCAGAATTGTCTAAAATGTTGGCATCAACGAACAATGAAGAATTGGTGGAAGGCAACTGGTGGCATGATGTCTACTGGGGGAAATGTAATTGTGATAGATGTGGAAATAAAGGAGAAAATAATTTGGGTAAAATATTGATGTCTGTTAGAGAGAAAATAAAAAATAATCAATTCAAAGAGATCCAAAAATCCTAACAAAAATATCTCTTTTTCTATCTAAAAAAATCGTGGCATCTTTATAAAGAAACTCATATATTAATTTAACGAAATTGAATCCACCAATTTGTATGTAATAAACATTCTTGGTGGATCTTTTTTCCCTATTGACCCCTGATCTTCCAGTATATGGCAAAATTGATAAGAACGTTTCGCAAAATTCTTTAGTAGAATTTATACTAAACCTTACGGAATTTTGTGATGTGACAAATATTGATCCATCTCCATCAAAATATCCCCTCATAAAATGATGTATATATCTTTCTTGGATATTCGGAAAAATAAGAATATCAGATTTTCTACTAACACATCCAATATTCTGAAGATCTTGTACCATACTTTTACTAGTAATCTGCAATTTGCTTTTATTAGTTAATTTAAAATTATTACTATATCTACTAGAATATTTAAATATGGGAAAACTCGATCCCAAAATGTTATTGATCTTAGATATATGATCTTCATCACTTTCTTTTAAGGTGATTGAAAATTGATTTCTCTTTTCGTGAATACATCCATCAGCGTATAAAAATCCTAGAACATAAGCCTTTTCTTCCGAATCAATAGATTCAAAAAATAAATCATTAACAACATATTTTCTTTTTCTACCTCCGAAATTCAATGGTAGTTCTGGTAAATGTCCACTAGCAACCAAGTATGGTCTAATTGTTTCCGTGCTTTTATTTAGAGACTTTGCAATTTTTCTTAAACTAAGCCCAGAATCTTTCATTTTATTAATTTCCTCAAGTAAAGTATTATCCATATTCTATATATTAAAAAAATCGTTTTCCTATCACTCCGTAAAGAAAAAACCCACTCACTGAGTGGGTTTTTTCTTTCTAAATCTTCTCCAGAATGGAAGTCCCTTGAATTTGGATTTCTTTGGTGGAGTTGTTCTAAAATTGACAACCTTTTTATTGTTTATAGTCGGCATTCCTTTATCATCAACTCCAATATCCTTTATAACAGTTTTCTTATTTTTAAATCTTCCCATCCAAACAGTATCACCTACCTCAACAGGAATAACTATTGATTCACAGAATTGATCAAAATTCAATATAAGTGACATTGTGTATATATAATTATTAGAATAGTAATTCTAATTTACCTCTACTTACATTCTTAAATGATGTCTCCTTGTTAGTAAGGTGATCAATCACAACATCTTCCCTCACTCTATATGTCCTTCGCTTTTGCGACCTACTAGAATTACCAACTTGGGAAAATCTATCATTGTATATGGACTTATTGAACTTTTCTTCTTCGATATCCTTTAACTTCTGATATAATCTATTCCAAGCAATCTCCTCATTCTGC
>ERZ795047.4300-NODE-4300-length-12125-cov-3.861475_pt1 | contig 12125 bp, 6 predicted proteins | sample MGYA00375131_ERZ795047 | MGnify/ENA primary metagenome ERZ795047 (study PRJEB30176, sample SAMN05720228) | activated sludge metagenome | isolation source: Anaerobic digester | place: Japan | collected 2015-05-20 ... | reverse complement strand
CTCTTGCAAGGCGGATTCGATGGAGGACAACGTGACCAAAAGCTGGTCGAAGTGGCGCACATATTCGGCGACTGAGTCCAAGATTTCAAGGCTGTACTGATTACGATCAGCGCGCGCCATGTTCCTAACGATCTCGTATTTCAGTTCCATTGCCTTGGGGAGCAGTTTCCTAGCCTGTTCCACCCGATCGCGATAAGGCCCGGTATAGACGGGCAAGAAATCTAGCCCGGGACGGTTGGGAAGAGGCGGCGTGGGCAGCGTCTCGGTGCTCAGAGGACGAAAAAAAGGATATTTGCCGACCGAGTTGCCGTAGCTCTCTCGAGTTGTTCCAAGTCCCTTGTACTCTGTCGGCACCCTATCCCAGGTGCTGCTGTAGAAATCGGACTGTTCGGCAAGTCCGTCATAGATTTCCGGAATCCCCGATACCCGTGTTCCGTAATAAACGTTAACGAATTCATCCACGTGCTGAGTGACGGACGGAATTTGAGAAGTCCATCCGTACTGGGCGACTTCCGACCAGCCCAGCATGTGGAACTCCCAGTGCGGCCCGCGATCGTCCCATCCTGCTCCGAATACTCCAATCGGATTTCCCTCCCGAGCGTCGGAGGAGATCATACGGTAGGTTTCGTAGAGGTTTCTCCAGTTGTCCCGGAAGTTGATCGGGGCCAGCGTAGGCGTCTGCGCAGTATAGGCCAGTTGCCGAATCCCGTGCCTGTTCTCTTCCTCGATATATTGGCGCCGAGTAACCTGCGGAATGCGACCTACGAAGTAATCGTCGCCCAATACTCCATCCACGACCTCGGCCGGAAGCATCGAGACATGCTCGGGCATGAGCGGCCATTCGGCCCAAATGATTACCCGGCGTCCCTTTCTCTTCAGGTACTCGTGCGCTCTCTGCACGAACTGAACCCAGACCTTGCTCCGATTCTCGGGGTTGTAAGGCCGGGGGCACTTTTCACAGATTCCGGAATAGTAAACCTCGTCAGTGGAGACATGGAGCCAGTCAACGCCCCGCGTGGCTTCGATGATGTCGTCATACAGCCTGAAAATGACCTGGTACGTCTCCTCATCGCACATGCAAGCCTGGTAGTCGCTGCCGTCCGCCCGCAGATGGGCCAACTGCGGATGTTTCAGCGCCCATTGAAAATGCGCCGGAGCCTGAATGTTGGGAACAATCTGAATGTGTCTTTCCAGACCATAGTCGACCAACTCCTGCAATTGCTGAGGGCTGAAAGCTCCCGGCACCCCGATAAAGGGATAGCTGGGAAACTGGAACTTATCCCATATCTCAAAACTAATCATATTAATCTTAAAGCGAGCTGCCCAATCCAAGTAGTGTTTCAAAGCTTCGAATTTGTCTTGGTGGTTCTTCGTGTCCCAGTGGAGAAAACGTAGCTGGTAGTCGGGCCAATCTTCGATCTCCACCACCGGCAGCTTCAGCCGACCGTCGTCTGCTCTCTTGGGAAGCTGCAAAAAGGTCTGGATCCCGTAAAACAACCCTGTCTTGTCGTTTCCGATGATTTCTGCGCCACCAGGGTGAACTCGGAGCCGGTAAGCTTGCCGAGCGATCTCCGGATCTACGTCGTTGACGACTACTGCGTGCGAGTCGATAGAAAGCCGGATTACGGGTTGCGCCGTCGAACCGGATCCGGCCCGTGCGGGCGTCAACGAATAGAACTTGCGGAGGTCGTTGAGAAGAAAACGAACGGAGATATCCTTCTCACCAACTTCCCGGCTAACCTCCCATCGCCACGATTCGTCAAAGTCCACCTCTTCCTCTTGAAGCTGGACCTTACGAGGACTCGGAATGACGGAGTAGCCTCGGAGGTACAAATCAGTTGGAAGATTCCCTGCAAGACCCACGACAGAAAGGCAAAGTAATACAAGGATCCACGCTAAGACCTGATTCAGCTTTGAAACCTGCATAAGAGCGCATTCCCTCCTTCCACTAACACAAGACTCGGCCCCAGAATGCAAACTCGACTGCTCCCGCCAGCCTACGGGACAAGTCCCGTTTACTGTGCGCAGGATGTGATCGACTCGAAAGTCAGCGAAACGGGTTTTCCTTATGAGAGGCAACCCCGACATTGGCAACGGACGGCTCCGCTTTAGCAGAGCCTACCAGAGGATCTTCAGAGCAAGCTGTCCCTCCCTTCCGGAGCCTGCACTAGTGATCTGACCAAATCGGCTCGATGTAAGCTGGGTGTTGGGGTTTCCGAAGTTCGGGTTGTTGAATAGGTTGAAAAACTCCGCTCGAAACTGAACTTTGGATTCTTCCGTGATCCCCAGTCCGAACTCCTTCAGGATACCCAGGTCGAAGGTCCAGGAGCCGGGTCCCGTGATGAGCCCTCTGCCGGCATTTCCATAAGTTCCGATCTCCGGCAGGACCAACGCGCCAGTGTCAAAATACTCCGAGATCATATCGGCTCTGGATTCATGGTCCAACTTCGGATTGCGGAGGACCACAGGATGCTGGTAGCAGTCGCTGCCGGTGCCGTCGAGAGCCTGGTCTACGCAGTTGACAAATTCCAGCGGGCTACCACTGGACGCCCGGAAAATAGCAGTAAATCTCCAACCTGAAGCAACCGCGTCTAGGAACGGATTCCCAAAAGCTCCTAACCCGATCGGAGTCCAAAGGGCGGAAACACTGAGCACGTGGCGTCGATCAAAGGTAGCCAACCCCTGCTGTGATTTTTTGACGTCAAATGGATTCGAAGCATAACCACCCAAGGTCGAAGTAGAGTCTTGATCGATAGTCTTCGACAAGGTGTAGGAAGCGAGAATGGAGAATGTGTCTACCAGACGCCGATTCACTTGAACGTCCATACCGTGGTACCAGGAATCGTACATGCTCGCCAACATGAGGGAGTAGGGTGCGTAAGGAGGATAGAGCACACGCTCGGCTGCGTTCTCCAAAGTCGACTCGCCCGGAATATACCTGGCGGGGTTCCAAGGGTAGTAGGCCAGGAGTTTCCTGCCGATCTTTCCGACATAGTCGACAAAGACCGCCAGATCCGGATTGAGCTGCTGACTGACACCTAGATTCCAGTGGTAAACATAGGGAGTCCTCAAGCCCAGATCGACGAACAACCCGCTGACCGGATAGGTAAAGGTGCCCTGAGTCGGATCTATATCTTGGTCGGCCGGCGGCAAGGACCCGCTGACTCCGGCGTGAGGCGCCGACAGGCTACCCAAGTAAAACATGGCTAACCCCGACATGGGCGGGTTTTCCTGCGAAATCGAATCGGCGTTGGCCGTATCATAAAAGATCCCAGCCCCACCGCGGACGGCTGTCTTTCCATTCCCGAACACATCCCAAGCAAAGCCCACTCGAGGAGCAAAGTTGTTCTTATCCACCTCCACGAGGCCGGCCGGTAGGTCATAGTTTGCGAAGAGGTACCCCGGGGGAGGATCCTGGACCGGCGCGCGGGTAACGTTCGAGGAGTCGAGGGGAAAGGCCACCGTTGAAAGGGCGATCTCCCGCCTATCCTCCCACGGAGAAGGCAACTCATAGCGAAGGCCAAACGTCAGCGTCAGCCTTGGATGGACCTGCCATTCATCTTGTAAGTAAAAGCTCCAGTACCACGGCTGGATGGTGTCATTGCGATGCTGCCCATAGTTGATAGTCGCGTTGTAATAGGCACCCAAGAGGAAGTCCAGCAGCTGATCGCCGGAGCGCTGGCCTTGGAATGAGAAGCTCACGGGCGGAAGCCAGCCCTGAAAAAAGGTGAGCCGAAAGAACTCGCCACCGAATTTTATGGTGTGATCTCCCTTGATCCAAGACACCGACTCGCTAAGGCTATAACCGTCCGAATCGTTAGTGAACCCGTCAGTCGATCCCATGTTGAATCTCCCGGCCACGTCGAAGATAGGCGAACCCACGATGTGGTACTCCGGGAGATCGATGCCGATCGACTGGAAACTCCGGCTCTGCAACGCAGTGTTCACTTCCTCGGTCCGGGTAAACCCGAAACTTGCCTCATTGACCACGTTGGGGGAGATTGTCCAGATATGGTTCACACCAAAGTTGTAAATCTTTGCCTCGGTGGAAAAAGATCCCCAGTCAGGAACGTTGCCGGCCAAGCGGATGGGACGCTCGTTTCTGTTCCAATAGAAATGCCAAAACAAATTATGAGCCTCGCTTAGCACCCAGTCGTTGCGAAGCATGAAGAGATCGTTGTTGTTCGGGTTGGGAACCGACACAACGTAGCGACCGCTCGGGGTGTTGGGTTGAGGAATGACCTGTAGCAACCTCGCGGCTACCGGGTCAAAGAGCGAAGGATCGATCATGTTGTTGGGAAACGGTTCGCCCGTGTATGGATTCACCAACTGTTGAGCGCGGTCCGAAAAATCACCTCTCCGCTCGGCGGCCGTCGGAGGGAACATGCCGGTTTCTCCTGCTTGCGGCCGATCTCGAAAACCTTCATAGGCCCCAAATACAAAGAGCTTGTCTTTTACGATAGGACCACCTGCCGCCGCGCCGAACTGGTTCTGAAGCCGTTCCCGCTTCTCGGCTTCGAAAAAGCTCCGGGCGTTCAGGTTGTCGTTACGGTGAAACTCCCAGGCGGAGCCGTGAAAATCGTTTGTTCCTCGACGGGTGACAACCCTCACCACCGCCCCTGAATTGCGCCCCTCGGCGGCCCCGTAGTTGTTGGTTTTGATTCGGAACTCCTGGACCGCATCCGGAGGCGGCGGATTCAGACCCGTATTCCGCGACGGATTGTTGAAATAAACGCCGTTCAGGGTGAAATAGTTTTGATTGGACCGGCCACCATGGACCGATAACTGAGGACCACTGCGGGTTCCGATCTGGACCTGAGGTGCTGAAACCGTTGAAACACCGGGCAGTAACTTGGAAAACTCAATTACATTTCTACCGCTCAGCGGTAGTTCGGTAATCCTTTCATCGTCAACCAAGGCCGAAATTTCCGACGTTCTAGTGTCCACCATCAACCCGGCGCCGGTAACGGTGACGGATTCTGAAATCTCGCCGAGTTGAAGGTCAATGTCCACGCGTACGACTTGCGCTACCGAGACTTGGACTCCCAACTGCTCAAAGCGCTTGAACCCGGGCATTTCCGCCGAAATGTTGTAAACACCCGAAGGTAGGGCATCGAAGCGGTAGTTCCCGGTGTCGCCACTAAGTGTGGTGCGAGTCAGACCGGTACTCTGCTCAACGGCAGTCACTGAAACTCCGGGAACGGCTGCACCGCTGGGATCAGTGACTCTCCCGTGGATGACCCCGGTAACCCCTTGCGCCAGCGGCGCAACGCCCCGCAAACCCAGAGCTAAACTCAACCCTACGAGCGCCCGGAATACTCCTGCCGGCCTTGTTGTGCAGTTTCGTACAACGTGCACAATAAGCTCGCTCCTTGTTTAAGAAAGGCTCTAAGAAAGCGACCGACTACAAACACCCAGCACACCTTTGCTTGCCAGGTTCGAGAAGAATAAAGCACCGCACACGACGTGCTCTTCTCCCAGCTCTCCTGAGCTTAGACGCGCAGTTTCCGCGCCTCGAGGCACTCTTTGGCCCATCTTCTTTGTTCCCATTTGGGATTCGGTGCTGATTTCGGGTTTACACAGGGGTGAGTGGGCGGAAACCGCCGAAAGCTTAACCCCGGCTCTTTTGCATGCCCGTGTGATGCGTAGCGGGTCGTCCAGCATGGAGACGCTGTGGAAGTACCCGGCTTCGCTCAACAGCTCGCGACCCCAGTGCAGCATCGGCTCCACATATGCGTAGCCGAGCTCGGCCGCCTTCTCGACAGCCCATTCGAACGGCTTGTCGTCATGCCTGGCAAATTCCAGATTCACGCCCAGTCCGACCGATCCCAACGCTGTTCCCTCCTGCGTAGGCCGTCCCCCCAGTAGGAAACAACAGCCTCGACCTGCTTGTCTTTCGAGCTTGTTCAGTGGTAACTTTCGAACATGGCGGGCAGACCCGTCACCTTCCGAGTGCAAAGCGGGGTTCACCACGCGGACAGCTGTCAGCCGCTGGTGAAAGCGGCCGGTCGGGGGGAGGTGAGACTCGAGGCCCTGGCGCGCGGCACCTATCCGGGAAGGAGGATGCCCCAGGACTCGGTGCCGGGAGTCAGAAGCGTAGGCTTTTGGGACGCCGCGCACGACCAGAGCTGGGGCTTACCCGAGCACCGAAACGAGGGTGTCGAGATCACCTACCTCGAGACGGGAAGGCTTGGGTTTTTCGTAAACGGACAGTCGTACCCGTTGACTCCCGGAGCTCTCACCGTTACGCGTCCGTGGCAACCGCATCGTGTGGGCAACCCGCTGGTCACGGCGGGTCGACTGCACTGGATCATCTTGGATGTGGGGGTGCGTCATCCGCATCAAGCCTGGAAATGGCCGGCTTGGCTGGTGTTGACCCGTCGGGATCTCGACGAACTGACGCGGATGCTGCGACAGAACGAGCAACCCGTGTGGGCCGGCACGGGTGAAATCGCGCGTTGCTTTCGGGAAATCGGGAATTTGGTGGTCTCGACCGATTCGGGTACGAGCATCGGATCGCGACTCGCCTACTTGATCAATGGTCTGTTCGTCTGCGTGTTGGAAATGCTCAGATCTCGGTGGGTGGTGCAAGAACCGGCCTTAGTGACAGCCGAGCGAACCGTGGAAATGTTCCTCGGGCGACTGTGGGGATGCGTGGACCAGCCGTGGACCTTGGGCTCCATGGCGGCGGAAACGGGTCTGAAGCGGACGCGGTTCGGTTATTACTGTAAGAAGCTTACGAACCGGAGTCCCCGACAGTACCTGAATGAGCTGCGTGTACGGAAAGCCGAAGCGCTGATGCGGGAGAATCCCGGTCGGAATCTGACGGATATCGCGTTGGAGTGTGGGTTTTCCTCCAGTCAGTACTTCGCGACAACCGTCCGCCGGCTGACCGGAAAGTCCCCCCGAGAGCTTCGGGAAGATACACTCCGACTCGGCTGACGGCATCTTCTGGCTAGATCGCATGGGAGACGTTGTCAGCGACCATGCCCTACAAATTAGCGCCCCCAACAGAAGAGGCGAGCCACTAACCGAAAGGCGGATTTCCTTCGGGGGAAATGCGAATCGCCGAAGGGCATTTCAGATGGGTTCATCTTTACGGGACGAGTTGAGTTCGGCGAGAGTAGTGGCCGGCTGAGGCTCTCGATCCATCAAAGCAAAGAACGCCGCGTAGATCCGGCGGGACTTCGGGGAAAACGCGGGGACTTTGCAGGGTGGCGTTTCCGGACTTGCGGACAGCCTGTATCTCTCTTAGGCTCAGGGCGTGATGAGGCGGTCAGTTGTGGGTTCTCCCAGGGGGACAACCCGGGCGACGGTTGCGGATCAATAGAATCTTTGGAAGTGGCTACCTTGAAACAGCGCTAGTTGCCGTCCAAGCGGCGGTGCCGGGAGCGCGTAGGGCGGTTCGCAAGCTCAAGAGACTCCGGCTCTTCCAGTGGGAAAGGCGTGACAAGGATTCGTGCGCCGGGCTTTCGGCCCATAGTCCCTTCCAAGCAGTACGAGCCTCCAAGAAGCGGCCGTTGAGAGAAGCCAATGGGATCGGCCTACTCTTTGTTAGAGCAATTCAATGCAGTACAGTTGTGAGGCCGGTGCCGTGACGATGGGCGCCGAATTTCAGAATGTGTCGGAGTTTTTGCAGTTTTCTAGACCAATGAGAAACGGAGTGCGTTCGATGAGATCTTCCACCGTGCTTGTTGTTTGCGTCGCTATTGGTTTGCAGGCCGTCGCAACCCGGGCGGGCGAGTTTACTCCACCTCCTGGAGTCGGCTTTCCGATAACGGTTCAGCCGATTCAGAGTGCGGAATCCGCCTGGGTCAAACAAGGGGATGTCTGGGTCCTCGAAGCTGGACGGTCCGGTTACCTCCATGCTCCGGCGTGGTGGGAGGGAAACAGACCGCCCCGCGATCAAATGGTAGTGCTGGAAATCGAATATCTGGACAACATGAAGCATGCCGTGGCAGCTACGATATACAGCGGTCTCGGTTCGGAAAATCCTTACAGCGAGCTCCACCGGTTCGGCGGCGTCGGTGATAACCGGTGGAAAACCGCGCGAATCCCCGCCTCCGCCGACTTCATCTTCAAATATTTGCCCGACAGCGCCGTCCGATTTCGTCTTACTCCGAATGATGGTTCGCTTCAGATTAGAAAAGCCAGCCTGGTGGCCCCTAATCCGGATGAAGAATCCAGATACAATTCCGAATCCCGGGAATGGGTCCGACGGGAGCAGCTCCGAGCCGAGGTGTCGGAACGCTTCTGGCGCTTGGCTCAGATCCCGGTCCTCCCGGGAGAATGGGCCGGGCGCAAGCTGGTTCCGTTTGCTCGAAGCTGGATGGACCTCATTCTCCCCATCAGCACTCCTCAAGGACGAGAAGCCGGAGCCCCGCTAGAGACGCGGATGTTCCTAAATGAATACGAGCCGCTTCAGGTAGGTGTCTATGCCAACGGAAGCGACTTGAAAGAAGTGAGTGTAACGGTCGATCCCATTGTCGACTCTAAAGGGCGGATCGTCGCCGAGGCCGACGTGCGGGTGGCGGAATACTCCAAAGTAGGAGGAATGCTGATTCCGGGTTATCTGGTGCAGGTCTTCCCCCAGCGCCTTTGGCCCGCTTACCCGTTTGACGTGGAATCCGGAAAGAGTCACCTGGTTTGGATCGTTTTGCATACCCGTGAGGAGCAGTCCAGACCGGGAACCTATACCAGCCAGGTGCATTTTGGAGCGCAGGGGCAACCGCCGGTCAGTGTTCCCCTTAAGGTGGAGATTCTCAATTCTCGACTGCTCACCATGGATGAAGCGGATCTGAAGCTCGGTGGCTGTACTACGGGACTGGTACCTGAGTTCGAGCTGGAATTTCTTCATGACTACAACCACAACATGGTCAATATCTGGTACGCGAGTGTTCGTCCTCAGCTGAGGAAAGAGGGCGGCACCTTTGAAATGGATTACCGGATTATGGATGACTGGATGGCCGCCGCCAAACGCCAGGGTATGAACGATATGGTCTATTTCTTGGGGGGGAATCCTTATGGGTTTCCACAGACCATGCATCTACCACGAACCTTGGCCCGCACCTTGCTCGGCATTGACGACCAGGGTTGGCGAAAGCTGGCTCTGACGGATCCTTTTCGGGTTCCCGACGAAGTGGCGTCGTCGATAAGAGAGTGGTCCAGGCGGTTCGGCGAGCATGCTGAGGCTGCCGACTGGCCTAACGTCATTTTGACTCCCTTTGACGAGCCGGCGAAATATGTTCAATACCGCACGGGAATGGGAATGCTCTTTTACATCAAGCCCCAGTTCAAACAGCAGATCGAGCTCTTGCGAGAGGGAGATCCCGACGTTCAGATATACGGCTCGATCCACAACTATGAACCAGGAATCGAGTTCGTGGAGGATGTCGACATTTTTTGCACCAACGCCGTTCATGAGAATTGGGGCATGCCGGATGAAGTTCGTGCGGCAGGAAAAACACTGTGGGAGTACTCCGGAACCAGTGATAAAGGATTGCCGGGGGTGGCTCGGTATACTTTCGGCTACTATTTCGCTGCGCACAACAGCAGAGGCTCACTAGTGTGGGCTTACAACTGGGGTAACCGCTTCGACACGCTGGATGGAAGCAACTGGATGTACGCCTGGAACACTCCTTTTGATGTCATTCCGACCCCGTATATGGAGGGACTGCGAGAAGCTTGGGACGATCGCAGGTTGCTGGAGACATTGAAACAAACTGCGGCTGAAAAGAATATTGATCTAACGGATTTCCTCTCCCGGCTTTTCGCCGAAGTGGCGATGGCTCGTGGACGCGGTGGCACCAGCACGGTAGACGATTTCTGGGAAAGGGCAAAGGCCGATCTGGTGATGGATCAATGGAAGAACCGGATGATCGAAAAGCTTCTGGAGATCCAGGCAGGACACTAATCTTTTAGATAAACAAAATGGTTCGAGGTAGCAAGGGTCGAACAGGGTGAAATCCTGGGAAGCTTGAAGACTTCCGAGCCTGACGGAACGCCGTGCCGACTCCCTTATCACAGTACTGGGCGCAATTGCTTTGCGGGGGAGTTGACCCGATGGATGGGGTCATCGCTGTGCTACACAGGGAACGATCTCGGCTGCTCCGGTCGGCAGAAACTCCGAAGCCTGTGTATTTGTGTGGGTTAAGCCGTTGCGTAACGAGCGGTTCCCGGGATGCGGACCGCCTCCGGCCTTAAGTCTAATCCCCGCGGCCGGCCGCGTTTACCGGCGGCCGACAGGCGTTCGCGTGATGAACCCCACTCTGATCTCGGAAGGTGACGGGTCTGCCCACCGTGTTCGAAAATTACCACTGAACAAACTTGGAAGACTAAGACCTTGACGGTGTGATTGGCTATCCATCATAGGTCGTACAAGGGGAGATACGCATCACGGTGAGGCGGATCGGGCGTGAATGTCGAATGTGGCGGGTATGACGACAAGCCGTTCGAATGGGCTTTGCGACAAGCGGTTAAGCTCGGCTGCGGATATGTCGAGCACACACTTCGCTGGGAACGCGAGATGTTGAGCTGCCTCGGGACTTTCACAGCGTCACAAGGTCGGCCTGCAAGCGGGCGTGCGAGACGTCAGGGTTTAAGTTTTCCTCAGTTTACCGCCACTCACCCTTGTCCAAACCCGAAGTTACTACCGAACTCCGGAATGGGACCGGAAACGGAGTGCTTTCGAGACGCATAAGCTGAAAGGGGATCCAAAGGGGCGAGAAGGGGAGAGTGGTTGGCACGGTCCTCTTTACCTCTCATAGAACCGAGGAAGACAGGAGTCGTTCTTTGGTGTTTGGACCATGTCCTTTTTGGGCGTTTGCTAACAGGAGGGGAAACTTGTCATGCAGATCGTACCAAGTCGGGCTAGAGGCCCGGCAAGAGTGCTGCGGCGGCTTACGGGGCTGAGTTTGGTGCTGGGGTTGCTAGTGGCTGCGCCGCTGGCGCAAACCGGAAGTGGCTCTATTCGTGGAGTGATCCGGGATGCCGCGGGAGCCGTGATTCCGGGGGCCGACGTGACGCTGACCAACGTTGCGACGAACGTCAAACGATCCACGGTTAGCAACGAAGTGGGGCTCTACGTATTTACGGGTCTGCCGCGAGGACAGTATGAGCTGTCCGTGCAGATGCCGGGATTCAAGACATGGACCGCGCAGGTGGAGGTGACCGTCGGCCAAACGGTGGGGCTCGACGTGCAGCTGGAGCTGGGGGAAATCAGTACCACGGTGGAGGTGGTGGGAGCGACTCCCATCATTACGACTGAGAGCATGGAAGTAGCGGATGTTAAAGATCGCTTGCGGATCGAGCAGCTGCCTCTGAACGGCCGTGCCGTCGCGAATCTCTTTGACTTGACCCCTGGGGTTGACGGTGGAGCGAACGCTCGTGTGGTCGGGATGAAAGTCGGTTCGCTGGACATCAGCCTGGACGGAGTTCCGCTCGTGGATCGGTTCGGAGGCGGCATGGTTCGAGTGCAGCCGGGTCTGGACACGGTCCAGGAGTTCCGCATCGAGACCTCGGGCTCGGATGCGCGCTACTCGCGGCCGGCGACGGCTATTTTGGCGACCCGGAGTGGAACAAATGAATTTCACGGGAGCATTTTCGAGACCCACCGGAATAACGGGGCGAGTCTTCGAGCTCGGCGGCGGGAGGAAACGGGAGATGCGGCGAAATTGATCCGTAACGAGTTTGGGGCCAGTGCCGGGGGTCCGCTTTGGCTGGGAGGCCTTTACGACGGTCGGGAAGACCTTCTGGTTTTTTTCTTATGAGGGTTTGCGGCAGCGCCAAGAGGTGCTCTCCGTGGACGTAGTCCCGAGCGATGCGATGTGGGCCGGTGACTTCAGCAACCTCGTAGATGCTTCGGGGAAGTTGACGGTCATCTACGATCCGCTGACCACCGATGCCAACGGTCAGCGCCTGCCGTTTCCCAACAACATCATTCCTCAGGACCGGATCAGCCCGTATGCCAAGGTGCTGCAAGAGGTCACGCACCCAGCCACGAACGACATCAACCCGCTTCAGGGAAATAATCTCGTAACGATTTACCCGAGATGGCAAGATAACGACACGACGACGTTGCGGGTGGACCAGGTGTTGTCCGAGAAGGACAACCTGTCCGTGCGGTG
>ERZ795047.4298-NODE-4298-length-12130-cov-4.396605_pt1 | contig 12130 bp, 5 predicted proteins | sample MGYA00375131_ERZ795047 | MGnify/ENA primary metagenome ERZ795047 (study PRJEB30176, sample SAMN05720228) | activated sludge metagenome | isolation source: Anaerobic digester | place: Japan | collected 2015-05-20 ... | reverse complement strand
GGCCTCAGGAAGATATTCGATGACCAGGCCTGCCTCTTCTGAAAACAGCGCTCCTATCGGGTCTCCTTCGGAATCAATCTGAATGCGCGCGCCGCAGTTGCCCGACATGATCATCTCTGCCAGGGTGGTAATCAGTCCGCCATCGCTTCGATCATGACCGGCCAGGATCAGTCCCTCGTCGATCAGCTGCTGAACGGCATTGAAGCTCCGTTTTAGTAAATCCGGATCATCCAGGTCGGGCGCTTCGTCCCCGACTTGGGAGAAGGCTTGGAGCAAGGCCGAGCCGCCCATTCGGCGCTTTCCGGGGGCGAGGTCGATCAACCTCAAGCGGCTTTTTCCCGGTTGCTTGACATCGGGCGTGACCACTTGAGTCACGTCGGCAATGGAGGCGTAGGCAGAGACCACAACTTGTCCCGGCGCCTTCACCACCTCGTCCCCCACTTTTGCCGCCATGGACAGGCTGTCCTTGCCCCCGTCTGCTGCAATGCCGAGGCTCACCATGAGGTCCCGCAAAGCTACTGCTGCGTCATACAACAAGGCTCCCTCTCCTGGCATTTTTGCAGCCCACATCCAGTTAACCGAACACTTAATGTGTGAAAGATCGGTAATTCGCGCCCACACCATGTTGGTGACAGCCTCGGCGATCGCCATCCGTGCGCCGGCGCTGGCACTGATCAGTCCCTTTAACGGCTGTTCTCCAATACTGATGGCTGCACCGCTCTTGACGAAATGGCTCTGTGCGATAACGGAAACGTCTGCCACGGGAAGTTGCAGCGGGCCACAGCACTGTTGGCGCGCGACCAAGCCGGTAACACACCGATCTACTTTGTGAACCAGGTATCCCTTTGACCCGATTGCGGGAAGCCGGAAGACCAAACGGAGAGCTTCAGCGACCGAAAGATCCGGCGGCAAGGATATGGGCCGCCGGGTGGGCGTGATGCGAGACAGGTGAAACGTTTTCCGGGGGATATTGCTCAAGATGGGCGCCAGTTCCAGATCGACTGGGGTCGTGTCGTTCTCTCGATCGTGCACCACGATTCGCCCGTCGCCGGTCACTTCACCAATCACCTCGCAATTGACCTTCTCACGACGGCAGATGGCGACAAATTCCGGAAGCCTTTCCGGTCTTATCAGCAGAGCTGAACGTTCCTGGTACTCGGCGCCCCAGATTTCCAACACCGACATGGTCTTGTCCCCGACGGCGATGTTGCGGATCTCGATCCGTCCGCCGGCGGGTTCGATCAGCTCGGTCAAAACATTACAAGGCCCGCCGGCGCCCTGGTCATGAATGCTGACAATGGGATTGGACTCACCCATTTCGACACAGGCTCGGATGACCCGGTTCATCTTCTGTTCCATCTCGGCGTCGCCCCGCTGGACCGCACTGAAATCCAGCTCTTCACGGTTTTCACCCTGAATCATGCTTGAAGCTGAACCGCCGCCGATGCCGATCCGGTAAGCTGGGCCCCCAATCTGGACGATGCACATTCCGGGCTCCGGACGGCCTTTCTCGATATGCCGCCTGTCAATCTGTCCGATGCCTCCGGTGAACATGATCGGTTTGATCCATTCGCGGCGCTCGCCCCCCGGGAGTCTGGCTCCGAAGGACCGAACAAAGCCCTGGATGACAGGTTCGCCGAATTTGTTGCCGTAATCGGAGGCGCCGTTGCTTTCTTCAATCAGGATCTGGAGAGGCGAGGCCAAATTGCGCGGATACTCGAATCCGCTCTCCTCGCCGGGGATAGGAAAATCAGCGAGATTGAGATTACCGACGCCATATCCGGCTGTGCCGGCGACGACCAGCGAGCCTCGTCCCGTGGCATGGACGTCTCGGATCCGGCCTCCCGTGCCGGTCTCCGCTCCCGGAAAGGGGGCCACCCCGCTTGGGAAATTGTGAGTCTCAGCTGTGAAAATCAGGTCATAGGGAACACGGACTGCCTGAAAGCGGGAATGCCGCCCTGGTTTTTCAGGAAGGATCGTGGTTATCTCAAACCCACGTATCCCGCTGGAATTGTCCCTAAAGGCGATCAGGCTGTTGGCCGGGTTGGCCTTCAGCGTAGATTTGATGATGTCGAGAAGGCTTTCGGTCACGGGCTTGCCGTCGATAACCAGGCAGCCCTTGAAAAACCAGTGCCGGGAGTGCTCGCTGTTTGCCTGAGCCAACTGGAAGCATTCAACGTTGGTCGGGTTCCGCCGGAACCTCTCAGTGAAAAGCCGATAGTAGAACTCGAGGTCCCAGGGGTCCATGCCCAATCCCATGTCTCGATTAATTCGCTCCAGGGCTTCGATTCCCTCTTCCAGCAAGGGAACTGTGACTACCGGCTCGGGGACAAGACCGGTTTCAAACGTCTCCAGGGGAGAGGGATAAACACATTCCGTCATGCGATCGTGATGGTCCTCGACGAATCGGGCCGTCACGCTGGCGTCGGGCAGGCGATAACGACGTGAATGCTCAAGGCGCACGACCTGGTCCAGTCCACAGGCGCGACAAATGGCAACCGCGTTGGTGGAAAAAGCCGTCTCAAAGTTAAGACGCGGACCAATTTCAACGATCTGACCCCCGTGGTTGAGCATCGAAGCGGTGCCAAACTTCTGAGGTTCAAAAGTCTCTGCCAGCAACCAGCGGAGGATTTCGTGATCGGTGGCCGTGAGAGGAGTCTCTAAAGCCACGTAAAAACATGTCTCCCTGTTGGCCCCGTCTACTCGATAGAAGCGTTGCATGGAATCTCCCCTTTGAAGGCATAAGCATACCGCACCAGTCTGCCTGCATGCGACCTGGTGGATACACCAACGACGGAACTTGTCCACGCCGCTGCAGAAGGATCGTGACCGAACTTTGGAGCAGCGCATGATCCGTGTTATCCGTGTGATCCGTTCTATCCGCGGGAAGAGTGGCCCACGGATAAGACGGATCACACGGATAACGCGGCAATTAGGGGATGCGGAAACGGAAAACAGTGCGATAATCGGAGAGGTCAAACTGAAATTGTGGCGTCATGGGAGTTGGAGGCGCGTGACCGAGAGGCAACGAGCTATGAAACACCACGTTCTTGTCTGCTTGATTCTTGTTTTTGTCGTCGGCGTCCTTTCGGCGCAGAACGATCCCAACCGCAAGGAATGGATGCAGTTGTTTAACGGGAAGGATCTCGAGGGTTGGGACATCAAAATTCGCGGTCGGGAATTGAATGACAATTACAACAACACCTTCCGTGTGAATGACGGAAAGCTGGTCGTGTCGTATGACCAGTACGACAAGTTCAATTCGGACTTCGGGCACATCTTCTATCGGGAAAAATTCTCCCACTACGTGCTGGCCGTCGAGTATCGGTTCGGGGGCGAGCAGGTTCCTGGTGCGCCCGACTGGGCACTAAGGAACAGCGGGGCGATGCTTCATTCCCAGTCGGCTGCGAGCATGTTGAAGGATCAGGATTTCCCGATTTCGATTGAGGCTCAGTTTCTGGGGGGAACCGGCTCCGGGGTCAGAACCACGGCCAATCTCTGCACGCCGGGAACTCACGTCGAAATGAACGGAAAACTGGTGACCGAGCATTGCATAAATTCAAAGTCGAAGACCTATCACGGCGACCAATGGGTGCGGGTGGAGATGGAAGTGCTGGGTGGTTCCCGGATCCGGCACATCATCGACGGCCAGACGGTTCTCGAATACGCGAAGCCCCAGATTGGAGGTCCCAACGTTTCCAATTTCGACCCGGCGGTAAAGCGTGACGGGCAGCTTCTCACCGAGGGATACATCGCGCTTCAGGCAGAGAGTCATCCGATCGAGTTTCGTAAGGTGGAACTGCTTAACCTGGTAGGGTGCAAAGATCCCAAGGCTTCGAACTACAAGACCTACTTTGTAAAGGAAGACAACTCGAAGTGTGAGTACGCCAAATGAGAGGTGACGGGGAATAAGCCTTACCTTGCTCGGCGAGACCGGCGCTCAGGGCCAGGGCGGCCAAGGTTCAATCGCTAGTTCGGGGCGACACCAAGCGGTATCATGAGGAAAACTGTCATGAAACTTCAAAAAGCTCTTCGTGTATCAGTGGGTCTGGTTTTGTTCCTTGGCGTCCTCTTCACGGCCACTTGGGTGCAGGCTCAAGCCGATTGCCGCGACCTTCGGGTAATGTCGTTTAACATTCGCTATGGAACGGCAGCGGACGGAGACAACCACTGGTCCAAGCGGAAAGAGTTGGTTTTCGAGGTCATCTCTGGGCACAAGCCGGATATTGTCGGCCTCCAGGAGGCGCTTCGGTTTCAGATCGACGAGATACTGGCGGCCGTACCCGGTTACACCTTCCTGGGTGTGGGAAGAGATGACGGTCAGACACAGGGAGAACATGCGGCCATCCTCTTTCGGACCGATCGTTTAACTGCCGTTCAGCACGGCAACTTCTGGTTCTCCGAAACACCTGATAAGCCCGGGTCAAAGCACTGGGGCAACCAGATCACCAGGATATGCACCTGGGCGCAGTTCAAGACCAGGGAAGGAGACAGGCGTTTTTATTTCTATAATTTGCATCTCGACCACCGTTCTCAGCCTTCGCGGGAGAAAAGCGCGGAACTCCTGCTGAGAAAAATCGCGGAGCGCGAAAGCCAGGATCCGGTAATCTTAACCGGCGACTTTAACGCGGGGGAGACGAATCCCGCCGTTGTCCGGATAAAGGAGCAGTTCCGGGACACTTTCAGGGTCATCCACCCCGATGCCGACCAGGTCGCGACTTTCAACGGATTCAAAGAGCCTCCGAGCGGGGGGGACAAGATTGACTTTGTTTTTGCCTCGCCTTCTCTCGAAGTGAAGGAGGCTGCGATTGTGCGCGACAATCGTGACGGTCGTTACCCTTCCGATCATTTTCCGGTGACGGCCACTATTTGCCTGCCTTAGGCAGACACATTAGCGCGTTTGGCTCGGCCCGAGCCCTGTCTGGAACTTCGACGCGCCTTTGTTCATATTGTTAATTTAGCGAGTTTCAGCCCCAACAGAGGTGTGCGCGATGTTCAACTTTGACGATCAGTCGCCAACCCAGCCATTGTCGCCCGAATCGGAGGGCAAAATTCCCGAGACAATCGGGCCGTATCGCCTGCTTCAGAAAATTGGAGAAGGGGGTATGGGAGAGGTCTACCTGGCGGAGCAAACCGCACCAGTCAGGCGCAAGGTTGCTATTAAGGTCATCAAACTGGGAATGAGTACACGCCAGGTCATCGCACGTTTCGAGTCCGAACGCCAGGCCTTGGCCCTGATGGACCACCCGTGCATAGCCAAGGTGCTCGATGCCGGAGAGACGTCGCAAGGGCTTCCGTATTTTGCCATGGAGTACGTCCCGGGAATCCCGATAAACCAGCACTGCGACCGCTACCGTCTTAATCTGGTCGAGCGCCTCGAGCTCTTCCTTCAGGTTTGCGAGGGGGTCCAGCATGCCCATCAAAAGGCGATTATTCATCGCGATCTGAAGCCCTCCAATGTCCTGGTGACTATGTTGGACGGCAAGCCGGTTCCCAAGATCATTGATTTCGGCATTGCCAAAGCACTCGCTCATCGCCTGACCGAGCACACGCTTTTTACAGAACAGGGACAGCTGGTTGGGACTCCGGAGTACATGAGCCCGGAACAGGCTGATTTAGCTGCGGAAAACGTCGACACGCGAACCGACGTTTACTCGCTGGGCGTTCTGCTCTACGAACTCCTTACCGGGAGCCTCCCCTATGGTCCGGTCAAGTTGCGGTCGCTCGGGTTTGACGAGATTCGGCGTGTCATTCGCGAAGAAGACCCCGCTAGGCCGAGTACCCGCGTTTCGAGCCTGGGTGACTATTCGACAGAATCGGCGAAAAATCGAAAGACAGAGCCAAGGTCGTTGGTCCGTGAACTGCGAGGGGATCTCGACTGGATCACAATGAAGGCTCTCGAGAAAGATCGGAGTCGTCGCTATGGATCGCCTTCGGATCTGGCCGCCGACATCAGGCGGTACTTGAACGACGAGCCGGTTCTGGCGACCCAACCCAGCGTCAGCTATCGAGCGAGAAAGTTTGTGCGTCGGCACCGCGTTGGGGTGGCCGCCGGCTCAGCCGTCCTGGTTCTGCTGGTCGCACTGGCCGCGACCATGACATTTCAAGCCAGCCGCATCGCCAGAGAGAGGGACCGGGCGAACCAGGAAGCTCGAACGGCTCAGGAAATCTCCGATTTCCTGGTCGACCTTTTCAAGGTCCCGGATCCGATGGTTTCCAAGGGGGACCAGTTAACCGCTCGCGAGGTCCTGGATCGAGGCGCTAAACAAATTGCCGAGCGTCTTTCCGACCAGCCTTTGGTACGGGCTCGTTTTCAGCTGACCATGGCGCGCGCTTATGAAAATCTGGGCACCTACGCCCAGGCTGAGCCGCTTTACGACTCGGCGCTCGCAATACAGCGTGAGAAGCTGGGCGAGGAGCATGATGAGTATCTGAAGACACTCAGTGATCTGGCTGCCTTGTATTGGCAAATGGGGCGGTTGGAGCAGGCCGAAAGGGCGCTCTGGAAGGCTTATGAGAGCAAACTTCGGATCAAGGGCGAGGACGATCTGACTACTCAGAACTCCGCCAACAACCTGGCAAATCTCTACCTGACCCAGGGGCGCTACCAGGAGGCCGAGCGCCTGTACCGGAAGTCGTACGAGATCCGAAAGCGCCTTCTTGGACCCGACGACCCTCAGACGCTGGGAGCTGCGAACAACTTGTCCAATATCTATTTGCGTTTGGGGAAGATCGATGAAGGGACGGCTCTGATCGAGGAAACGCTGGCCGGGCGCCGACGAGTACAGGGAGAAGACCATCCCCAGACTCTGGGCGCGGCTTTTAACGTTGCGAGCGCCTACGAGCAACAGGGAAGACATGAAGAAGCCGAGAAAATCTATAAACAGGTCTTGGAGCGTCGGAAAGTCATCATGGGGGAGACGCATCCCGATACGCTGATGTCGTTACACAACCTCGGTGATTTCTACCGCACTCGAGGGCGCCTCCGCGAGGCGCTGCCGCTTTTGACCGAGGCCCTTAAAGGACGAGAGCAGCATCTCGGCAAGAACCACTTTGATTCCCTGTCGACCCGTTTGTCGCTCGGAAATCTGTATGCCTCAATGGGACGATACCGAGAAGCTGAGGCGTTGTTAAAAGCCACCATTGCGGCTTGGGAGGAGCAGGTTCCAGGCGCGCATCCATTGCTGCAGAGAAGCCGAGAAAGTCTCGGACGCTTGTATCACTCTCAGAAGCGGTACGCAGAGGCCGAGAGTGTCTTTCAGGAACAACTGCAACACTGGAGGAATGCAAGTGCCGAGCATCCCTCAATCGACGATACCTTATTCAACCTCGCCTGCGTGGCAGCGCTGCAACGAAAATCAGATGAAGCGATCGGATATCTCAGGGAAGCTGTAGACAGGGGTTTTGCGGACCGGGAAGCGCTGTCTGATCCGGATCTGGCCTCCCTGGCCAGTCATCCTGGGTTCCAGTCATTAGTGGAGCGCATGATCGCAAAGGCCGAGTGAGGGAAAGCAGGCCGTAGCTTCGGACCAAGAGTAAAAACCCTATCCGTGTGATCCGCGTCATCCGTGCTATCCGTGGGCCTGTCTTCCCGCGGATAGCACGGATCACACGGATAACACGGATAACATCTGGCTTTAGTCTTCCTCGCTAGTACGCTGTCGCTCTGTGCCTACGTTCATCGTGGCTTGCCGGGCGGCCTCGATGAGAGGTTCGGCTGAAATCGGTGCGCCAACGGTTTGCTCCATCCACAAGGAAGGCGTGAGAGCGCCCAGTCGGCACATCCTTTCCATCTCGAGCCCCAGGTTCTTCCCTTTCAGATAATTCTCGATCTGGAAACTGATGATGTGACCGAGCGGGTAGTCCGGGAGGTACATACCACCATCGATCATATGGGAGTAAATCGCGAGCAAGGTCACGTCCCGAACGCCGAAGATCGGGGCGAAGTACTCGTTCCAAACCTCGCGGGCGATCCTGAGAACCGCCTCTCGCAAGTGCCTGGCGTCTGCCTGCGGGTTCTCGTACATCCATCGCCAAACTCTCATGTCGACGAGCGCCACGCCGCTGATTTCGCAGGTCGACCAAAAGGCATCCAGTGCTTTTAGATGTTCACGGTCCTCGCGATCGGGCGTGCCGATCCCGAGCACGTCGAGGTCGCGGTCCTGGAAAACGAAGGCGAAGGCCTCCGTAAAAGCCGTGTTGGGAACGCCACGCAGGAAATAATGGTCGATCCGGTTAAGCGAAAAGACCTGTTCTACGCAGTGTCCCAGTTCGTGAAGGGCAATGTTGTAGCCCTTGTAGTTCAACCCTCCGGTGGCGCGAGTTCTCAGGTGAGCTTTATCGTCGCGCATTTCTGCGCCCATCGCGTGCCCGGAGCCGCGAGCGGGATCCACCTCGATGTGTTGGCTGAGAAAATCAGCCGTCTCACGGACAAAACCCAGTTTCTGAAGGATGTTGGGAAGGTCCTTTTGGAACGACGGGACATCCGGGTATTTCTGTCGGACGATGTGATCGAGTTCTGCTGGCGTCTGGGCAGCTCTCGCTTTGAAACCGTCATACCAGATGTCGAACGGTTCGAGTTTACGCCCCAGCCTCTTTTCGATCAGCTTTGCCACATCCTGCCGGACGGGCGAAGACAAGACCGAGACGAGGAGTTTCTCAACCTCCGCTTCCGGGATTTGCCGATTCTCCTGGAAGCGCCGCGCAATCAGCGTAGGCGCTTGCGGAACGTGCGGGTCCAGTTGTTGCTCTGCCCGAAACGTACTCAAGAAGGTCTCATATCGAGCCAGTCCTTCGGGCTCGGCTGGGACTTCTGTTAAATCCTGGTTGCGTCTTTCGTAGAGGACATTGGCTTCCGGCGCCCACAGGTATTTATCGTTGTTGATGACCGCCTTCGGAATAGTCTGATCAACAATGCGCTGCATCACGCGGTAAATGATCCGCTGGCGCTCCAGCCCGTCCGGTTTCGCGTATTGCGCCTTCAGCTCGTCGCGCAGGCCCCAGTGGCTGATCAACTTAAGATCGCCTGGGAAAAGGGTCTTTTTATCGCTGGCTAAAAGATTGCCCATGTAGATGTTGTATTCGCTGATGTAGTTGTCCGCTTCGACGTAGATGGCGGACCGTTTCTGGCTGACATCAGCGGGGACCCGCGACGTGAACAGGTCTCCCAAGCGAGCATAAGCCCATTGCTTCCGATCCCATTGCTTCCCTAGAGTCAGTTTCGAATCCAGCGGGTAGTGAGGGAAGTTGAGGACGATCACGAAGGCGATCTTGTTATTGAAAAAGTCATCGTCGAGGTGGGCGTAAGGGGAGTATTTCGCGAACATGTAATCGATCGGAAGGGGAGGGCCCACGTCAAGATCGAGCGGTGCTCGAAAGGCGCGGTTAATCTGGTGCAGGTTCCCGTACAGGACTTCGAAATTGTGCTCCAGGCGTTTAAAGGTCTCATCGAGCGTTGCCGGATCGGCGATGAAATGGGTCAGACAGAATTCCTCGTAGTCCTGCTCCGTCCCATCTTCCTTGCGCCATAGCTGGGCGACTCTGGAGACGCCGCTTTCAATGCGCGCCTTCTGTTCTGTGCCGTACTTCTCTATCAAACGGGTGACAACAGACTGAGTTTTTTCTGGAGAGATCATGAAAGTCGTCCTTTGAGCCGAAGAAAAAACTGTAATCAGCAGGCAAGCAGTGAGAAGAGAAGTGAGCCGTAACATCAAAACAGTATAGCGTGCGAATCTTACGCAAACGGAGTGGAAAACCGGATTGCGGGAGTGCGCCATGCATCTTTTCCGCGTAATCCGCATCTTCCGCGCTATTCGTGGCTTGGTACCCGCGAATAGCGCGGAAGACGCGGACTGCGCGGGTATACACGTCGGGTCGTTCTGTCTGTGGAATCTGTTATTCTTGAACCGCCGGCAGGCAAACACGAAAGGGAACGAAGATGCAGAAAGCAAGATTTCTGATAATTGTCGCCGTTGTTTTCCTTATCCACCCGGTATTTGCGCAACAAAAGAGGATGGTGAGCGTAGATGGGCTGATCTACGACTTGAAACACCCTGAGCCGGAAAGACGCAAGGACGCAGCCCTGGTGCTTGGGCAGAACAAGGTGCGGCAAGCGGTTCCGGGGCTCATTGAATTAACCGGGGATGCTGATGACGCCATTCGGCTGGAAGCCGTCCGGGCACTCGTCCGGATCAACGACACGCGCGCCTTGCCGACATACATCCGGTTAACGCAGGATCCGTCAAAGGCGATTCAGGAAAAGTCCATCGAAGGAATCATCAACAGGTACGTTACCGACGAAGGCGGGTTCATCTCCGGTATCCGGAAATTCGCAGACATCGTGAATCCCTGGAGCGATGATTACAACCCACTTGTCGTAGAGCCTTATGTTTCGGTCAGCCCGGAAGCCGTATCTGCTGTCGCTGCCCTGCTTACCTCCAACGACACGGGTTTGAGAAGAGACGCCGCGGTGGCTCTCGGGATCCTGCGCGCCTCTTCCGCCCTTCCGCAGATTCAGGAAGCGCTTGCCCGTGAAACCAAGGATTCGGTGACGGTCGAACTGATTCGGGCGATCTACAAGATCGGAGATCGAGAGGCCGCGAACTCGGTTGTTCCTTTCATCAAAGATCCGGACAAGCGCGTGCACGACGAGGCAATTTTTACCGTCGGCAGGCTGCGTGTCGCAAAAGCGGTTCCCCACTTAAGGGAGCTGTACGAGTCTGGAATAGAGGAAAGCAAGAAGATACTCGGCCTGGTACCGATCACCGGGAAGGACGACTTAGCCAAAAAACTATACGAAGCCATGTCTTTCATAGGAGATCCGAGCTGTAAAGACCTCATGCTTGCCGGACTTGCCGATGATCGTTTGTATTATCGCCGCTACGGGGCCGAGGGCATCGGTAGGATCGGGGATCGGAACGACGTGACATTGATCGCTACCAATTACCTGCGCGAGAAGGAATCGGAAGCCAAGCTGGCGATGAGCTTCGCCCTGTACCGCCTGGGCCGTGACGAGCATCTTCTGGAACTCGCTCGGGGTGGCGATCAGGGATTGAACTATCTGCTCGAGCTTGAAGAGCAAGAAATCCAGAAACTCTACCCCTATCTTGAGAGCGAGAAAGACAGCGTCAAGGCGCGGCTTCTTGAAGTCATAGGGTTGCGCGGCGACCAGACAGCCTTGCCGGTGGCCGAGCGGTATATGAACCACAAGAATGCGGATGTGGTATCAGCTGCCAATCTGGCCGTTCGGCGGTTGAGAGCACGGGTTACGAGCTGATTTTCAGCGTTAGCCGCAAAAATACGCGGCCAACATCCGCCTTCGTAGGGTTTCGAATCCGCATCGCGCTTTTCGCGGCGGATCGAAACCCACCGATCTTCGCTTGCACCGATACGGCTCGTTGGGTGCCAATTGGTGGGTTTCAATCCGGCCGGGAAAAACGCCGTCCGGATTCGAAACCCACCCGTGAGCCGATTTTTCAATCGGCTATTCAATCCCCAATTGCTTCCACAGCCCGTCGATCCGTTTCTTCACTTCGGGTGTCATTTCGATTGGTTCGGGCCAAGGACGAGTGAACCCCTCTTCCGGCCATTTACGGGTTGCGTCGATTCCCATCTTAGAGCCGAAATTAGGGAGGCGGGCGGCGTGGTCCAGCGAGTCGACCGGGCCAAGGGTGAACTGGATATCACGCTCCGGATCAATGTGATTGAGGACGCGCCATATCACTTCGGAATAGTTGCGCAGATCGGCGCCGTGATCGAGGACCACGATGCATTTGGAGAACATCGCCTGGCCCAGTCCCCAGAGTGCGTTCATGATCTTCCTCGCATGTCCGGGATAACGCTTCTTGATGGTGACCAGGACCAGATTGTGGAAGACCCCTTCAAAGGGCATATGCATGTCCTCGATCTCCGGTAGTTGCTTACGGATAAGGGGGAGAAAAATCCGTTCGACGGCATGGCCCAGGAAGCAGTCTTCCTGCGGGGGTTTGCCCACAATGATGGTCTGATAGACGGGGCTGCGCCGGCGGGTCAGGCAGGTCACATGGAAAACCGGGTAATCATCGGCCAGGGAGTAGAAGCCGGTGTGGTCTCCAAATGGGCCTTCCCTACGCAGTTCTCCGAGATCGACGTA
>ERZ795047.4297-NODE-4297-length-12132-cov-30.379978_pt1 | contig 12132 bp, 9 predicted proteins | sample MGYA00375131_ERZ795047 | MGnify/ENA primary metagenome ERZ795047 (study PRJEB30176, sample SAMN05720228) | activated sludge metagenome | isolation source: Anaerobic digester | place: Japan | collected 2015-05-20 ... | reverse complement strand
CAACTCCGATTTCAAGTCAAGAATTTACAATAGGAATCATTGCGGATAATCATTTAAATTTTTTCCAAAGATTTTTTCTGTTTTTGAAGTTGAACCCGGATGCAACAGGAGAAGGATGTGTTCATTGAAGATAGTTTCTTATTATTTTGATGGACAAAAAAACAAAAAACTATTTCTAAAATAGAAATAAAACGATTCAGAAAGAGTATGCACATGACATTTAAATCAAAATTATGGATTTCGCATACCCGGAGATTTTCTCGAATTTCTTTCCGTATTTTCGGATGATGACTGATTAACTGTAGTATTCATCAAGCTGCTGGTACCTATTCGGGCAGCAGGTTGTCTGGAAATTTTCAAAAAAACTTCTTTTTTGCTTTTAGGTCTCAAATAATCAAGCCAAATATAATTTTTCAGATAGATATCGCCTCCCGAAAGTTGATTGAGTGGATACATGATACCATTTGATGCATTGGTTAAGACAATTCTATCCACTTTTTTATCCTTAAAATATACCACTACATAACTGCTTTGTGTTTTATTGAGTCCAGTGAGAGTTGAATCTTTCTCGTCAAGCGGATAATATATTGTTTCGGCATTTCCATTTACATGTACACGTTTCAACTGATTGCTGTCCAAATAAGCAACAATTTCTTTTCCCGAAATCTGGTTAAAATGAATGGAGTCGAACTGCTGTATGGCAATTGCAGAAGGCAAAACACGAATATGATCAATTTTTTTATTTTTAATATAACCGCTTATCGAATCCCCTGTTATTTGAAAATCTTCCGCCCACAAAACGGGTTCCTTGTACATACGGACTACGGAATCTCGAGCCGAGTAATAAAGGGAATCGCAAACTCCCTGCAAATCGTTTCTGAAAAAACGTACGTTATAATATGCGCGAGCTGCATTGTATACGGAATCCTTGAAAGTGAACAGCGTGTCGGCATGCAAAAACAAACTATCCTGAGTTGACCACTCGACAAGCAATGCCGAATCGTTAGCCATACCAAATTCGGTATTCTCATTATAAGAAACGAAATTTCCCGTTAAGGTGGTTTTCTGCACTGTATCAGTCAATATTACTCTTTGAAAAGCCTCGGCATATTTTTGTTTTTTATCGTAAAATATTGAATCGCCCGTGAGGGTTTTTCCATCTTTATGAATTACTAACGATCTGTCCAACAACATGGAACGTTCGGTACTGGTATTATACCATCCACGAGTGGAATAAATATCGGTTTCGTTTTTATAAAGAATATGCGTTGGCCCGACAATATTGGCAATGTTTGTTTTTGTGTTGTATTTCAACGTATCGGCATCCATTGTGTAATTTTTGTTTACCAGCTTTACTTTATCTTTAAACAGAGCCTGGTCAGTTGCAGGCGAGTATTGCCCCCAAACAGAAGTCAAGGTATTTACTTCATCTTTTATTTTCCCTCCGGTATAATAATAAGCCAGATTTGTAATTCGGTCGTAATTCATACTGTCGGTAGTAAGAACCGTTTTCCGATTTTCGAGCCTCACATTTTTTCGTAAACGCGCCAACTTGGTGAAACCATCATAATAAAGAACATTTCCATACACAAACAAGGTGTCTCCCTGTACCATTCTTACATTACCGAAAGCATCCAATGAATTGGTAGCCTTGTAAAAATACGCACTATCGCAATACATTAAAGCATTTTCGTGCCTGAATTGAACATTCCCCTTCAAAACCTGAATATCGGGGTTTAAAAACTTATCGAAAGTTACGGTTTCAGAATTTTCAAGGTAAATTAAGGTAGCTTTTTCGTTTTCCAGAGGATTTACAATAGGCATTACAGGAGTTAGAGGCGGAAGAACGGTTTGAGGTTTTGAAAGTTCCTTCTTTTTCGTACTTTTTGCAGATTTCGTCTCTGCTTCTTTTTGACTATTCAGAATTTCTTCGCGCAACTGCTTTGGCCTATTTTGAGCTAAAGCGGGGGAAGTTATTATTCCCACCATCAAAAAAAGTGGAAATAACAATTTTATTTGAAAAAAAGAAGAGACGCTATCAAGATGGAGTAAATTCATGAAAAATGATTATACTATTAAAAAACAAATGCGAATAACTTGAAAGCAATATAAGCATCAACACATGATTTAATTTTTTATCCAACCAGGGTATTGGAACTCACAATTTCTCCATGCAGGGTCAATGCTGATATAAGTCTCTTTCTGTTTCTTAATAATCCAATCCCGAAGAAATTCTTCTTTCTTTTTGTTTTCATAAAAAGTTTTAATCAGTTGATAATCATCCACTAAATTTGCCTTATGATTAGGAATTTTTGATTTAACTTTTACTATAGCTATCACTTCCTTATGGGTTTTGGGATCAATCATTATAAAAGGATTTGAAATTTCTCCAACATTCATATTATAAGCTATTTTAGAAATTTCAGGCGGGAGATCTTGGTATTCAAACTTTGAAGTTCCGGTTTTTTCATTCAGCATCAGGCCTGCATTCAAAGCCGTGTTTTTATCTTGCGAATAATACATTACTGCCTGTTCAAAAGTAATTTTTCCGCTTCTTATTAAATTGGCAATGGAATCCATAGTGTGCAAGGCTTTTTCTTTTTCTTCTTCTGAAATGCGTGGCCTGAGCAATATATGTCGGCAATTTATACGATCACCTCGTTTTTCTATCAGTTGAATGATATGGAAACCAAATTCTGTTTCTACAATGCGGGATACTTTTTTGGGATCCTGTAAATTAAAAGCTACAGCTGCAAATTCGGGTACCAGTTGTCCTCTACCCAAAAAACCCAATTCTCCTCCACGCTTGGCGCTTTCCACATCTTCGGAATAAAGCCTGGCCAATACAGAAAAATCAGCATTTCCACTATTAATACGCTCGGTAAAATCCAGTAAACGCTGTTTTACTCGGTTTATTTCCTGTTGAGATACAGGTGGCTGATAACTGATAATTTGTAATTCAACTTGAGCCGGTACAACAGGAATGCTATCCTCTGGAAGTTGTTTGAAAAATCTTCTCACTTCAGCAGGAGTAGGATTTATGTCTCCAACCAGTTTTTGCTGCATTTGCTGTATGATCATCTGTTCCCGAATTATTTGACGAAGATCTTCTCGCAATTCGGTGGTTTTTTTGCCAAAATATTCTTCCATTTTTTCCTTAGAGCCAATTTGTGAAACAAAATAATTTAAACGAGCTTCCACTTGGGAATTTACTGTGCTTTCATTGGCTACAATACTATCAAGTTGGGCTTGATGCAAAAATAACTTTTGAATGGCTATTTGCTCGGGTATCACACAATATGGATCTCCTTGAATGGGGACGCCTTCATATTGAGCACGCAAACGCTGTTCCTCTACTTCCGATTTCAAAATAGCATCATCTCCTACAATCCAAATGACTTCATCAATCACATTGTTCTGAGCTGTCAAATGGATAAATGGGAAAAAGGAAACAAGTAGAATAAAAAAAACAAATCTTTTTGTTTGCATGAAACTAATTAAAATTAAAAAAATAAAAAGAAAACAAGATCAGAATAATTGAGAATACTAATTACTGTTTAATAAAAAATTATTTTCTTCTTGGTTAAAGCATCGTTATACAAATCGTTTTCAAACTGTTTGATGAGAGCTACTTCTTGCTGATGTCTCAAAATATCTTTAATTTCTTCTTTTGCCAATTCATACGGTTTTTTATCACCTTGATTAAGATATTCCTGAATTTTTAATAAATAAATTTGAGTAGAATCTGAAGTTTCAACAAAAACATTTGCTGACAAAAATTCTGCAGGCGTTTTTGTCAATTCTAAAGGGATTTTCTTCAAAATTTCCAAAAAAGGGACCCACTTATTCATAAAATATTCGTAACTGATAGCATTCTTTAATCGATATTTTTCTATATTCTCCAATGATTTTACTGTAGGCTGTTGCACCCATTTTCTCACTTCGTTTAATTGAGGAGCAGATATGGGCACCACAAGTAATAATCCTTTTACATAAGATTCATTGAGCACTATCTGGTTACCAAATTTTTCGTAAAATGATTTTATTTCTTCCTCAGAAATGTCTGTTGAGAGCCTTTGTTGAATTAACTTTTGCTGGTATGCATGAATAATTAATGTTTTACGATATTCCTCTACCAATTTTTCAATTTCGGAAATATCTTCAATATTTTGCTTGGCACGTTCGTACATCAAGACATTTGTAGCCCAATTTTTGATAAAATTATTTGCCAGCTCTTCACTATCTTTTTTATTTACATTGGGAGGAATGATTTGTTCAATTTGATAACGAAAAAGATAGTTTCCTTCCACTTCTACAAGTGGTTTATCGGTAAATTTCGTGTTCGAAGTACGATTTTTGCAACAAGCCAAAAAAATCACACTGCTTCCCAATATCAAAGCATAAATAAACCTCCGAATAAAAACACTGTACATCAAACAATTATATAATTCGTTTCGATTTCTCGAAATTGGAAAGATAAAATTAGTAATTTCCCGTCGCCTGTCAAAAATTATTAGTTTTCCTTAACGGTTCTAAGAACATTTTTATCAACCGAAAAACTATATTTTGAACGAAGATTTTTTATCCATTCTTTTTCAAGGTAGTCCTGATAATCGGCAATTACAGCTCCTCTGACATCAGTATAATCTTCAGGCGTTTCCTTTAACAATTTACCGACTACAAAGACGTATGGATAATCGGCATCAGGAGTAAACTTTTCCTTTTTATTGAATACCAGCTTGTCGACTGCCTTGTTGTCTCCCTCCACAAAAAGCCCCTTCTCAATTTTTACATACTGAACAGAGTCGCTATTCAGCCGGCTGGTCAAATATTTGTCTATGGAATCGTTGGCCAATCTTTTGGCAATCAGTTTAGCGGTTTTGAAAGTGTTTTTGTCCTTGCAATAAATCACACGCCCTTTATAGTGAGGTTTTACCCACTTATAATCTGACTTGTGCTGCTCAAAATAGGAAGCCAAACCAACGGTATCTCTCAGCGCTTTATCCCAGACTTCTCGATTGCTAACTTCAAACAACAGAATGCCGTCGTGATATTCTTGCATGAGAAATCTGAAATCGTCATATTTCTTCTCCAATTGAGTATCTTCATAAGCCATTAATTCTGCATTAATAAACTGATTCAGCTTTTCGTCAATTACTTCTGTCGGAATGCTTTTTTGAGTAAACTGATTCTTCTGAAGGAAATTTGCAAAATCGTGCTGGGTGTACTGTTTGTCGGCAAAGGTAAATAATGGTTTATTTAATTTCCCGATTTCAGTCAAAAATACGGAATCATTTAATGTTCTCCCTTTCAATAATTTATAAAAATCTTGTACATTTTCATCCACTAAACGGAAATTATATTCTTTTTTTAGTTGATTGACAAACGACTGCTGAGCAAGATTTGCCCGTTCATCCTGTTTGATTCGTCTTTCCAAATCAGATTTCATATCATTGAAAGAAGGTAAATCCTTTTTTCCGAGTAGTTTAATAATATGCCAGCCGAAAGGCGTTTGTATTGGTTCGGAAACATCGCCCACTTTTTTCAATGAAAAAGCAGCAGCTTCAAATTGTGGAACCATTCGCCCCGTTCCAAACCAGGGTAATTCACCGTTTCGGGCTGCAGAAGGTTTATCTTCAGAATATTTGCTTGCCAAAGCTCCAAAATCTTCGCCATTTTTCACGCACTGATACAACGAATCGATAACCTGTTTGGCACGTTTGTTTTTTACACTGTCATTGGGAGAAGTAAATCGCATGATGTGTGCAACCTGAACTTCACCGACCGAATTTCTTCTGTTGTGAACCTTTATAATATGATAGCCATAAATGGAACGAACAGGTTGTGAAATTCCACCCACAGGAGTGTTGTAAGCCATTGTTTCAAAAGGATAAAAAGTCTGGAATGCTGTAATCCAGCCAATATAACCACCGGTTTTCTCCGCTGTTTCATCTTCAGATACTTCTTTGGCTACTTTGGCAAAATCTTCTTTTTCCAAACGTTTTAAAATAGACTTTACTTTGTTCCAAGCTGCCAAAGTATCGGCTGGAGTTGCATTTTGCGGAATCCGAATGAGAATATGACTCACTTCCACATCCTCTTTCAGTCGCTGATAAGCTTCCTGCATCAATTTCTCCTCAAACTTTTGATCGGTCAGATAAGGTTTTGCCAATTGTGAACGATAACCTGCCAACTCATTTATAAAAGCAGAAGTTGTATCAATTCCCTGAGCTTTTGCTTCCTCAACTTTCAATTTGAAATTAATAAACAAATCCACATATTCATCCAATGATTTTTTATCAAGAGAATTGTTGGAATTGTTTTTGTTGTAAATGTATTCAAATTCCGATTTATAGACCGGATGCCCATTAATGGTCATCAATACCGGATCATTGGTCTGTGCAAACAAACATGCCGAAAGCGACAATGCTGCCGATAGAGAAAGAAGGGATAATTTCATAGATAAAAAACGATTAATATTTTTACTCACTAATTTGAAACATTGTGCTTAAAAACTTGCTTTATCAGCTTTAGAAAGCAAAATCTTCATCGCACTGCAAAAAAATTAACGAAACAAAAAAGATAATGTTGTAAAAATTTGATTTTTTTTGAATTTTAAGCTTTTATTCGCCTCTGCTGTAATTCGGCGCTTCGCTGATAATGGTAACATCATGAGGATGACTTTCTACTACACCCGCATTGGTAATTCTGGTAAATCTGGCCTGATGCAATTCGTTAATGTTATGCGCTCCGCAATAACCCATGCCTGCGCGCAACCCGCCAATTAACTGATAAACAACTTCGTATAAAGAACCTTTAAATGGTACACGACCGGAGATTCCTTCCGGAACAAGCTTTTTAATATCGTCTTCCATATCCTGGAAATAGCGGTCTTTGGAACCTTTTTCCATCGCTTCGAGCGAACCCATTCCACGATAGGACTTAAATTTCCGTCCATTAAAAATAATGGTTTCTCCCGGTGATTCTTCAACTCCGGCAAAAAGTGAACCTGCCATGATCGTCTCTCCTCCCGCTGCTAAGGCTTTAACAATGTCGCCGGAATAACGAATGCCGCCATCTGCAATAATGGGGACATCCAAATCTTTGAGCGCTTTAGAAACTTCAAAAATTGCAGACAACTGTGGAACGCCAACTCCAGCTACTACGCGTGTTGTACAAATAGAACCTGGACCAATACCAACTTTAACGGCATCTGCTCCGGCTTCGGCCAAATCGCGAGCTGCTTCAGCTGTTGCTATATTTCCAACTATAATATCAAGATTGGGATATGCTTTGCGTGCTTTTTTCAACATATCGATAACCCCTTTTGAGTGCCCATGAGCAGTATCAATAACAATAGCATCCACTTCTGCAGCAACCAATGCATCCATACGCTCAAAAGTATCGGCTGCAACTCCCACTGCAGCAGCAACTCTTAAACGTCCCTGTTTGTCTTTCGAGGCCATCGGTTTATCTTTGGCTTTCGTAATATCTTTATAGGTCAACAGACCAATCAGCTTGTTTTTGTCATCGACAACAGGTAATTTTTCGATTTTGTATTGTTGCAAAATTTCGGAAGCTTCATCCAAAGTAATGGAACGGGAAGTCGTAATCAGATTTTCCTTCGTCATAACTTCTTCCACAGGTTTATAAAAATCGCGCTGAAAACGCAAATCGCGATTGGTCACTATTCCCACCAAATAACCTGATTCATCTACAACAGGAATACCACCAATTTTAAATTCGGCCATCAAAGCCAGCGCATTGCCAACAGTAGCACCTTTTAAAATAGTTACCGGATTGGAAATCATTCCATTTTCTGCGCGTTTAACAATTTCAACCTGTCGTGCCTGCTCAGCAATGGACATATTTTTGTGGATCACTCCTATTCCACCTTCTCTGGCTATGGCGATAGCCATATTTGATTCTGTTACCGTATCCATAGCTGCCGAAACTATGGGGATTTTCAAAGTGATATGGCGAGTAAAACGTGTGGATAAGTCAACTTCACGAGGTAAAACATCGGAATATGATGGAATAAGCAAAACATCGTCAAATGTTAAACCTTCAAATTGAACTCTTTCTGCAATAAATGACATAGAAATAAATTTATTTAATTGATTTTTAATGAGATAAATAATATATATTCATATAACCTATGAAATTATTGCATGCAAATTTACATATTTATTTGTTACTATGGAAAAAATCATTTGAAAAACTAATATGATACCCCATCTTCGGGTTCTATATAAGCCGAAATTTAAAGATTTGATTGAAAAAATTTTCGGTAATGAATTACTTAGTACATGACAAAAAATTGTACAAATATTTACATTATTTATTTTCAGATATTTAATAACGCGGCATTGCCCCAAACCCCACTTACAAGAAAAATTGACGTTCGTTGGCTAAAATCTTCTAAACTCGCTCCTCCGTCGCTCAAACAGAAAAGATTTTTAACGCCAACTTCACTGATTTTTAGCTACGCTGACCGTTGGTTCGGCTCACCAGGCAAGGTCAATTCTTTAAACCTTATTTTTCAAAAAAACCTTCATAACAAGCAAATCCTCCTACCATCCAAAACCTTATTCGCTTATTGAAAATCTGGAGATTTTATTTTTAATTCGACGTAGCTTTGAGGCTGCGCCGAACTTTTTTCAAAAATATTTCTACTCGAAACTCGCAACCTTGAATCTCATAAATTGCTAACTCAAAAACTATAAACTTCATGAATTTTTCAACTGAAAAATCAAAAAAATCAAAATTAAGAACTAAATTTGTAATAGTAATTCAAAACAAATTTTCATGCAGCCTTTAGCAGAACGACTTCGTCCACAAACACTTGACCAATTTATCGGACAAAAACATTTGGTCGGCGAAAATGCCATTTTGCGTCAGATGATAGAATCGGGGCATATTGCTTCCTTGATTTTATGGGGCCCGCCCGGCGTGGGAAAGACAACGTTGGCAAGAATCATTGCCCGACAACTGAATTGTCCCTTTTATACGCTAAGTGCCATCAATTCAGGAGTGAAAGAAGTCAGAGAAGTAATCGACAAGGCCAAGAACAGTCGTTTTTTTTCGCAACAAAGTCCTATTTTGTTTATCGACGAAATTCATCGTTTCAACAAATCGCAACAGGATGCTTTACTTGGAGCCGTAGAAAATGGCACTATAACTTTAATTGGTGCTACCACAGAAAATCCTTCCTTTGAAGTAATTACGCCTCTCCTCTCCCGCTGTCAGGTTTATCTACTCACTCCATTGGATAAAAACGATTTGTTGGAATTGGCTCAAAGAGCCATTGATACCGATGAAGAACTGAAAAAGAAAAAAATTCATTTGGATGAAACGGAAGCTTTGCTGCGTTTTTCGGGAGGTGATGCCCGCAAATTACTGAATATCATAGAACTGGTTGTTACTGCCGAACCTTCCGAAACGGTTCACATTACCAATGATATTGTTACCCGCCGACTGCAGCAAAACCCAATGGCTTACGATAAAAATGGAGAAATGCATTACGATATTATTTCTGCGTTTATCAAATCCATTCGTGGCAGCGACCCTGATGCCGCCATTTATTGGCTTGCCCGAATGGTAGCGGGCGGTGAAGATCCGAAATTTATTGCTCGTAGATTGGTGATTTCTGCTGCAGAAGATATTGGTCTTGCCAATCCCAATGCTTTATTGCTGGCAAATGCCTGTTTTGATGCACTGCAAAAAATAGGATGGCCCGAAGGAAGGATTATTCTCGCCGAAACTACAGTTTATCTGGCAGCTTCTCAAAAAAGCAATTCGGCCTATCTGGCTATTGACGATGCTTTGAATCTGGTAGAAAAAACCGGAGATCTGCCAGTTCCACTCCATTTAAGGAATGCACCTACCAAACTCATGAAAGAACTTGGTTACGGAAAAGATTACAAATATTCACACGATTACGAAAATCATTTTGTAGTAGAGCAGTTTCTTCCCGACCAGCTTAAAAATGTCAGCATTTGGAAAAAACAGGATAATGCTGCAGAGAAAAAAATGACTGAATGGTTGGAAAAGCTTTGGAAAAACAGATACCAAAAATAAAAAAATTTCTTTCTCTCAAGTAAAAAGGCAAATCCTATCAAAATCATATCTTATTAAAAAATCTGGAAATTTTATTTTTACTGACGACGTAGCCAGGAGGCTACGCCGAACAAGACCAAACCACCGATTACAAATCGGCAGGAGCGAGCGAATAACATTATAATTTTCATTTTCAATTTAAAATGACTGTAAAATTTGCTTAATTTTGGAGAATGATTTGTTTTTTATTTATATTTTTGTCTTATGCTAAGATTGAAAATTAATTCTTTAATAATGATGATTTGCTATGGATACCACAATTAAACTTTATCACTACAATTATCGAACATTAAAAACATATTTATTTGCAACTATTTTTATTGTCGGGAATATAATTTTTCCCCAGTTGGTACACAGCATTCCCAATGGCGGCCTTATTTTCCTGCCCATTTACTTTTTTACTCTAATAGGAGCTTACAAATACGGCTTTACTGTTGGACTTATTACGGCAATAATTTCGCCTTTGGTCAACAGTTGGATTTTTGGAATGCCACCGGTTGGCATGTTGTCTATCATTATTACTAAATCTGTTTTATTGGCAATTGGAGCCGCCTATGTTGCTTCAAAAAGTCAAAAAGTGAGTCTTGTTGGATTGTTGTTGGCAATTCTGTTTTATCAGTTAACCGGGCTGATGTTTGAATGGTTCTACACCGGCAGCCTTATTCTTGCCTATCAGGATTTGAGAATGGGATTTCCGGGATTGCTTCTACAGTGGTTGGGCGGTTATGCCTTGTTGAGATCCATTCAAAAGCTGTAATTTGAATGGAACAGAAAACTTTTTCGGAAATCATGCAACGTTTTGCCGATATCCGATTTGATGAAAATTTCGACCTGATTGTTGCTATTGCCAACGGTGGAATTGTCCCTGCAGGTATTATCAATCAGAAGTTGAACAAGGAAATCGAAATTTTGCACATCAATTTTCGTGATGACTTTCAACAACCAAAATATTCAACTCCCCAACTATTAAAACCCATTGATTTTGAATATCTTGGGAAAAAAATTTTGTTGGTGGACGATCGGATTAAAACCGGTGCAACAATTAACGTTGCAAAAAAGCTGCTGGAAGGAGCACAACTTATCAAAACCTTTGCCGTTAACGGAAATGCAGATTACGCTCTTTATAACGAAAGCTGTTTCCGTTTTCCCTGGATAATTTGAAATTTGTTTTTAAACAAACAACACTATGGACAGAAGAGAATTTTTAAAAATGCTTGCACTCAGTGGAGCTGCTTTTACCATAAAGCAAAGCAAAGCCATGTCACTGATGACTCAGCATTTCAGCGGAAAAGAAATAAACGAAAATTACGATCTTGTTGCCGTGTTGGGAGGAACGCCGGTTGAAATGTTTCGAAAAGGAATTGCTGAATTTGGCGGAATGGAAAAATTTGTCAAGAAAGGATATAAGGTTGTTGTAAAACCAAACATTGGCTGGGATAAAACTCCAGAATATGCTGCTACAACGAATCCTGAATTGGTAGGAGAAATTATTCGGCAATGTTTCAAGGTCGGTGCCAAAGAAGTTACCGTTTTTGATCATACTTGCGACGACTGGAGAAAATGCTATGCCAGCAGCGGAATTGAAGCAGCAGCCAAAGCTGCAGGAGCGAAGGTAGTTCCAGCCGATTTGGAATCCTATTATGAATCCATTTCACTCCCTCGTGCCAAAAATCTGAAATCGGCCAAAGTTCACAAAGCTCTTCTGGAATCGGATGTGTGGATTAATGTTCCCATTCTGAAAAATCATGGCGGGGCAAAAATGACCATTTCCATGAAAAACCTCATGGGAATTGTTTGGGACAGAGGTTTCTTCCACAGCCATGATTTACAGCAATGCATAGCCGATATTTGTACCATGAGCAAACCGGCAGTATTGAATGTGGTTGATGCCTATAGACTAATGAAAACCAACGGCCCGCGAGGAAAAACGGAGGCAGACGTTGTACTTGCCAAAGGAATGTTCATGTCGCAGGATATTGTAGCTGTTGATACGGCTGCCACCAATTTTTTCAA
>ERZ795047.4289-NODE-4289-length-12138-cov-4.526608_pt1 | contig 12138 bp, 9 predicted proteins | sample MGYA00375131_ERZ795047 | MGnify/ENA primary metagenome ERZ795047 (study PRJEB30176, sample SAMN05720228) | activated sludge metagenome | isolation source: Anaerobic digester | place: Japan | collected 2015-05-20 ... | reverse complement strand
CAAGTCCAAGCTGTCGCGCGAAGAACTCCAGGACGAAACTGCCGACCGGCTGATGGAGCTGGTTGAAACCAAGCGGCGGGAGGACAGGGACGTCGTTCGCGCCCAGCCGACGGTAGCCGCCGAGGAAGAAGAGGTTGTCGACCTGATGGCGCTGCTGAAGCGCAGCATTTCGCAGGCGGCGTGAGGTGGTGCGGCCCGGCCCGTACTTCGAGCGCCTGCCATCCGCGTGATCCGCGTAATCCGTGATATCTGCGGGTCTGGATACCCACGGATCGTACGGATCACGCGGATTACGCGGATAACTCAAATATCCAAAATCACATGGGCGCGCCAGTGGCGATCCAGTTGTTCCAGGCGAAACTGATGGAGGGTCACCGCCTTGACGTCGACCCGCTGGCTATGACGCGCCGGATCCAGGCGTTCACCCCGCCCGCTTGCCGTTAAGTGAAAGCCATCGGCACTTTCCTCAATCCGGCAATTCGAGGTGCGAAGAAGCAACTGTTCGGCATCTTTGTAGAAGATGACTTCCTGGAGGAAATTAAAGAGCAGCATTTCCAGCGAAGTATCTGAAAGAGAGATATCGCGTTCCTCTACCGGACGGACGGTTTCCAGATCCTCGATCATGACGTTCAGAGTCGCCTCTGCGGAAGCGATGAAGACCTCTTCCAGGGTCTGGCCCGAAGCTTCAAAAGCTATGTCGGCGGTTGCTGTGTCTTCCAGGAATTGATAGGGCATACTGGACTCCGTCAGGCCTTGCATTGTTCCAGCCCGGCCAGGATCTCTTCTTGGTGCTCCAATACGTTTTTCCCGATAAAGACCAGACTAGTCTTATCGGCCGGGAATGATTCGAACTCCCACCGACCGGCGACGAAATTGAACAGAAATGAGCCGTCCTCGACGTGGACAAATCCCTTGGAACGATAGACTCCCCAGTTCGACAGCGAGGCAGCCCAATCATCCAGACGTTCGCGCGAGTATTCGGCATCTGAGACGAACGAAAACGAGGCAAATTCCGGCTGATGAACGTGGGCTGCGGGGCTCGCGGTCCGTTCGCGTCCAATTCCGAAAAGCAGTTCCGGATCGACGCGAGCCTTGACAGTGCGGATGATCTCGGCTAACTCGTTAATTTGGCGCAGTTTATTTTCCACATCGTCGGTCTGAGCTGGATCCACCAGGTCGACTTTGTTCAGCAGGATCAGGTCAGCGTCCTCGATCTGCATGCGAGAAGTGTGACCGATCTGCGGGTAGCGCACCAATGAATCCGCATCAACGACAGTTATGACGCCGTCGAGGCGGATGTCGGGCAGACTTTCCTGGACGTCGAAGATCAGGGCCTCCGGTTCGGCCAAGCCTGTAGTCTCGACAACAATCAAATCCGGTTGCACGTCTTTCAAAATCTCCTCGACGGCGGCCTCAAATTCACCTTGCAGAGAGCAGCACACACATCCCCCGCCCAACTCTGCGATCTGGATATTCTTTCCCTGTATGATCCTGCTGTCGATGGCCATTTCTCCGAATTCGTTCATGAGAATCGCGATTTTGGCATCGACAGAATCAAGGACGTGGCGCAGGAGAGTTGTCTTGCCGCTGCCGAGCGGGCCCGTGATCAGCGTCATGGGAACGCGTGCGGCCATGGTCTAACCCTTCACATTTCCAACAGGCACGAACCTGACAACGCGCTTGCTGATCCCGGCCAGTTCGGTCGCCTCTACGACTTCGTCGATGTTCTTGTAGGCGCCCCCGGCCTCTTCCGCCAGTCCGCTCCACGAGGCGCTGCGCACATAAATACCGCGTTGCTCCAGTTCGCGTTGGAGTTTCTCGCCCCGCCAAAGTTTTCGCGCCTTGGTGCGGCTCATGGTGCGCCCACTCCCATGAGCGGTGCTGTAGAAGGTTTCATGTCCAGTAGGAACTCCGGCCAGGAGGTAGGAACCAGTCTCCATGCTGCCGCCGATGATTACGGGCTGACCGGCGTCCTTGTAGCGCTTTGGTAAACCCTGCATCCCCGGGCCGAAGGCTCGAGTTGCTCCTTTGCGATGAACCAGCAGTTTTTTCTGCTGGCCATCGACGATGTGGGTCTCGAACTTGGCGGTATTATGGGCGACGTCGTAGACCATGTGCATCCCCAGATCTTCGGCCGATCGCCCGAAAACCTGGGAGAAGACTTCACGAATGCGGTGCAGGATGACTTGACGATTGGTAAAGGACATGTTCAGTCCGCATTTCATCGCACTGAAATAGTCACGCCCTTCAGGGGAATCGAACGGCGCACAGGCCAGTTCGCGATCCAGTATTTTGATCCGATACCGACTTTCCATGACTTTCAAGAACGTTTGCAGGTAGTCGGTGGCAACCTGGTGGCCGAATCCGCGGCTACCGCAATGGAACATGATCACCACCTGGTCAGGGATGGTGATTCCATAGATTCGGGCAAGCTTCTCGTCGTAGATGTTTTCCTTTTTCGCAACCTGGATTTCAAGGTAATGATTACCCGAGCCAAGCGTCCCAATCTGGTTGAACCCTCGATCGATGGCGCGGTCGCTGATCTTCGACGAATCGGCGCCGGAGATGCAACCGCCCTCCTCGGTCAATTCCAGATCCTCTTCCCAGCCGTAGCCTCTCTTGACACACCAACGAGCGCCCTGTTCTACGACCTGGCGAAACTCGTCCTTGGATAATCGGAGGAAGCCAGTGCTTCCCACTCCGGCCGGAACCCGTTCATACAGCTTATCAACAAGTGTCTTCAGGTGGGGTTTCACCTCATCCCAGGTCAGGTTAGTGGTCACCAGGCGCATTCCGCAGTTGATATCAAAACCGATACCGCCGGGCGAGATCACTCCCCCCGCCTCCGGGTCCATGGCCGCCACTCCGCCAATAGGAAACCCGTAACCAGAGTGTCCGTCCGGCATGCACATTGCGAAACGAGTTATTCCAGGAAGAGTAGCGACGTTCGTGATCTGGTCATAGACCGCGTCGTCCATCTCGCGTATAACCTTTTCAGTCCCGTAGATACGAGCTGGTACCCGCATCCCCGCCTTGTACGAGACAGGAATCTCCCATACGGTTTCAGCCACTCTTTCAATAGCGCCTAAAATAGCCATAGCATTTACACCTATCCCCTATTGTTGCACCAAGAAGGCTCGGCTGCGTATACTGGAAGAGATTATGAACGCTCGGAACAGATGGATCACGCTCGATTACCTGGAGATCTTCTGTGAGCAGCACCAGCTGATGATTGGTTGTGAGAGCGCGGATAACCAGCTGTGGATCTCCCCCCTTGGACCTCACCCTTCCTCCTTAACCGCGTCCGAGGTTCACCAGATCCTGACCGATAGCGCGTTATTCGAAGTAAGGGCAATGTCCGACGACGATGAAGAAGCTGAAGCCCCGTTCTTCCTGACTCGCGCCGAGTTGGAGCAAAGAATCAAGCGGATGCTGAACTAACCTCAAGAAGTGGTTTTCAAACCGTACAATTCAAGCAACTGGATGAAGTCCTGATCAGCTCGCAACTTCTCAAAGGCCACTTCACCTGAAATTCTCTCCCGGTCAGAAAATCCCGCCGAGAACGCTTTGCTCAGGTATGACAGACAGGCTGCCTTGTCCCCGGTTTCAGCAAAAAAGACTGCCATCTGGTAATGGCGTTCGGGGTCGGGGCGAGGGTCTTCCGGAAATGACAGTTCCATGGCCGACGTGTTCGAGAAGACCTGTGGATCAAGCCGAAGCGCTTCGCGGTAAGCTTTTCTCGCTTCGTCGAATTTGTGCCTTTGCATGTAAGCATGACCGAGGTTGGCATGAAAACTGGCGATTTGAGGGGTCAGATCAATGGCCTTGCGAAAAGCTTTTACAGCGCCCTTAGGGTCCTGTTCGGCCAGCTCGACGATCCCCAGGGTGTTATGGGCATATGAATATTTGGGATTCAATCCTATCGATCGTTCCACCGCTTCGCGGGCTTGTGAATAGCGCGTAAGTCTGGAATATGCAATGCCTAACTTGTTGAAAATCACTTCGTGGTAGGGATTCAGATCGGCAGCCTCCAAGTATTTCAACAGTGCCAGATGATCCTTACCTTCTTTCAGGAGCTTATCTCCCTCGGCCACCAGTCTGTAGGAACTGATCACCTTATCCGGTGGCACAGCCATCTTCGGGATGCGCTTGATACCGGAGCATGACACCAGCCATAGCAACAGGGCCACGCCCCAAGCCGTTACTGGTCGGTATCTCATGTTTTGAGGGTATCTTATCACAGGAAGCAGATCGTCTGCGGACACAAGCGCCACCCCATCGAAGCCCTAGAGGGCGAGTGTAAAGCCGTACTTCATGGATCTCTCGGCACCGCTGCGTATTGCGAAGTCGGGACGTCATCAGGTCCGGAGGACCGGCACGTTTATAGAAAAACCAAAGGCGCGGTACGGAGGTCCCGAGATGTCCGTTTTCCTGGTCTGCGTCCCCATTTCTACACCAACAGAGCCGAAAAGGGGTTGGTGGCGTTTAGCCAACTGTAAACAGTAGAAAACCGGAAAGAATCGCCGCAACAAGCGTCTTAACTGGCATTCCGCGTTTTCGTCAGGGGAATGCCATCCCACATGTGATTTGCCATGGTGTTGGAAGTATTTTAAAATTGCCTTCTGCTAACGGGGGTACATGGCCATTAAGAAGAAGGAAGCACCGGAGAAGACAGTCGATTCAATATTAGGTCTCATTATTGACGAGTGGTACGAAAGAGTGGCGCCTTACTACGTCACCCTGGAGCAACTCCAGGAAAACCCGGGACTGAACAAGGAAGAAGAGCTGAAAAGGTTCCATGACGAAAAAGGGCACCGAATCAAGTTCGACAAAGACACACTCGATTTCACCTACGGTTTGCGCTCGATCTGGTCCGGCAATCACATCATCATTGAGGTGAGCGTCAACAACAAAGTCGAAAATTTCGACTATGCCGACTTCCAGGAACGGCTTCTTGCACATTACGAAAAAATCGGCAAGCAGAATGTTCCGAGCCCGTGGGAACTGCGTAATCACACCTTCTGCGAAATCCTGCAGTTCGAACCGAATCTGCGGGAAGCTTTCACAGTGGAAAAGCGCGAGGACAAGGCCGATATCATGAGACTTTCCTTTCACCTGAACGGACAGTTCATGGATAAGGTCATCGCGCATCCTCAGGCGAGCAAGAAACTGATTGAGGATTACTGCGTTTCCCCTTTCCGTACGGTCTATGCGACGGTTTACCGTCGTGCCAGATAGAATCGGGCAGTTGGGAGCGATTAATCGCTCGAGCCAGAGTTGTCATCGCAAGCTGATTTGCAATCCTTTAACCATCTGGGTGTCTGTATCGTTGTTCCCTTGAGGAAGCTATGTCGATCCGGCGGGTTTATACATTCCTTGCACTGTTTGGCGTCAGCATTACAGCTCTTTCAGGCCAGCACAGCAACCGGCGGCCAATCAGTTTCGAGGACTTCATAAGCCTTGACGCGGTCTCGGATCTGCAATTGTCTCCTGACGGTCGGCTGGCCGCATTCGTGGTTACCGATTACTCGCTGCAGGCTAACCGAGCCAATAGCGATATCTGGATTGTGGACGTCAGAAGCGGGAAAGAGGCGCGCCGATTGACCAGGGATGCCGCGTCCGACTCGCAACCACGCTGGTCTCCCGACGGGAGACAACTGGCATTCGTCTCCAGTCGCAATAATTCGACGCAGATTTACGTTATGCCCGCGACCGGCGGAGAACCGAAAAAAGTCTCCGACCTGGAGATAAGCCCGACCAATCTAACCTGGTCACCCGATGGATCTGCCATCGCCTTCTCCGCCGACATCTCCTGGCCCCATCAGCCGGAAGATAAGTTTCCTACGCAAGTCAAAATCTGGGACGACCTGTTTTACAGGCATTGGAACGAATGGCGGGCCGGAGTCCGCTCGCACATTTTCCTGCTTGACTTGAAGAACGGCGAGGCAAAAGACCTGACGCCGTTCGACCAGGACTACCCGACCCTTGCCCTGGGTGGCTATCGTGACATCGCTTTTACCCCGGACGGCCAATCAATCGCCGTAGTGGCAAACCTCGACAAGAATCGGGCTACCAGCACTAACAACGATATTCTCCTGATTCCCATCCAGGGGGGTGACATCGTCAACCTCACGGCATCCAATCCCTCAAACGACAATAACCCGCTATTCAGTCCGGATGGAAAATGGATGGCGTACCGAGCCCAGCTGCGCGCCGGTTTTGAGGCAGACAGGCAGCGCCTGATGCTGATGGATTGGGCCAGCCGAGACGTCCGAGACCTGACGAGCGACTGGACCCTGAGCATCGGGGAGATCGTCTGGTCGCCGGACAGCCGTTACATTTACGCCGAGGTGGAAGAAGAGGCCCGCAACGTCTTCTACAGGATCTCGATTCCCGATGGCCAGCGCGAAAAGGTGGTCAAAGATGGTCATAATAAAAGCCCGAGGATAACAGCCGACGGGCAAACCATTGTGTGCCTGAGGGAGAGTGCCAAAGAGCCCGCCGAGATTTTCGCGATCGATCTGGCCAAAGGGAGCGCGCGACAGGTGTCGCACGTTAATTCAAAGCTTATCGCGCAGCTGGAAATGAATCCTGTCGAGGACTTCTGGTTTACCGGAGCCCGGGGCAGACGAATTCATGGTCTTTTGCTCAAACCGCCGGCTTTTGATCCGGCGCGCAAGTACCCGCTGGTCTACCTGGTTCACGGCGGGCCGCAGGGCGCCATGCAGGACGACTTTCACCCGCGCTGGAACTATCAAATGTTTGCGGCGCCCGGCTACGTCGTGGCGATGGTTAACTTCCACGGTTCGACTGGGTACGGCCAGGAGTTTACCGATTCCATCTCCCGCAACTGGGGCGGCTACCCCTTCGAAGATCTTATGAAGGGCGTGGACTACCTCATCGACCAGTATTCTTTTATCGACCCCGACCGGCTGGCTGCCGCCGGCGCGTCCTATGGCGGCTACATGATCTACTGGATCGGAACCCAGACCAAGCGCTTTCGCTGCCTGATCGCGCACGACGGCGTTTTCAACCCGGAAAGCATGTACGGATCGACGGAGGAACTCTGGTTCCCGGAGTGGGACTTCGGCGGCACTCCCTGGAATAACCGAGAAACCTACCGCAAGTGGTCACCGCAGAACTTTGCCCAAAACTTCAGCACGCCGATGCTGGTGGTGCACGGGCAGTTGGACTACCGGGTCGACGTGTCCCAGGGATTCGAAGCGTTCACGGCGCTCAGACGGCACGGCGTTCCCGCTCGCTTCGTGTACTTCCCGGATGAGGGCCATTGGGTCCTTAAACCGCGCAACCGCCGCGTCTGGTGGAATGAAGTGCTCGGTTGGCTAGCAAAGTATTTGAAGGACTGAAAACCGGTAACCGGTAGTTACTTCAGCTTCGTCAGCGCCAGCTTCCTGAACTCTACCTCGGTTCCCTCGGCCTGCAGCGCAATCTTGCCTTCCGATGCGGTCGCATTAAACCCGTGGTTCACGAGATCGTCGTTAACCCATACCTTGATCTCGCGGTCGACGCACTCGATAACCATGCGGTTCCAGTCACCCACTGGTTTCTCAGAGTCGTCAGTCAGGTTCAGGATTCGCCGGGCGTCTCCTCGATCCCCACCAAAAGCCTGGCCTTCCTTGCGCGGCCGACGCGTCTCCATGTCCGGCACTTCAATGTTCTCCCGAATACACCAGAAGTCTCCGGCATTACCTGAGTGCATTTGGACCTCGATCGACTGCGGGAACATGTTACTGAGCGCACGCGGTTTGGAGGCGTGCACCAGGACACCGCAATTCCCTGCTTCTTTCGGGAATCGGTATTCCACTTCCAGGCGATAGTTGGAGAAGGAATCCTGGGTTATCAAGTGCCCCCTGGGATTTCCCAGACTGACCAGAAGGCCATCACGCACGACAAAGCTCGGTCCGGCATCCGGATTCTTGTCCAACTCGGGGACGTCAACCGTCCATCCAGTCAGATCCTTGCCGTTAAACAACGAAATGGTCTCGGCGTGGGCGGAGGAGACCGCCAGACTCGCCAAGAGCAACAATGGAAGGAATTTAAGGAACATGAAAACACTGTACACCAATTCCTGCCGAGCTTCGATCATCCGCGTAATCCGTGTTATCCGTCCTATCCGCGGGAATGAACGCCCACGGATAGAACGGATAGCGCGGATTGCGCGGATGACAGGCGTGACGGTCCGCTTCTCCGAGGATTTTGTAGCTTCGGAGTAAACAGCGTGCATCAAGCCGCGGATGTAGCCGATGGCGAACAAGCGACCGATCGACGAATACCCGGGCCGTTCGTTGCTGTCTCCCTCCATGGTGGGGACATGATCGGGGCGGCATACACCGTCAAATCCGATGTCCCGATAGGCGCGCATACAGCCCGCCATGTCGGTCTTCCCATCATCGTGAAAAGTCTCCTGGAACTTCTCTTTCGTTCCTCGCACGTCGCGAAAATGCACGAAGAAAATCTTCTTCTGCCTGCCGAAGTGACGGATAACAGCCGGAAGATCGTCGGTCATCAAGGTGAAATTGCCCTGGCATAAGGTGATCCCGTTGACCGGACTTGGAACGAGATCGAGCAATCGTTGGAAATTTTCCACGCTGCGCATGATTCGCCCCATTCCGCGAAGGGGGGAGATGGGAGGGTCGTCAGGATGCATGGCAAGTTTTACGTTTGCCTTTTCTGCCACAGGAACGACCCTGTTCAGGAAATACTTTAGGCTGGCCCATAACTGGTCCTCAGTGACCACGCCATATTCGGTCAAAGGCAGACGTTTGGCCTCCTCCAGGTCGAACTCCGTGACTAGAGCCCCGCCACGCGTCGGCACCGCGGTTGAAGTCCGCGTCCAGTTAATGACTGGCATCCATTCATAGCACCAGACTGGTATGTTCAACCGCCCCATGTTCTCGAGCAGCTCACAGACCTGGTCGATCTCCTGGTCACGTCCCTCGAGTCCCAGTTTCGCCTTCGTCAATGGTGGCCTGGCCTCGATGACGGCCAGTTCGAAACCTTCCGCTTCGTAGGCCTGTTTCAAACGGGACAACGGTCCGTAACTCCACGGCTTTTCATCGGGTTTGCGGTCCTTGTCCCACCTGCCTCCAAAGCCCCCGACGACGTGATTTACACCGCACTGCTTGACCATCTTCCACAGCGGGCCGGATGGCGGTCCGAAAACCTCGGCGATCTTCATCATCGATGGCGGCCGGACGACGGCCGGGCGACCCGGCAGTGCATGAGTTGAGGCGAAGGCCATTCCCCCTGCGGCAGTCGTTGAAGCAGCAATAAACTGCCTGCGTTGGAGTGTTCGCCGATTTCCGCTCATAGTACCCCCTCCTTGTCGTGCTCGTTCAAAATGCCCAGGCTCGCGTATTTTGGAGTCCGGCTCCTGGAGTTTATACCTATTCTCTTGCGTGAGAGTAAATGGCAGAATTGCTCACTATGACTGCTATCGGTATTAAGAGTGTTATCAGATGTGTTGGAACCAGCGCTATTGCGCTGGCAATGGTTCTCGTCGCCTGCGGGCGAGTTGTACAAGATGATGCGACGACGCCGGGCTGGAAAATCATTGGCCCGGGGGGCGGCGGAAGTATGTTCTTTCCTACCGTCAGCCCGCACGATCCCTCAGTGGCTCTTATCGCCTGCGACATGACCGGCGCCTACATGACAACCAATGCCGGTCAAACATGGCGACAATTTAACCTGCGCAACCGCGTAGATTCTTTTGCGTTCGATCCCTCAGATGCCCAGGTTATCTACGCCGGTTCGAGCGGCGTCTTTCGTTCGGCAGATCAGGGCAAATCCTGGCGTCTCGTCCTGCCGGAACCAGCCAAAGGGGTTAGCGAACGAATGGTAGGAGATCATGCGGACCATTCGTTCGTCAGTCCAGGCTGGCCCGGCGGCAAAGTCCAGGCGATTCGAGTGGATCCGGATCAGACTTCGCGTGTGTTGGCCGCGACGAGTGCCGGTCGACTTCATCTATTTGTCTCCGAAGACGGGGCTAAAACTTGGTCGAAATTGGCAGAAATACCCGATTCAAACGTCTATGCGCTCTTTCTGGATCTCGCCAGTCCCCGTGACAACCGGGTCTTGTACGTGATAACCGACTCTTCGGTCTATCGCACTCAGCTCGGTTCGCCCCAACTCGATCGTCTCACGCTTCCCGCTTCTGTTCAGAGAATTATTCATGGCGCCGCGGGTTTTGACCAGGCAACCCAGAAAACGTTTCTCTACCTGATAACCGCGCCGGAGTGGCGTCAAGGAAAGCTGTATACGGGCGTTCTGGGATCGCGGGATGGAGGCAAAAGCTGGAAGGAACTGCGTGGCGGTCTTGAAACAAACGTCGCAGGCGGCACTGGGGCGGACAGGCGTTCGTTGCCACGGTTCAACTTCATCGCCACGTCTGAGGGGCAACCGTCGGTGGCGTACCTGGGTGTGGTGCGTCATCCTCAGCGAACCGACGGGCAGGTCGAGGACTACTTTGGAATCATGAAAACGGAGGACTCCGGGACACCTGGAAATGGGTATTTCAGGCAACCGAAAAGAAGGGCGCATCGAACAAGACAATCGGATGGATGACCCGCAACTATGGTCCCGAATGGGCAGGCTCGCCTCACGGCATCGGTGTCAGCGCGACTAACCCGGACATTGCGTACGCGACTGACTGGGGAACCGCCTACTGCACCGTTGACGGTGGAAAAACCTGGACGCAGGTTTACTGCAACGAACATCCAGACGGCTCTTACTCCACCCGCGGGCTGGATGTAACGACCTGTTACGGAATCCATTTCGACCCCTTTGATCCGAATCACCTGGCGATCTCTTACACCGACATCGGGTTTTTCCATTCTTTCAACGGGGGAAAATCGTGGATTCAATCGCTGCAAGGCGTTCCGAGGCAATGGATCAACACCTGTTACTGGATGGTGTTCGATCCCGAAGTCAAGGATCGAGCCTGGTCAGTCTGGGGGAACGCCCATGATCTTCCTCGGCCCAAGATGTTTCGAGGCAATTTCGAACGGTATCTGGGCGGGGTCTGCCGCACCTCCGACGGGTGTCGGACATGGGAGAAAGCGAACCAGGGGATGCCGGAAAATACCGTTTGCACCCACATCGTTCTTGATCCACAGAGCCCCCGCGACAAGCGGACTCTCTATGTAGCAGGGTTTGGGAAGGGTGTGTTCAAATCGACCGACGGCGGCAACACCTGGGCGCCCGCCAATACCGGGTTGGGAACCAACCTCAACGCCTGGCGGCTGGTTCTGCTTCCAGACGGCACTCTCTATCTGCTGATCGCACGCGGCCTAAAGGACGGCGCCGTGATCGATGGCGCTCTTTACCGCTCCACGGATTCCGCGCAAAGCTGGCAGCCGGTTCCGCTTCCAGCCGGCGTCAATGCCCCCAACGACTTGGTGTTTGATCCCGACCGTCCCTCGACGATGTACCTGGCATGCTGGCCTCAGCCCGTTGAAGGAGTCGAACGCCACGGCGGAGTCTATATGACCGAGGACGGCGGAGCCACCTGGCGGCAGATCTTCCGCGAAGATGCCCATGTTTATGGGATTGCCCTTGATCCCTCAAATCCCGCGCGGCTCTTCATCAACACCTTTAACAGCGCCGCCTGGCGTTCCGACGATCAAGGCAAGAACTGGCGGAGGCTCGAAGGATACAACTTCAAATGGGGACACCGCCCGATCCTCGACCCTCATGATCGAAGCAAGCTCTACCTGACGACCTTCGGAAGCAGCGTCTGGCACGGCCCCGTTGAAGGAGTTCCTGGGGCGTTTGAAGACGCGATATTGAACTGAAGTAGCGAAGCCGGGCGAGACCAGGCAGGGAGCTTATTGGCCTTGAGACAGACTCTAAGCAATGACTCCTCACTACTCGCCCGCTTCGATAATGATAAGGATGAGTACGGCTGTCGCCAGGGCGATGATGATATAAGTAAGTTCCTGGTTGCTTAGCGCTCCTGCGGCGAAATCCTGTTCGATCCCACGCGCCTTCTCGGCCAACCGGGCCAGCTCATCGTCGCTGAGCGCAGCAACAGCCTCCATAATCTGCTTTGGGCTGCCCACCGTGCTTTGGACAGCCCGGGCCACTTCGGGCCTTGAGAAGAGGCGTTGAATGCTGTCC
>ERZ795047.4288-NODE-4288-length-12140-cov-6.234092_pt1 | contig 12140 bp, 4 predicted proteins | sample MGYA00375131_ERZ795047 | MGnify/ENA primary metagenome ERZ795047 (study PRJEB30176, sample SAMN05720228) | activated sludge metagenome | isolation source: Anaerobic digester | place: Japan | collected 2015-05-20 ... | reverse complement strand
CGATGTGTGGACCGTTTTGTGCTTTGAAAATCGCAGAAGAATACTTAAAAGACAAGTAAAGCTAATATTCTATAATTTTAATTATAAGTAAAACATTTCTCACTATTTAATTTTTTTGTATTGGTAGATATACATTTTTCTGTCATCCTCGAAAGTACACCCACTGTCATCCTCGAAATCCTTTATCGAGGATCAAGTAACTTGTCATCCCCAAAAACATACTCACTGTCATCCCCAACTTGATTGAGGATCCAGTGTTTACTTCTTTTCTTCCTTTTAACAGAAGAAATAAATACTTCCTGGATTCCCGCTTTCGCGGGAATGACAAAGAGTTAACTGTCATCCTCGTAAGTACACCCACTGTCATCCTCGAAATCTTTTATCGAGGATCCAGTCTTTTTTTCTTTTTATTATTTTCTTTCTATTTACAATTTATTGCATTTTATAGTAACCGATTAGTAATTTTTATTCTGCTGGTATTTTGAGGTTTTATGGATTAACAAAGTGAGAAGATTCTTACGAAGCAAAATACAGAAACACTCCTTCAGGATTCCTCATGATTATAGCATAGTTAACTTTTTCTTTTTCGTTTACGTTGGATGGAGTTCATCATTATTCTCCAGTCTTCCTCTTTCACAAAACCAATATCCTGTTATATATGAAGAGTTGCTTCTAATATTCCCTTCTCACCAAAAAAGTGTTTGCAGCATTAATAATATCCAAGTTATGACAAGTGATGCCGTGGCCCAAACTCTTTATCTGGCTACTTGCATCAATAAGTTCATGTAGTAATGGAATGCTCCAACCTAAAAGAACTTTGCTCGCCTTTATATGCTCAAGTCTTCCTGGCACTTTATATTATTTATTTTCTTCGTGAAATAACCGTATAATATCATCAAGCATTAAGCCTGGTATCTGATTTGCTTTCTCTAAAATGTCTGCTTTTCCAATCCACCTCTGCAATAAACCCTGTAATTGGGCTTCGCTAACAGGTAATATATTGCCTGAACTTTTAGTTTTACTTGTAGATTCATCTTCTATTGTTGATAAAAAAGGTTAGATGGCTTTGTCTCTTTGAGGTACCTCATCACTGAATCAAGCGTTTGCATTGCTCCAATTCTTCTCTCTTCGATGATTCTCATTTTTTCTCTATCCATTACAATTATCTACTCCTACATATAATTTTATAATTTAATTATACTTATCTCGTTGTTAATAGAATCTATTACTTAACTTTTAGTTTTACAGTTGCTTTCTTGCTTCTTCCTACTGAGTCAATAACCTCAAACTTGATTTCTATGGTTCCTCTTGATTCAAACTTATGGGTTAGATTAGCTTCAGCTGCATCAACTTTCTTTTCCTCTTTGGAGGAATCAACCCACTTTATTTTATTATTGTCTCTATATGATTCAACAATCCAAAAAGTTTCGTATTCTTTATCTTTGAATTTAACCCAACTTCACAAACTAACCAAGGTTTGCCTTGATAAAATCAGGGGATTATTTTTAGTTATATACTACAGAGCTTTTTGTCTCTTTTGTAGTCAAATGGTTTAATATTGAATGCAAGTAGGAGTAAATCTTTAAGAGGATTCTCTCTTTGAACAGCAAATACTTCTTTATTATTTATATTGAATTTACCAATACTAATACTATTTAATTCTTCAAAGAAATATTCAAGAGTATTTTCTTTTACTTTTGAAAGCCAACTTTTTTCCTTAAGCTTTCTTCTAATATATCCTATTACAGCTTGAGCAATAAGACAGAGATAAATATGAGTTTCAACTCTTCTATCTTTAAAATGGAATATTGGTCTAATTTTTACAATATCCTTTAGGTCTCTCCATGCTCTTTCAACTTCCTGCAAATTCTTGTATCTATTTTCAACTTCAATGTCAGGTAGATCTTTCTCTGTTGTTTCAAGTATATAGTAACCACAAAGAGCTCTTGATTTTTCAATTAATTCTTCTTTTTCCCAAAAGCTAAATTCACCATTAATGTAAGCAAAGTCAAAATAGGAGGATGCTTTTGTTCTTGATAGTTTTCTTTCTGCTCTTCTTAAAATCTTTGCAGAATCCTTAATAACACCACTTCTTACCATCTCTTTAACTTCATTCAATGTTTTCCTGCCTTTATCAAGAATAATATTGAATGATTTAAGGTCTCTTTCTCTTCTGTATATTGATCCACAAAGAACATATTTTTTATCATCCTCTTCAAGAATTGTTATTGGAAGTTCACTATCAAATAGTTCTGGTTGAATGTTATTCTTTTTAAGAAGTTCTCTTGCGGAACTATGTTTCATTGCAAGTATATAGTTAAATCCAAGAGATTTTATTTTCTCTATGTTATGAATGGATATCATTCCCCTATCACCAATAAATGTAGCTCTCTCTATACCAAATCTATCTTTAATCCTTTGTAAAACAGATTGAACTGTTTCTCTATCTTGAGTATTGCCATCAAATATTTCAAAGTGAATAGGAAACCCTTTTTCATTTAAAACAAGACCCAATATTACTTGTGGATTATTGTCTTTCTCATCTCTTGAATATCCATACTTAGCTTTTCGGACAGAGCTTCCTTCAAAATATGTTGAGGTTATATCATAGAGAAGAAACTTGGGAGTTTCTCCTCCTAACATGTAGAAATCTTCCATAATACTATTAAGGTTTTCATTAAGTTTATCCATTGCCTCATATATTCTGTTAACATGAAGATCCTCTAAGTTTATTTCTGTAAATAAAGGGTAAGCTGTATTCTTAATCCAGTTAACACTTTCAAGTTTTGATGTTGGATTTATTATTCTGTTAAGTATTACTGCAAGTATTAAAGAGAGAGACTTTTTGTCGAGATGTTTATTTAGGATTTTTATTAAACCTAACTTTTTAAATATTAGGAGAAGAAATACAACATCACCATATGAATAAGCAGAGTCAAATATTTCATTCAAATCTTCGTAAACAAGGGCATCTGGGTTCTTAAGAACCTTCTTTAAGTTTTCTCTCTGTTTCGGGGTAAACCTTGTAACATCAAGAAGATATTTATGCTTTATTTTATTATTATTGTCTCTATATGATTCAACAATCCAAAAAGTTTCGTATTCTTTATCTTTGAATTTAGCTAAACATCTTTTTATAAACATAATAATATATTTTATACAACATTTTATAAATATTGCAACTGTTAATATGAAATATAATAAATACAATTACAGACTACATCTTAGAATTATAATAAGCTAACTGAATAGTATTTATCAGTATTTGTAAAATAAAGTAGAAATAAAACCGTGAAGTTGGGTTTAGCTAAACATCTTTTTATAAACGTAATAATATATTTTATTCAACATTTTATAAATATTGCAACTGTTCCACCGAAAATAATAACTCCAAATATAAAATTATGATTGTTAAAGAAATTAGATTGTTTAGTTATATAAGAGGCACACAAAGGGATTATAGACAATATTTTCATGCTTGTTTTGTGGCAGAAATGCCATGAGATCTTAATATGAAATATAATAAATATAATTACAGACTACATCTTAGAATTAGAATAATCTAACTGAATAGTATTTGTAAGTATTTGTAAAATAAAGTAGAAATAAAACCGTGAATTTGGGTTTAAAATAATTCGATATTCAAAATAGCTTGAAAATTAAAGTCAAATTAATGTTGGAGAGGAGTGTATCTTATTAAAATTGCTTCCTTCTAATGTTTATAATACTTTTGCTTTGACTTTTATTTCAAATCGTGGTTTTTTAGGGTCATTTGTTAAAATACTAATTAAACCAGCTAATTGCTTTGATGGTATCTGACAGTCAAAAAATTCATCATAAGAATGGTAATCTGTTAAAAGCTCAACAGTTAAAATTACTTCATCTTTAGGTTTTATCTCGCATTCATTAAATGATAATTTTATCCATGAAGGACTTTCAATTATTTTACATAAAAGAGTTAAATTACCTGTATTTTTAATTTTACATTCTACTTTTGATTTATATCCTATATCTAATTCCTCTGAAATTTCGATTTTAGGAATTTCTGAAAGCCTAAAATCAGGAAGTTCCATTGTGGGATCACCAAAAAACTGCATTCCCATAAGGTTATAATGAATTGTTCTTAAAAAACATGTAGAAGAAGTAGTAGAACATCCGAAATCATTATAGAATGCAACCATTTGTTGAGATATATTTTCACCTATACTACCATTTTTTAGAAAACCTTCAAGAAGGTAAAGTAACTGTGTATCTAACCAACAATCAGATTTTAGTGTCCAATAAGTATCAACAAATATGAGATCTGATGTAAAGCAAATTTGAATAGGCGAAAATTGATGAAAATTTTCTTGAACTTTAGCAACAGTTCCTCCAAATGAATATCCGAGAACTGTTATTCCGTTGAATACCATATCTTCAGTAATTAGTTGTCTTTCAATAAGTTCATCCCAATCTACTTTTTTATTCTTGTTTGAATCATACCAAATATATCTATTGCTATCATAAATTACTGTAATAGGAGATTTTGTCGATATATCCACTACATTCTCAATATTTATCGGTAGAATAGGCTTAAAAGCAGTCTTCTTGTCACCTTCTACTTCATACATAGTGACAATTTTCCCTTTGGTTAACTTTTTCATCTCTTCTCCCAAATAGGATTGATCTTTTAAAACCCAACCATCATCAAACATTGGTATAAAACCACCGCAAAAACTTAAAGGGTAATTGAGCTGAGGTTTACTCTCATAATCTAATATTGCATCAAGCTTTTCTTTGGCTTCATTAAAATCTTTAGCCCAAATTCTCCCAGCAGAAAGATCAGGTGGAAAATGAATTTCCCAGGGATATTTACCTATTAAATCTGTATAATAGTAATCAGTTACAAAAGTTTCTTTAAAACCCATATAACCTTTATCAAATGAGTAAGGAGGAATATTTTTATAATCTCCAACAATCAGCAAATACTTAAGGTTTTCATCCATTTGCTTGTAGTCAATTATTAATTTTCTAATTTCTGAAGTGACTTTTTTAGGGGGAAAAGCTATATATACATTGTATTTTTTGCTTCTCTCTTCAAAAAATCTTTCATTAGAAAGTGCTTTAACCCATTTTTCATCGGGCATTAGTATCAGGAATCCAGCTTTTTCGGAAGATTCTACAGGAGAAGTATAAATAGGATTCAAGGAGAAGGAAACCAAAATAACTATAATTAGAATCATAATTCTAACCATATACTTAGATTTAAGAGTTGATAACATCGAACTCCTCACCAATCACTTACATCTTTTCACGCTTATAAAAATCATCTTAAAAAATATTTTTGAATTTAAATCATAAAATGATAACACTAAAGAATGTCGGATTCTTTAAACCACACATATTTACTCCATGGTCCAACATAAACCTTATACCACCAACTCCCACACCTATAAACTTTATCTTTTATTTCAAATTTATTGCCATCATATTTCAGGTAATCTATAGTGGTACCGCAAGGTTTATCATAGCCATATGCCCCTTTTTTAAATTCTCGAGTTGAACCTTCAGTAAAAAGAGGAGCATTAATTTTACTGTTTATATCAATTCCTCTTATCCAGACATATTGATTTTTAACACCATCATCATCATACATCCAGATTTTATACCACCATTTCTCTTCACAATATTTCTTTTCTTCAATTCGAAATCCGTTTTCAAAATCAAAACCATAAAGCGCTCTACCGCACGGATTGTCATAATAATATTTTCCAGAGCCTATAGAAATCCAATTGCCGACTTCATATGCTGACGGTGGTGGATTTCCACCTCCTCCACCACTATCTTTTTCAATGTAAGCATGCTTAGTACATGTAGAGTTAATACTTTGATTCCATGAGTTATTTTTATACCCACTTTTAGTAATCTTAAAGCTCCAATTCCCTTTAACTCCTTCTATTTCTACATATCCACTACTATTTGTAGTTTTGCTAAAAGGATTGCTATTTCCATCATATCCACTTACATTTGCTCCTGGAACAATTGGTCCATTACTGCTGTTTTCATGCACATAGAGTGTTAAGGTGACCTTCTTGTCAGGTGGTGGATTTCCACCTCCTCCACCACTATCTTTTTCAATGTAAGCATGCTTAGTACATGTAGAGTTAATACTTTGATTCCATGAGTTATTTTTATACCCACTTTTAGTAATCTTAAAGCTCCAATTCCCTTTAACTCCTTCTATTTCTACATATCCACTACTATTTGTAGTTTTGCTAAAAGGATTGCTATTTCCATCATATCCACTTACATTTGCTCCTGGAACAATTGGTCCATTACTGCTGTTTTCATGCACATAGAGTGTTAAGGTGACCTTCTTGTCAGGTGGTGGATTTCCACCTCCTCCGCTGCTTGGTGTATAGTATCCATAAAAGGAGATTGTGCTTCCAGAAGAGAGAAATTTTTGTTCAGAAGGTGGTGTATTATAACCTGAAACATCATTCCAGTTTATCTCATAAGTTCCGGTTGGTAAATCTGTTTTTCTCCAGGAAGTTGTTTCTGAATATCTACCACCAGGACCTATTAGATCAAAAGAAGCTTTAATATTTGAATCAACCTCTACTGTACCAGTTTCACTTCCTCCACCTTCTTTAGGAAAAGTGAATATAATAGTGAATGTTTTTTCTTCTCCTACTGATATAGTTAAAGAAGGAGGATTTATTTCACATTTTGCTTCTTGAGTTATTCCATTCACTACTCTTTTTGGTCCACCAGAAAGTTTCTCTAAATAATAACTTCCCGGGGAAACATAGAAATCATCTGGGACTCTTTTACCAAGTATATTTCCCGGGATAATTATATAGTTAACAAAACCTTCCCATGGCACGCCATCAAGAGTTGCTTGAACAGTTATCTTCCCATTACCAGACTGATCCTTCTCATATCTACCTGTGAATACTTTTTCTTTATCTATCTCCACTTTTTCAGTTTGAGTTGAAGGATTTGGCAAATTATACCCTGCTAACTTTTGCCATATAACAGTATATTCAGAATATTTTAAACGTTCATCAACTTGTACTTTATCTTCGTATGGAGTAGTATGCAATTCTTTAGAACCGTCAGGTTTTTTAAGAACAAAATCAGCTCTTAAATCCTCAGATCCACATTCTGCAATTACTTTAATTTTTCCAGTAGGTATTTTTTTATATCTTGCACTAAATGTTTTCGTTTCATTATTTTTCAATTCTTGACGTGATTTACCATTAGGAGGGTATGTAACAGTGTATTCATCAAAGTTTTTCCAAGTAATTGAATACCAACCAGGGGACAAATTTGAATAAGTTTTAGGTGCATTATCTTCTCTCTTGAATCCATTTGGTCCTTCAAGAGTAAATGGAGCAGGAATCGAAATTTCATTTTTATTGTTATCAGTATAACTTGCTTTCACTATTATAGTGCAATTTCCTCCGCCATCAGAAGACTTAATTGTAAATATCCACGCTGAAGTATAATCTGACAAACCATAACTATTATGTGCTCTCATATTCCATTTGTAGGTTCTTCCGCTCACATATGAAATATCTGGTGTTATTGATTGGTTAGTAGGAGAAAATGGACTATCATCACCTTGAATATTATCGTTATCGTAAACCAGCTGATTTGTAACAGTGTCCCTAATATACAGTCCATATTTATCTGCACCTTCTACTCTTTTCCAGATAAATGCGACAGGAGCAGATACAAGGCATCCATTGCATGGAGCAACATGCGTTGGAGATTCACTTAGAGTATAAACATAAAAGAAATCACCTTCGGATCTCTTCAAATCTTCGTATAAATATTTCCTATACTTTCCATCTCCTTCAATATTTTCTTTAGGTCCAGGGTCAAATGTTATATATTCAAAGTCATTGTTATTTTCTGAGTAACCAACAATTAGAACGTAATGTCCTTCATCCCACAAACCTGTCCGAGCTATTAAAGGAATATCGTTTTTTATAGACTTTATTACCACCGATTTCGCAGTTTCTTTATCTACTTCTTTGCTTTTAATTATTATTTCATGTTCTCTTACATATTTAACAATATTTGAACTAACACCATATCCACTTCCTTTGTGGTTGTCATCTTTCCAAATATATCCCCATGCTCCATAGCCATCATGTCCTTCACATTCATAATAATTATCAAATGATATTTCTGAACCATCACTTCGAGTGTAGGTATATTTTTTTGATACATAATAACCATAGCCAAATTTGTTGCCTACGTGTGAATTGTAGGAGACAGGAATAATTTTACCGAAATATGCAAGAAACATAACTGCAGAACATGGTGCACAAGCCCATCTACCATCAAAATCCGAAGGTACATCATTTATCTGATTGATGTATATAGAATCATCCAATCCTTTAATGATAGATTGATGATTTTCATCATATGGTAGCTTATAATTCTCTGGTAGTTCATAATGCATTCCATCTGTGTAAGGAAGATTCCAATTACCTCCCCAGTCAAATCCTGCAGGTTTGAAAGCTTTTTCCCATAATTTTCTATTGGCTTCAGAAGGATTTTTTCCTTGTTGGTTAGTTGATGCATTAAGATCAATTGCTATACCCCAAGAATGTTTACTTAAATTATTTGTTCCTTCGATATAGCGAGGATTCCAGAGTCCATTATAAGATTCTAATAATTTACTTAATTCTTCATCATTGTTGATTCTTGAGAAAGCATCTTCGAAAGCATTTTTTGCTAATTTATGCATAGTAAGAGATTTAATTGTCTTTTTACCAATTTTAACATCTTTAAGTGTGATAAGATTTTCATTTACCCAGTTAGGATCTATTTTGATTTTACTACCACCAATATCTTTATAGCAAAATTGTCCAAATACACCCATTTCAGGACTTTTATTTGGATATTCTGCTGAGCAACCATTTTTTGCATAAACATTTGAAGCTGAATTAGATGAAGAAAGATTATATATATTTAGAAGAGACAAAAAAAAGAATAAAGCCATACATGCTGAGAATACTTTATTAAATGTTCTCATTTTACCCTCCTGTTAATAAATTCAAATATAAAGTTAATCGTATTGAATGACACAGAAAATTATAATAGAATATACCATTAATTCTATAAAGCGTAATATTTGCCGGATAAAAAAGATATTTTGTAAAATCAATTACTGAAAACTGCTTCATAATCTTATTGTTACCTTTTGCTCGTAAGAATCCCACTGAACTTCTGCATCTAAAGCTTCTGAGATGAATCGTATGGGAACAAAAGTTCTACCATTTTTTATTGTTGGAGCAACATCCATCTTGTAGGTTATACCGTTTAAAACATAAATCTTTAAACCTATAATAAGAATTATTGTTTTATTATTATGCTCAATTCTAACTTCGTAAGTGGTTGAATCCCATGATACAGAAGCTCCAAATGCCTCTGCTATTAGACGTAATGGAACCATCGTTCTTCCAGAAGATTTATCAATAAATGGTGCGATATCTAATACAAAAGGCTCACCATTTATTAAGACCATATCATTGCCAACCCATAGTTCAATAACAGTTGTTGCTAATTCTACATATACTTCAATCTTCGTTGTACCGCCATTACTTTCTATAAAAATTGTTCCAGTATTTTTTTCTTCCTGAAGAAGCGTTGTATCAACAGTTATCTCAATTAAAATATAATTTGAATTGAATGAATTATTTGAGACTTTAATCCACTCATTTAAAACTTTTATTTTCCCTTCTAACTCTCCACTGCCAGAATTTAATACTTCAAATGAGCTTTTAATATTAGTACCTCGATATGTTTTTGGAAAAACAATTCTTGTAGGAGCAACAGAAAGTATTGGTTTAGAACCTCTGACTTCTAAAATTACTTCGACCTCTATATAATCATTTTGTGAGAATATGAAGATATATTCAAAGTATTTATCTGATTCCAAATTTGTTGTGTCAACGGTAACTTTGATTTTTTCTGTTTCACCTTCATCCAGTTCAAAGTTATACTGCGATAAATTTATCCAATCAGCAGTTGTTTCAAGATAACACTCTGCTTTTTTATTCCCGGTATTTGTTATTTCAAAAGATAGGGTGTCCTTATCTCCTTTGTTTAATACTCCAAAATCAAGCTCTGAAGTGGAAACTTCAACAGATTGTGTCTCTTCCACAATTAACTCAAAACTAATTAATATAGTTTCATCCCCACCATTAGAGGATATATATAATTCATAATTGTAATAATCTGGCGAGAGCTCTTCAGTATTTAAAATGGTAGCTTCAACTTCAATATTCTCTCCTTCATTTAAATAAAACTCATCTACACTGAGGCTTATTTCTATTTCACTCTCGCTTTCCTCTATAGTTCCTTCTAAAGTTCCTGTACCTATATTTGTAATTTCAAAACTGGCTAAAGCATCATCTCCTTGCTCAACTGTTCCCAAATCAATTTCTTTTGGTTCTACATAAAGTTTTGGTTGGAGTGTGCTAAATTTAGTGAGAATGAGTTTATCGCTTCCATATCCTTTTCTTCCAACGGCTACAAAACCTCCATCAGATGTTTGAATAATATAATTGTAGTAACCTTTATTATTTATACTCCATTCCCATTCTCCATCAGAATTAAATTTAACTAAAGTTCCTAAGGCTAATACACAACCTCCGTCTTTTGCAGAGCTTACTGAATAATTAAGACCATCAGTGCTTTTATTCCACTGAATATTTCCTCTATCATCTATCTTTACAACATAATGACGGGCACAAGCAATAAAATATCCATCATTTGAAGGTGCAATATAAAACCCTCTTTCGAAAGAATTTTTACTGTAGACTTTTTCCCATTCAATATTATTTTTCGAATTGAATTTAACAATTTGAGTTTCAGCCTCATTTGAATTAATAACGATTATATAACCACCATCACTTGTATGTTTTATGCAGGAATGAACACCTTGATTAGATATTTTTACATTGTATTCAATGTTTTTAACGAGATCACCATTCGTATTTGTGCGTATTATATGAAACTTACTTTTGAATAATTCATAACCAGTAACAACAAAACTGCCATCAAGCAAAGAATCAATAGAATGAGCTTCGCAAAAGCTATCAATGTAAGTTTTTTTATCTATTATATCGCCAGTTTCATCGTCAAAAAGAATTGATCCAAGCGAACGTGAATCTGATAATGTAACAGTCACAGCAATTGTACCTTTTTTATTCTGTGCAATTTCGAGATGGTATGAAGGATTTATTGTTCCAATAAATGGAATAGTATTTTCCCAGGTTGATATACCAGTTTCATCGGTTCTAATTAATTTCCAGCCCTCATCTTTATTAAATGCTGAGATAATAAATCCTTTGTAATTCCCTGCTAAAGCTTCTCTTACACAAATTGGTGGCTCACCAGTATATCCAGAACCTAAATCAGTTTCCCATTCTAATTGAGGTATAATTTCCTCTCCTGCAGTATCTTTGATAACAAAGCAGTAAAAGACAAAATTTAAAGATAACACAATCAAAAATATATTTCTAAGGTGTTTATTGCTCATTTATAAACAACCTTTCCCACAAAAGTATTTTAAACTTTTCTGTAGTAATATTACACTATTATAGTATTAGAAGTAGAAATAACATATAAAATATTCTTTCATATGAACATATATCTAAAATATTAAATATTTTTAAAATTTAAAATACTTTCTTTATATAAAAACTTGTTATTTAACTTTTAGTTTTACAGTTGCTTTCTTGCTTCTTCCTACTGAGTCAATAACCTCAAACTTGATTTCTATGGTTCCTCTTGATTCAAACTTATGGGTTAGATTAGCTTCAGCTGCATCAACTTTCTTTTCCTCCTTAGAAGAACCATCTCCCCAATCAATTTTTAGAGTATAAGGAGCATTCCCACCATCAATTCTAACAGTTAATTCAAGGGGGGTATCAAAGTCTATGTAAGCTTCACCTGTATCTGGGTCTGACTTTATGTTCTTTAAGTAAGTAGAAATAGATAGAGAGCTTGTTCCGCCTTTCTTTGGTGCAAGCATTATGTGCAATACATATCTATCATCTATATCGCTATCGCTTCCACATTTTTTTGCATCAAATATTATTTCAACAGCTTTATTGATTGTGACATTACCTTTTACT